>JAEEGI010008985.1_pt1 | contig 21976 bp, 16 predicted proteins | sample 8958751 | NCBI WGS metagenome assembly JAEEGI01 (sample SAMN16246545, study PRJNA631951) | gut metagenome | biome: gut microbiome; feature: rumen; material: KS-attached | host: Bos | place: Iran: Karaj | collected 2018-10 | reverse complement strand
CTCGACGTGGAGGCAATCGTGGCCAGCGCACGGAAGACCCGCGCCGTGGTGACCTGCGAGGAGCACCTCTTCAACGGCGGCCTCGGCGACAGCGTGGCCCAGACCCTCGCCCTCCACTGCCCCACGCCGATGGAGTACGTGGCCGTGGACGACAAGTTCGGCGAGAGCGGCACCCCCGACGAGATGCTCACCAACTACCACCTCCGCGCCGCCGACATCATCGAGAAGGTGCACGCCGTGCTGAAACGCAAGTAACGACAAAGTATTATGTTTAACGACAACACAGACAACGCAGACAACATGCTCAGCGCAACACGCGCTGAGCTCGGCTGACGCGGTCAAGCAAACCGCATGTTGCGGTTTGCCAGTTGTCTTTGTTGTCTCTGTTGTCGTTAAGAAAAAAAATTGTTGTCTATGGAAAATCCCTTCCCCGAATATCAGCATTTTTGCCAGAGCTGCGGCATGCCGCTCAGCGACGAGGTCGTGAGCGACAACCCCGACTACTGCAAGTACTGCCACGCCGACGGCCACTTCACGCAGGACTGCACGATGGACGAGATGATAGAGGTCTGCGTGCAGTTCCTCGACGAGTTCAACAAGAACACCGGCCTGAACCTCACCGCCGACGAGTACCGCGAGCAGCTCCGCCAGTACTTCCCCACGCTCAAGCGCTGGCAGAAGAAATAACCCTTGGGCAACATTACGGCGCGGCGGCTTGCCGCCGCGCCGCAACAAACCCCGCCGAAAGATTGATACATGACATATAATATAAAAGGTATATGAAGAAAGCAATTTTGACCCTCGCGGTGCTGTGCGGCATCGGGCTGATAGCCGGATGCGATTATCAACCAAGAACCTCCACGACAGATAGCGTCTATATGGAGATTCCAGAAATTCCAAAGTACGAACCTACGTCCTTAGAACGTTTCGCAGAGGATTTTCTGAGCAACAACCAACTCGAAAATGACAATTCGGCTTTGCGAGATGAACGTGACAGAAAATTCCAGAAAGAATTTAAGGACGAATTAAAGAAAAACCCACACCTGTTGGATAGCACAAAGTTCGAGTTTGAGTGTTTTGGTGAGACTCGGAACGGGCAATATCCTATACGGCTTCAATCGAAATATGGCGTGGTGAAAGGAATTGTTGTTCTCTTGTTAGATAGAGACATGGCTGTAAAAATCAATGAAAAGACAACAAAAAATGTACGATTCAAAGGACGCTATATAAAAATGCTCTCAAATGAAGCATACGATTACTACCTCCCATACAAAACGCTCTATCTTTCTGAAATTGGTACTGGCATAAACAAAGACGGGCAAGCATGCTTCAGCCCTCTGTTAATCAAAGCTGATACAATTTGGTTTGAATAATAACATTGTAAAATAATGTATATGGAACTACCCAATCAGATTCCCGACATCACCGTCGGCCGCGCCTCCGACATCATCGAGAAGGTGCACGCCGTGCTGAAACGCAAATAATTCAAACAGCTTATATTTTTTATTATGATAAAGAGAATTCTGTCGGTATGCGTTGTCTTGGTTTCCATCGTCTCCTTGACGGCGTGTAAGAAAGATTATGAGGAACTTATAGTCGGCAGGTGGCAGATCGATGCCGAAGACGGCTTCACTGAGGAGACCATCTTCAACGACTATATCCCGGAACCTATCGAACACATGGACAACTGGGGATTTGTCTTCCATAGCAAAGGAATCGGATACTCGTACGAGGTTGTCGAAGGTGTTGAGCTTGTACGGTCGCAGTTGACTTATACAATCGATGGCAGTGACATACATATAATATATGGTAACGGGGTCCGCATCAGGTGGACCATGGAGGACATCGGCAAGAAAAGTCTCAAATTGTCGGAACGCTACGAGCTCTATGCCTCTAATGGTGACCGCCGCTACGGTTTCGGCCGTTGGAAGTTCAGGCGGATGGAGTACGTTGCTCCTGTACTCCCGTCGGATGTCATCGACTTGGTTGACAGCCTTGCAGAACAAAAAACGGTAACGACTAAGAAGCTGTTCTCTGAGAATATCTGATTATGAAAAAGACATTGCTCTTGGCGGCTGCATTGCTGATGCTCGTCTCGGCTGGTGCCCAGACGCTGACTTTCCGCTGGCAGAACACTCAGCGGCAGTATCTGATGTTCGAACCGTCCGGTCGCACAGGTGCGCTTCCTGTGATGTACTTCCTGCATGGCTTGGGCGACAACATCACTCGTTGTGCCAGCGATATGAACTTTGCATCGCTGGCCAATGAATACGGATGGATTATCCTCGTGCCGCAGGCAATGAGCGTGCAGGGCAGCACGATGTGGAACGTGGGCTTCGGCGGTACTGCCGACGACGCGGGCTTCTTCTTGGCGCTGGTTGACTCGCTCGCCGGCATTGGCAAGGTGAACACCGACAGCCTCTTCTTCACTGGCTTCTCGATGGGTGGCTTCATGACCCATAAGATGGCCATCGAACACGGCGACCGCATAAACGCCTGCGCCCCCGTCAGCGGCCTCATTACCTTCGCCCTGGCCGACGAGGTGCCGGTGGCACCTGTGCGCATGCTGCACATCCACGGCACTTCCGACAACGTGGTGGGCTGGAACGGTGGTTCGTCTTATTTCGGCAATATCGGCATCGGCGTCGATTCGATAGTGAACTTCTGGACGGGTTGGAACGACTGCGCTGGCACGCCTGAAGTCGACAGTCTGCCCGACCGAGTGAACGACGGCTTGAGTTTCGTGCGTTACAGATATACTGGCGGTGATGCCGAGTTTCAACTAATAAAAGTCATCGGTGGCTCGCACGACTTCTATCTCGACAGCACCACCCACGACATCGACTACTTCGACGTCATACACAAGTTCTTCCTCGGCGACGGTTCGTCGCTGGGTTGCAACAAGCCTGGGGAGGCTGCTCCACGCTTTGATGTCTGGCCCAATCCTGCATCCGGTTGCCTTTATGTGAGGACATCTGAGTCCACTGTGTTGACGCTTCTCGACAGCAGGGGCTATTCCGTCATGCAGGATGACTTCGAGCCGGGGGTCACCCGGGTAGATGTACGTAACCTTGCAAAGGGGTTGTATGTTCTGGTTGACCGTAGTGGGGCATCACGAAAGGTGGTGGTGATTTGATGAAGACTGTAGCACTATTCTGCGGCTCGTCGATGCCGCACAACAAGGAAATCGTCGAGGCCGCCGCTGCCCTTGCCCGCCGCATCGCCAAGGAGGGTCACACCCTCGTCTATGGCGGAAGCAACCTCGGCCTCATGGGTGTCGTCAGTTCTGCGGCTATGAACGAGGGTGGGAGAGTGGTTGCTGTCATCCCGACATTGTTTCCCGAAGACGTAATCCAGTCGCAACAGGTAAGCGAGATAATACGGGTGCGGTCGATGGCAGAGCGGAAGGAGCGCATTATAGCTATGTGTGACGCCTTTGTGGCTTTACCAGGTGGAATAGGCACATTGGACGAGTTGTTCGAGGTGGCGGTGGCAAACCAGCTGCGCCGTTTCAGCGGAAACGCCGACAAGCCTGCCAAGCCAATGATAATGTTTGATGTCGATGGCTTTTATAGTTCATTGCTCTCTCAGCTCGACCTGATGCGGAAGGAGGGCTTGTTGCATGGAGACTGTGGGTTGCTGTCTGCAACCACGCTCGACGAGATAATCAAACTGCTGCGATGAAGTACTTTCTCAGCAAGTCGAAATATATTCGGGGGCTGCAATGCAGTCGTGCGTTGTGGCTCGATGTCTATCACCCTGAACTGGCACAGTACAGCCGCGAGACGATGCGTAAGTTCGACCGTGGGCGCGAGTTCGAGCGTCTGTTCAAAGACCAGTTTCCTGATGCGGTGGATGTCAGCGCCGCTTTGCGCAATCGTTTCAACGACTATCCGGCGTTTACTGAGGAGGTGTTGCAACGTGATGGTGAGGTGGATCTCTTCGAGGCTGGCTTCCTTTTCGACAACGTGCTCGTCCTTGCCGACGTGGTGCACAAGAACGCCGACGGCAGGTTGGATATCTATGAGGTGAAGAGCGGCAGCACGCTGAGCGAGACCTACAAGAATGATGCGGCGGTGCAGCACTATGTTATTTCACATTGCCACAATATAAACAGTTTCTCAATAGTGTATAATGGGAATTCCGACCACCCCGACCAGTCCGACAGGTCCGACCAGTCTGACCAGTCCCCCAATTTCAAGATTGTCAATCTCACCGAGGAGTTGGCCTTACAGCATGCGCTGATTTCGAATAACATCTCCTGCATGAAGGAGGTGCTCAAAGGTGGCGAACCGGACATCACGCCAGGCGACCGCTGCACCACGCCATACGAGTGTCCATATAAAAAATACTGCGACAAAGGCCTGCGCCATCTGTCACTGTTCTAAAAAGGGAATCAAGGCAAAGTAAAAACCCGATTGAATGAAAAGATTCAATCGGGTTTGTCTTTTGGTGTATGATTGGAGATCAATATACCGGGAAGGCGATCTCGCGCTCGATTACCTGATAGGGTGTGCCGTTGCGGTAGATGGTCTTGCGGACCCAGTTGTCCTCATCGTCATACTCATAGACGTAGCTGTGCTTCCAGTTGAGGTGCTCGTCGTAGTTGAAAGAGCTTTCCTCGATGAGGTTGTCGTGCTCGTCGTAGTAGTAGGTGGTGAGGGCTACGAGAAATTCGTCGGCATCGTAGAAACGCCACTCCACGCGGTTGCCTCTGTTGTCGTACTTGTAGATGTATTTCTGGGTCAACTCACCGTCACGGCTGTAGAACTCGGTCTCGGTGTTGTTGCCCTGATTGTCATATTTGAAGACGCGCTTTTCAGCCATCGAGCCGTTCTCGTCGTAGCTCTGTTCCTCAACGAGGCGGTTGTTCTCATAGCGGGAAGAAGCACGCTGGGTCATCTGACCGTTGAGGAAAGCGGTGCGTTCCACACAGTTGCCGTTGTTGTCGTTGAGGTAGGCGGTACGTGCGGTAAGGGTGTTGTTCTTGTCATATTCGTTCCAGCCGAGTGAGTAGCCGTTGACGTCGAAATAGTAGGAAAACCAAGTGTATTTACCGTTATTGCGACGGTATTTGTCTTGGAAGTTTCCGCGTGAATCGAACACTACTGAATCTAGGCATGTAAGCTGTTTTCCACCGTTCTTGCCGCCGTGTAGGTTATAGGTGAATTCGAGCACGTAGATGGCGTTGCCATGTATGCCCATTTCTTCACGGGAGCATTTCTTTGGTTTGTTGCCGGCAAAGGCGCTGGCAGCGATCAGCAGAGCGAAAACAAGTGCTATGTTCTTTTTCATTTTCAAAACTTTTTGAGGTACAAAAGTACAACTTTTCTCTTAATAAACGTAATATTCAATCAAAAAGTTGCATTTTGTGGTGTTTTTTGAATAGAAACAGGCCCGTAATGAGCAGGGTTATGAGGGCGGCGAGGCTGTAACCGACCGGGCGCGGGATAAGGGTGCCCAATCCTTCTTTTTCGGCCACAAAGATGAAGGAGACGGTGACCATAGTCATGAACATCGCTGGGATGAGTGAGACGAGATACCAGAGACCTTTGGTGTTGCGGGATAGGAAGACGGTGACGGCCCAGAGGGTGACCATGGCGAGCACCTGGTTGGCCCAGGAGAAGTAACGCCAGATGTAGTCGAAGCCGGTGGGGTTGGCCAGCGAGAAGACCAGTAAGGCGGCGGCCAGGACGAAGACCGGCAGTGCCACGAGCAGTCGTTTGGGGATTGGTTTCTGATCGACATGCATGAAGTCGGCCACGATGAGGCGGGCCGAGCGGAGTGCCGTGTCGCCGCTGGTGACGGCGGCGCTGATGACTCCGAGGATGCAGATGGTGGCAATCACGGGCGGGAACCACTCGTTGGCTATCACACCCACCATGGCGTTGCCGCCCAGCGGATGTCCGTCAACCATCGTCTTCTCAGCCAACACTGGGTCGTGGTAGAAGACTGTGGCAGCGGCAGCCCATATAAGGGCCACGATGCCTTCGGTGATCATCGCTCCATAGAAGATGGGGCGTGCCTGTCGTTCGTTGGTCATGCAGCGTGCCATCAGGGGACTTTGTGTGGCGTGGAATCCGCTTATCGCACCGCAGGCGATGGAGATGAACATCATCGGGAAGATGGGGTTGTGCTTGGCGTCGGGGTGGCTGTTCTGCAGTCCTTGCCACACTTCGGGCATGTCGGGACGGTAGACGATGAAAGCCACCACGATGGCGACGGCCATTCCGAGCAGGAGAAATCCGAAGATGGGGTAGAGTCGGCCGATGAGTTTGTCAATCGGGAGGAGGGTCGCGATAAGGTAGTAGGCAAAGATGATGGCAACCCAGATGTATATGTTCCAGTCGGGGGTGAAGTTGTTGTTGAGTAATACGGCGGGGGTGTTGACGAACACCGCGCCGACTAGGATCATGAGCAAGACGGTGAATCCGCGCATGAACTGCTTCATGCCGTTGCCTAGATATTTGCCATGTATTTCGGGCAGGGAGGCGCCGTCCATACGTATGCTGATGAAGGCGGCTATGAAGTCGTGTACGGCTCCGGCGAAGATGCACCCGAAGACTATCCAAAGGAAGGAGGCGGTGCCGAACTGAGCTCCCATGATGGCTCCGCAGATTGGCCCCACTCCGGCGATGTTCAGGAATTGGATGAGAAATATCCGCCACGACTTCATGGGTACATAGTCCACTCCGTCCGGATGTGCTACGGCTGGTGTTTGGCGCGTGGGGTCTATCTTCAGTATGCGCTCTATTATTTTTGAGTACAGAAAATAACCGAGCAACAGAAGTACTACTGCAATTAAGAATGTTATCATAGTGTAAAGATTATATCGGTCGGATTGACAATTGCGTTAACCGTTTTTGTCATACGTATTTAAGGCAGTTGTCCAGCTCTTTTTTCAGGAGTGTTTTGTCGAGGTGCTGCCCTATGAAGACGAGCTTCTGCATGCGGTCGCCATATACGGGGTCCCAGTCGCGCTGCAGCTGCTTGTCCCATTCCAGTCGTTGTTGCAGTTCCCTCTCTGGCATGGTGGCGAACCATTGGCCTACATCTTTAAGGGCTACTTGCTTGCCGGCTTGCTCGAAGAGGTAGCACACGTCGCCTTCTCCGTAGAAGTAGCAGATGCCTTTGGCTCTGATTATTCCCTTCGGCCAGCGTCGTGCCACAAAGTCGTCGAACTTGTTGATGTCAAACGGCTCACGGTTGAAATAGACGTATGTGCCGATGCCATACTCTTCGGCTTCGCCTTCGTCATGGTCGTGGTGGTGATGGTGGTGGTGTTCATGTTCATGCTCGTGTTCGTGGTGATGCTCATGCTCATGATGCTCCGACAAGTCCGACCCGTCTGACCCATCCGCCAATTCCGCCAATTCTGACAACTCCGCTCCGGCTTCCACTTCGTGCACCCAGGTGGCAGAGGTGGCCACTTCGTCGAAGTCGAACATACCGGTGTTGAGGATGCGGTCGAAATCGACGTCGCCGTAGTTGCAGTCGATAATCTCGGCTTTGGGCTGCAGGGCTCGCACTATCTGGCGTATCTGTTCCAGCTCGTCGGGTTTCACCTCCGAGGCTTTGTTGAGGAGAATGATGTTGCAGAATTCTATCTGCTGTATGACGAGGTTTTCGATGTCTTCTTCGTCTATGGCGGGGCGGGTCAGGTCGAGTCCGTTCTTGAACTCGTCGCGCATACGCAGTGCATCAACCACTGTGACTATGCAGTCGAGTCGCGGCAGGGCGTCGGCGGGGAAGTCGGGAATCTGTGACGGTATCGAACAGATGGTTTGTGCTATCGGTTCGGGTTCGCAGATGCCGCTGGCTTCTATGACTACATAGTCGAACTTCTGCATGAGGGCGATGTCGCGCAGTTGGTTGACGAGGTCCATCTTAAGCGTGCAGCAGATGCATCCGTTCTGCAACGCCACGAGGCTGTCGTCGCCCTGCCCTACGATTCCGCCTTGTTCTATGAGTGTTGCGTCGATGTTGACTTCGCCGATGTCGTTCACTATGACGGCGAACTTGATGCCTTTGCGATTGTTCAGTATTCTGTTGAGCAGCGTGGTCTTGCCGCTTCCTAGGTAGCCGGTGAGGAGGAGAACTTTCATTTGTGCGTGATTGCTTGAATGTTTGATGGCGTGAATGTGTTAGTTAGTGGCGTTTTATCCAGTCGATGAATGCCATGACCACTTTGTAGAGGAGCCACAGGAGGAATCCGATGGCTGCCCAATGAAAGATGAATTGTATGTAATACATATCGTTCGATTTTTAATATTCGAAACTGCTGCCGCCGAGGAATTCTCTCATTATAGAGGTCGGCGGTATGAACTTCGGGTCGATGGGTTCTATCAGTTCTATGAAGTTGAGCAGACGGCAGGCTTCGGCGTACTCTTTGCAGTTCTCTGGCACCTGCTTCAGCAGCGGCTCGGCATAGGTCTTGAGCATGGCGAGTTCGTAGAAGAGGGCGCTGTTGAACATCACGTCGGCGTTCTCCTGATAGGGGTAGATGTGTTTGCGCTCGCCGGCTTGCACGTTGTCCCAGCGTTTCAGGGTTTCGTGGGCGTTCCATCCGCGGAAGCTGTTGTCGCGCACGATGCGGCGTATCAGTCGGTTGTCGCTTGAGTGGATGATGTTCTGGTCGTCGATGGCGACTTGGGTGAGCGCCGAGACGTACATCTTGAACTTCATCGACTCGGGAATCTGTGCCGTGAGTTTCGGGTTCAGGGCGTGGATGCCTTCGACTATGAGGAGCTTCTTGGGTTTTAGTGAGAGCGTCTTGCCGCTGAAATAGGGGTCGCCTTTGATGAAGTCGAAAGTGGGTATGGCGACTTCTTCGTCGTTGAAGAGTCGTGTGAGGTGGTCGTTGAGGAGTGGTATGTCGAGGGCGACGATGCTTTCGAAGTCGTATTCACCGTTGGGGAGCTTGGGTGTACGGTCGCGTGAGACGAAGTAGTCGTCGAGTGAGATCTGCTTGACGTCATGACCGAGAACGTTGAGCTGCACGGTGAGGCGCCGGCACGAGGTGGTCTTGCCTGACGAGGATGGGCCGGCGATGAGGATGAGCCGGACGTGGTCGCTGAGTTGGTGGATCTGCTCGGCAATCTCGGCGTATTTCTTTTCATGCAGTGCTTCGGCCACTTGGACAAGACGGTTGCCGCCTCCGGCTTTGATGATAGTGTTGAGGTCGGTGATGGTGGGTATGCGCAGCAGTTTCACCCAGCCGTGGTGCTCCTGGAAGATGTTGAAGAGCTTGTCAGCGCGGTCGAAATGGTAGTTGATTTCAGGTTCGGGCATGTTGAGGAGATAGCCGTCCTCGAAGAGGTCGAGTGTCCATCCGGTGAGACATCCGGTTGAGGGCACGGTGCGTGAGGAGAGTTTGTGTACTGTCCCGTCGAGGAACTGCATCTCGATATAGAGTTGCTTGAGCGATTCGAGCAGGCGGTAGGTTTCGGGAATGTCCTCCTTGGAGATAAGCTTCAGCGCGTCCTCCTTCAGCATCACCTTGCTGTTGAATGGCAGGTCTTGCTGCTGCAGTTGCGACATGCGGCGTGTGATGTTGTCGCGTACGGTGGCGTGGTCGGTGTCTATGCCCTCGATGCGGCAGTAGGTGCCGTTGAGCAGTGAGTGGTCGAAGATGAGGTGTGCGTCGGGGTAGGTGTCCTTGACAGCTTTGTACATCATGAACCCTAGCGAGTTTTGGAAGAGCCGCTTGCCTTGACGGTGACTGAGGTCGAAAAATTCGATTGTGCGGGGGTTGTAGATTCGGTACTGCAGGGTTTGTATGCGGTTGTTGACCAGTGCGCCGAGGATGGGCTTGCCGCCCGTCAGCTCCATAAACTGGTCGTGGCTCTGGCGTACAATCTCGGCCAGCGAGGTGCCGTGTTCCACATATCTGCGTTCGTTGAAGTTCTCTATTACGATTTCTATATTGTTCATGATGGTTGCTTTGTTGGTTTTTGATTGTGAATTGTGTAATGTTAAAATTGACAATTATGGCCCGTGACTTGACGGCTCTGCCTAATGGGGGCTAGCCTCTCATCGTCTCTTCGATTTCCTTGATGGTCTTGGGTATGGGTTTGCCAAGCACGCGGCAGCCTTTGGCGGTGATGAGTATGTCGTCTTCAATGCGTATGCCGCCGAAGTCTTTCCACTTCTCCAGCTCGTTGAAGTTGATGAAGTTCTTGTTGGTGCCTTCGGCGTGCCATTTGTCGATGAGGGCGGGTATGAAGTAGCATCCTGGTTCGTCGGTCAGCACGAAGCCTTTCTCGAGTTTGCGTCCACAGCGCAGGCTGCCCAAGCCGAACTGCTCGCTGGGGCGGGTGCGCTCGTCATAGCCTACGTATATCTGGCCGTAGTTCTCCATGTCGTGCACGTCGAGTCCCATCATGTGCCCCAAGCCGTGAGGCATCAGCAGGCTGTGCGCGCCGTTTGCCACGATGTCTTCTACGCGGCCTTTCAGTATCTTCAGGTCTTTGTAGCCTTGTGCCAGTATCTTGCTCACCTCGGTGTGCACCTCCTTGTAGGTGATGCCTGGGCGCGAGATGCGTATGGCTTCGAGCTGCGCTGCCAGCACTATCTCGTAGATGGCTTTCTGGCGGGCGTCGAACTTGCCTCCCACCGGCACCGAACGGGTGATGTCGGAGCAGTAGTTCATGGCTGTCTCGCATCCGGCGTCCATCACCAGCATGCGCCCTTTCGCCAGCTTGTTGTTATGGCCGTGGTTGTGGAGGGTCTCGCCGTGCACGGTCATGATGATGGGGAAGCTCACGGGGCCGTTGCCCTTCCAGGCTTCGCCTTCCATGATGCCTGCCAGCTCATACTCGTAGCGGCCGGGCATCGCCTGCTTCATGGCGCTGACGTGCATGTTGTAGGCGGTGTCGATGGCTTTCTCTATCTCGGCTATCTCTTCGTCGCTCTTGATGCTGCGCTGTTTCACGCAGGCTTTTATGAGTTCCAGCGAGGCGTACATCGGCACGGAGGCGTATTTGATACCCAGAAGGCAGCTCAGCTGGCGCTGGTTGTCCGAACGGTAGGGTGGCAGGTAGTGCGCCTTGCGCCCCATCCCCACGGCGTTGGTGCAGAAGTCCTGCAGCTCGGCCAGGGTGCCGCTGTTCTTCACTCCCACGCTGGCGGCGAGCTTCTTCACACTCGGCAGCGGGCCTGTCCAGATGATGTCGTCTATGTCGTAGTCGTTGGCGAAGAGGTAGTCCTTGCCGGTGTCGCAGTCGAGCACTCCCACCAGGTCTTCCCTCTGAAGACCGAAGAAATAGAGAAACGTGCTGTCCTGTCTGAACCAGTAGGTGTTGTCTTTGTAGTTGCAGGGCGCCTCGTGGTTGCCCTGGATGATGATGATGCCGTGCTTCACATCTTTGCGAAGCTGCTCGCGACGTGCGATGTAGGTCTCTTTTTTGAACATGGCTTTATGATTTTGTTGTTTTATTTCCTGTGATGTGTTATTGCCTGAGTCCTTGGACTCTGTCTCCGGCCTCAAAGCCTCGACATTATTAATTAACTGCAAAACCTCAACATTTATTGCCTCAACTGCAAATAATACCCTCCGTCGCCATGCCCTTGCCATAGCCCTGACATGGAGGTGCCTCGAATGTGACATATAGAAACCACGGCGATACCTCATAGTTGCTACGGAGGTGATACGAACCAAATACGGCGTTGATACGTCGTTGATTCGGTGGTGATACGGAGGGGATGCTTTTTTGGCGCTGCCTTTCAGATGCTTATGAAAAGGCAAAAATGCACCTTTACGACTGGCTGTATTTCATCAATACAATATAATCAACTGGAATATACGGCATTGTGTGATTATGCTGTCTTCTGATTGTCACTGCAAAGATAAATATTGTCGTGGATAAAAACAATAGAATAAATGTTAAATTTTTATGCTCGGTGTCGCTCTTTTTCCATCCGTTTGTGTGCTGTTGGATGTGTGTGAATAGTGACAAAAAAACAGGAATCGCACTTAAACCTTTCAACATTCATTTTAAAATAGTACCTTTGCAGTCCCATTTGACATTTGTCAAATCACTATTCACTTGTCACTAATCACTAAACATAAAACATCATGAACAAAGATAATTTCAAACACAACCCAAACCGCCTGGTGAAGTTCCTGCAGAAACCTATGCGTGAGTTCACCAAGGCCGACATGCTCCGCGTCATCGACGAGTTCGACATCGAGATGATAAAGTTCCGCTACATGGCGCACGACGGTCGCCTCAAGACCCTCAACTTCGTCATCAACAGCCTCGACCACGCCGACGAGATTCTTACCTCCGGCGAGCGTGTCGATGGCTCCAGCCTCTTCCCCTTCCTCGAGGCGGGCAGCAGCGACCTCTACGTTATCCCGCGTTTCCGCACCGCCTTCATCGACCCCTTTGCCGATATCCCCACGCTCGACCTCCTCTGCAACTTCTACACCAAGGACGGCGAGCCCTTCGAAATGGCTCCTGAATACACCCTCGCCAAAGCCGGCAAGGCCTTTCGCGAAGCCACCGGCGGTATGGAGTTCGAGGTCATGGGCGAGCTCGAATACTACGTCATCGCTGCCAAGGAGGACGAATATCTCCCGGCCGACCAGCGCGGCTACCACGCCTCCCAGCCTTTCTGCAAGTTCGAGGAGTTCCGCGTCGAGGCCATGAAGCTCATAGCCGAATGTGGCGGCCTCATCAAATACGGTCACTCCGAGGTTGGCAACTTCACCGTCGGCGACACCATGTACGAGCAGAACGAGATTGAGTTTCTGCCCACCACCCTCGAGGACGCTGCCGACCAGCTCGTCATCGCCAAGTGGATTATGCGCCAGCTGGGTTACGAATACGGCATCACCGTCACCTTCGCCCCGAAGATTACCGTCGGCAAGGCCGGCAGCGGCATGCACATCCACACCCGCATCGTCAAGGACGGCAAGAACATGTACGTCGGCGACAACGGCCTCACCGAAGTGGCTCACAAGGCCATAGCTGGCATACTCGACCTCGCTGGTTCGCTCACCGCCTTCGGCGACACCAACCCCACATCTTATTTCCGTCTGGTGCCCCATCAGGAGGCTCCCACCAACATCTGCTGGGGCGACCGCAACCGCTCGGCCATGGTGCGTGTGCCCCTCGGCTGGAGTAAGGGCAGCGGCAACATGATGGCGCATTGCAACCCGCTTGAGAAAAACACCGACGTCGATTTCACCTATAAGCAAACTATCGAGCTGCGTACCCCCGACGGCTCCGCCAACGTCTATCTGCTGCTTGCCGGCATGACCGTCGCCGCCCGTCACGGCTTCGAGATGGAAAACGCTGTCCAGTACGCCAAAGACCGTTACGTCAGCGTCAATATCTTCGAGCACGAGGAGGTGCTGAAACGCCTCGCCGTGCTGCCCGACAGCTGCGCCGCCAGCGCCGACGTGCTGGAGAAAGACCGCAAGATATACGAGGACAAGGGCATCTTTGCTCCCGCTCTCATCGACGGCATCATCAAGGACCTCCGCGCCTACGACGACCGCAACCTCCGCAAGGAGATTGGCAACGACTCCGAGAAAACCCTTGAACTTGTGCAGCGTTTCATGCACTGTGGTTGATAAAAGCATATTCCCCGATCCCGAGACCGCCGACCCCATGGGTCGCGGTCTCGTCGCTATCGGCGGCAACCTCTCCGTCGCCACCCTCATCGACGCCTATTCCCACGGCATCTTCCCTTGGCCCGACGGCGAGCCCGACAGTCCCCTTTTCTGGTTCTCGCTCGACCCGCGCATGGTCCTCTTGCCGCATGAGTTCCGCTACAGCGACAGCCTGCGCCGCATCGTCCGCTCCGGCAAGTTCGTGGTGCGTATCGACTCCTGCTTCGAACAGGTCGTCCGTGCCTGCTCCCGTGTGCCGCGCGACGACCAGGACGGCACCTGGATCACCGACGACATTATTGCGGCCTACGTTGCACTCCACCGTGCCGGCTACGCCCACTCCTTCGAGACCTTCCTCGACGGCGTGCTGGTCGGCGGCCTCTACGGCGTCTCCCTCGGCGCCTTCTTCTGCGGCGAGTCGATGTTCCACACCGTCCGCGACGCCTCCAAGGTGGCCTTTGTCCGTCTTGTGGAATACGCCTCGATGCACAACTTCCGCTTCATCGACGCCCAGCAGCCCACTCGCCACCTCGCCTCCCTGGGGGCAAAGGAAATGCCTCGAAAGCAATTCCTGAAACTCCTAAGCGAAACCCTGAATAGTCAGAACAGCCGAAATCCTCAGATTGTCCTGAATTCTCAGAATCCTCCGTCCTGTCATTTCAACCTTCAACGCCCCTGGCCTTGCCATTCGGTTGTCCTCTCACTCGGCGGCAACCAGGGCGACATCCGTCACACGATCTGCGAGGCGTTGCAGCGCCTGCAGGCCGCCGTCGGCCCCTTGTCCCTCTGTTCGCCTCTCTACGAGTCCGAGCCCTGGGGCTTCGACCGTCCCGTCCCCAACTTCCTCAACATCTGCGCCGTCTTCGAGACCGACCTCTCCCCACGCCAGGTCCTCCAGTCAGCCATGCAGATAGAGAAAGCCCTGGGCCGCCAAAGACCAAAAGAATCCGAAATCCCCGCAAATTCTGAATGCTCCCAATCTTCAGAATTCTCCAATACCTCCCCAATACCTCTCAACCCTCAACCCTCTCCCAAAAACTACCGTTACTCCTCTCGCCCTATAGACATCGACATTCTCTTCTACGACAGCCAAGTCATCAGCGAGCCTGATCTGGCTGTCCCCCATCCCCGGCTCCCCCTCCGCCGTTTTGTCCTCCATCCTTTGGCCGACCTGATGCCCCGTTTCCAGCATCCCCTCTTGAAGAAAACCATGGCAGAACTTCTGGAGGAATGTGACGACAAGGGATGGTGCAATAAAACTGTGTGAACCTTCTGTCTCCTCTGAAGTAAAGTCCTTATGGCTGAAGCATAATCCCCTTTTTTACTGACGGCTGAATCCTGGCCGCTGACCCCTTTTTGTTTTTTTAACGCAAATTTTGTTGCGATTATATATATAATTGCGTATATTTGCTATGTACAAAGGTGCGCTCATTTTATGACAAATCGTTGAAAATCAACGCCGAGATGTCTTTTCTGCACGCGTATGTATGCGAATGGAAAAACAAAAACACACACATAAACATGGAATCAAGAGTATTCTCTAACCAGCGGCCCACACACATCGCCGCAGTTTCAACTAAAGTAAACGTGAAAAGCCATATCAGGTGGTTTATGTTATTGGCAGTCTTGATGTTGCCGATGGTGACTATGGGGCAGACAAAAGCGTCATCTGATGGTAAAGACAATCAGAAGATCTATGTGAAATTTGTTGAGGTGTTGGCTACGAAGACCTATCCTGATGGGAACCAGGTAACCTACGTGCGAGCCACGGGCTTGCCGACTGATAAGGTTGTTGCCGATAAGATGGAGGAACATCTGCTTTCTGTGATGAGGCTTAGCCGTATTAAGGTTTATATCAATCAAGATAGGTTCCTGCTTGACGGTGATGCCGATATTAATCCTGAATGGGTGGTCGATGAGATGAACGTCTTTTTGAGGAGATACTATGCGGAGATGAACCAAGAAAAGGAGTGATAGGTAATTTGTGAGAAAATGTTAATTATAACCAACACACACAAGATATGATGAGAAGATTATTCGTTAAGGCGCAGCAAGGAGGAAGTGCTGCAGTTTCGACAAAGGTAAAAGTGAAAAGCCCGATGAAGTGGCTGATGATGATGGCGGTGTTGCTGTTGCCAACGTATGCGATGTCGCAGACGACGCAGACCATCAACTGGAATGCAAATAACACCAGGAGCAGGTACTACGATATGTGTGGTAATTCAAGCACCAGCTCTACGGGACTGGGTTCGTGTACGTCGTGTTCGAAAACATATGTGATAACTGAGAGCGACCAAAATAACCATAGCAAGAATGAAGGATGGATGTCGTTCAAGGCTCCCTCAGGGTGTACTATTACGGCGACATTGACAACGAATGGCATACGGGGAGACGATTGGTTGCAATTGTCACAAGGTATGACCGAAGATAGTTTTGGTGAGGATTATTGGGATTTAGATTCGCCTACTGGATCATCTTTCTCTTCTACCACAGGAGGTTGGATTACCCTTTATTTTGATGACTATGACGAAGACTATAATTCATCGTTCACCGTGACGATATCATGCAGTTGTAGTGGCGGTACGGGTTCAGGTCCGTCAACATCATATAACTGCGAGGGAGAACCCTATACGATAGGGACATCAACCACTAGTAGTAGTTCATACGGTCCCGTGAATACAAGTTACAGTTACTCGTATAGACAAATATTATACAAGGGCTCAGAACTGAATTTAATTCCTGGAACCATTAACGCTGTGGCTTTCCAGTATGCCAGTTCGTCGGCTATGACAGTGGGTACGGTTGCTACGATATATTTGGCTAATACGAATGTAGAAGAGTTTGCAACCAGTACATCTTGGATAACCGCTGGTTTGGTGCCAGTCTATACTGGCACATTGGACTATTCTACGCAAGGATGGGCATGGGTGGAACTGGATGTTCCGTTCGGCTATACAGGAGGAAACTTGCTTATGGTGATTGACGAAAACACTGGTTCGTACGATTATTACGGTAGTTTCTATTATAATGGGTCATCATCTGGCCCAGTGTTGCAGTTATACAGCCAGTCGGACGATAACAATTATAGCAATACAAGTCTTCCTCCATCTGGTTCAACATCGTTGTCTTCATATCGTCCAAACACTAAGTTCTGTATTGTTCATGACTGTGATCCCCGACCAGGCGATTTTGCTTTTGCTAACACGAGTGTGTCACTTGTGGCAGGGGAATATTATACTCAAAGCATCCCCAGCGTGCCGAATGCGATATATACTATGACATGTAACCCGGCGGGTATTGCAACTTTCAATGCAGCAACGCAGACAGTGTCGACCGTGGCTGGTATGGAAGGTACGGTGACGGTGACGGCGAAATGGCCGGCATCGGATGGTTATTGTGACAAATATGCCACATATACCATCAATGTAGGTGACGGTTGTACGCGGGTTGGAAATGGTACTGCCACCACATCGAAGGCTCCGGTATACACATACCAGACTGAAGATTATGGATATTCCCAGCAGCTTTACACGGCGTCGGAAATTCTTGCTGCCGGCGCATGCTCAGGAGTAATCAACAACATAAAGTTCCAATATAAAGGACCTTCTACGTATGCTGATCTAAGTATGCCGATAGATGTGTATATTGGAACAACATCAGCGACTTCGTTAGAGAGTGGATGGATTACTGATGCAAATTTGCGGTTGGTGTATTCAGGTAATTATACATTTACAGCCGGTTGGAATGCAATAAACCTGACAACACCATTGGAATGGGATGGCGTCAGCAATATTGTGGTAGCAGTGCGCTCAAGAGGTACGGTGTCAACATATGACTGGTTTTTCTACGGTACGGATGCAACCAGCATGACACGATATGAATATAGTAGCAGCTCAATAGTATTGGATGCAAATAATGTGTATTCATCGATGTCTGGCATAACGTATGCAACGCGTCCTAATATTAAGTTCTGCATACAGTGCTGCACCATGCCGGAGTTCTCGTTTGACGAGACGACCGTGTACTGTGTGAACGGCAGTGCATGTGCAGGTCAGACCATATCGGTAAACCAGAGCGGCGGAGCTGTGACTTATGAGTCGTCGAACACATCGGTGGCTACGGTGAACCGAAACACTGGAGCAATTACAGTGCAAGGTCCGGGAACGACAACAATCACCGCCACCGTAGCCAAGACCGACGATTATTGTGCCACCACTGCTACATATACATTGATTGTCCAGTGCGGCACAACGCCTCATACAATAACCTATAACACGCAGGCAGACTGCAGCGGCGGCACCGCGACGCCCGCGACGTGGTCCTATACGGGAACGATGACTACGATCCCCAATACGACGCCGGTGTGTAGCAGCGCTCACCATTTTATAGGATGGTATGAGAATACGAGCGGTTCGGGTACGCGCTATACAGCAGGACAATCCATAGACCTTACATGTGGGGACGTGATGCTATATGCAGTGTATGCATCAGAGCCAGATACAATCGAGGGCGCAGGAGATTGTGAAGATGCACAAGCTTTCTGTGCTTCGAATGACGAACATAATGGAGTGATTTTGACAGCAGCGACAGGACAGCCTTGCCCTGCAGGCATGTGCGAATACTTTGTAAATCCATCGTGGTGGTATTTGCAGATATCTCAGTCGGGTCGATTGGAGATGACCATTTCCTCAACGGCTGGTGACGTTGATTTCGGATGTTGGGGACCTTTTAGAAACTTCACTTGTCATAAAGATAGCCTAACGAATGGAACAGGTACATGGTATTACTATTCGGGTGCTGAAGGATGGGGAATGGATAACGATCCATATCAAGGGTCGAGCACCAGTTATGAGATAGATGACTATGGTAACGTATGTAGTACTATCGCATTGGCTGTTCCGTATGGCAATCTGGTCGATTTCGGAGGCTCATCCTCTTCTGAAGAGTATATGCAGATAGATAATGCTCAGGTTGGAGACTACTATGTGGTGCTGGTGGCCAATTATCGAGATCGTGAAGGAACAATCTCGTTCACGCAGACTAACCTTGGCGCGGCGGGTGCCGGTATGGCCGACTGCAACATTGTGTCGAACTGCGACATCAACGTAATAACTACGCATACGACGCCATGCAATACCGCGAACAATACTTACACTGTGTCCGGAGAGATCTACTTCACGGAAGCACCTACCACCGGTACGCTGGTGATAACCGACGAGACGGCGAACCCGCCGGTGTCGCAGACGTTCAGTGCTCCGTTCACTTCGCCTACACCGTATTCGCTGCAAGTGCCGTCGGATGGTGCCATTCACCATTTGGGTGCCACATTCTCGGCCATAGATTGTATCAAGCTGGCTGTTTATCAGGCCCCCGACCCGTGTGTTGATTGTTCGTCAAGTGTTACCCACACAGATGTAACATGTCACGGCGCCAATGACGGCACCATAACGTTGACATCCACCAATGGTCGCGGACAGCGCGCATATTATATTGGCGCAAATGGAAACACGCCAACTCGCACGGATTCTTTGAACGCCGTATCATATACATGGGATCATCTGGCTCCTGGAACTTACACTGTGTTTGTGCGTGATACCACAAACTGCAAGAGCGAGCAGACGGTTGTGATATCTGATCGCGATGAGGTGACGGTTACGCTCAGTACTCCAGCGAATGGCTGTCCGCTTGCGGCTGGCAGCAACTATAGCGTAACAGCTACCCCCGGCGGTGGAACAGGTACATATCAGAACTACAGTTGGAGTGTAGTTACTGACGGCAGTGCCGGAACCATAAGTGGTAGTGGAAACAATGCTACCATAGCCAGTGATGGTTCATGTCATGAGTATGTGGTGAGTCTTACGCTCAAGGACGGCAACGGTTGCCCGGCATCGACCAACAAGACATTCCGTACGGTTGACAACACGCCGCCGACGATTACTACAACAGCAACCAACAACCAAGATTGGGGTTGCGACCCAGCAACGGTTACAGCACCCACCTTCACCGCCACTGATGCTTGTGCCGGCACGCTTGTGCCTACAGTGGTGCCAGGAACGGTGCAGAACACAGGCACATGTACCAGGAAGAGAACTTGGACGGCCAATGTGAGCGACAACTGCGGCAACGCGGCTGTGGAGAAGTCGATTACCTACACCTGGACCGAATCGCAGGTTCCGACAATCGGTGCTATTGCCAACCAGAACGCGACGATGGGCACCAGCGGATGTAAATATAAGATGATAGACCTTTCGACGGTGACCCTCGCAGCGGCAAGCGACCCATGCGGCGGCACGGTTGAGTTTGTAAGCCAGAGTGTGGCAGTCGGAACGGAATACACCCAGACCAACGCACAGCAGACGATACCTGTGACGGTTACCGTGAGAGGCACTTGCAACAAGCCGGCTACGGCTACGGTCAACGTGATAATACCTGCCAAGGACATAACAGTTGACATTACTAATGCAGGCGCTAGCGTGTGTGCCGGAGGCGACACCGTGCTTACAGCTACAGGTAGCAGCAGCAACGGCGCACTGACCTACGCTTGGACTCCGACCACGGGATTGAACCCGACTACTGGAGCCAGCGTGACGGCCACCGTTTCGACGGAGACCACCTACACCGTGACGGCCACCGACCCGGCAGGTTGTACGGCCACCGACCAGATAACGGTGACCATCAACCCGGAGGTGACACTCAACGTAAGCAACCAGACGCAGACCAAGTGCCTCGGAGCTGCAATAACCGATATTGACATAACGGTGACCAACGGCACGATAAGCAATGCGGCAGCATTGCAGACAGCGTTGGCAGCCATAGGGCTGACGTATAACAACGGCCACATCAGCGGTACGCCAAATGCTTTCGGCACACACACCTTCGAGGTGGTGGCGGTCAGCAACCAGACACCGCAGTGCAGCCAGCAGACCGAGACGATAACCCTGAACATCACCAACCTTATCACTCCGGTGATATCGGGCAACGAGGATATCTGTGTCACCGCATCGGAGCAGAACACACAGCTGACGTTGACAGAGACGGCAGGCGACAACAGCTTCACATACACATGGAATGTTGACGGCGGCACCATCGTGAGCGGACAAGGCACGAACAGCATCGTGGCCCAGTGGGCTGGCGCAGGCGACAAGACTGTCACGGTGACATTGGCTCTCGATGGCTGCTCGGCACAGGCTATTAAGACCATCCATGTGCGTCCTGCACCGGTGGCTACCATAAACGAGATAACAGATGAGATATGCCCGAACGCAGGAACTATCGACATAACTGGTAACACGACGGTTTCTAATCCGAACTACACCTATAACTGGAGTGGCACATTGACGCTCGACCACAACACAGCAACTGTGGCGGCGACCAGTGACGTGGTGACGGCAACGATACCGGGCAACAACTGCAACACCACCTATCAGGTGAGACTCAACGTGGTGGACGTTTACGGATGTAAGAATACCGCCACACCAATAACCATTACGGTGAAAGACGACCAAGCACCTGTCGCCAGCACTTATACTCTGCCCGCCAAAGACGTTGATGGTTGCAACTACAGTCAGTTGGCTACACTGTATCCTGCAGTTACGACAGTGGCCGCACTGGAGACTGAGGCCGGGAATCTAGGCGGCTCTCTCACCATAACCGACAACTGCACTACCAACAAGGCACAGCTCACGCTGTCCAGCACTGAGTCATACAGCGGCAGATGCCCGATAGTGGTCACGCGTAAATATAAGGTTACTGACCTCTGCGATAAGGTGAGCAATGAGATAGTACAGACGATACGCATCAACGTGGCGGACGATATCAGCATATCACCAGTGACCAATGCATTGGGTGTGGAGTGTGTGTCAGAGGCTAGAGCAGACTTGATCACTGAACCTACGGTGACGGATGCTTGTGGAACAACGTTGCTGCCGTTGGATGGTTCGCCAGTGATGAACAATCAGGTGACGAACTGCAATGGCACAATAACATATACATATAATTATAAAGACTGCGCGAATCATCCTGCCCAGTGGACATACACCTACACGGTGACTCATCCCAACCTGACGGTTCCTATCGACAGTGTGTCAACAATACCATGTCTGTCGGACACCTCGAACACCTTCTTGCCCGTCAATTTGACAGATGCCTGCGGCAACACTGTGACGGCAGAGCATGTGGGTACACCTGACATGAGCGGTTACAATGCAAGTACCAATGCGGGACAGGTGGTGTTCAATTACCGATACACCGACTGCGCCGGTCAGACATATCCGTGGAAGTTGACCTACGAAATAGTGCCGTCATCCTTCACTGAAACTCCTGGAGGATCAAGTGTGGTTTCGTGCATAAGCCAGG
>JAEEGI010008979.1_pt1 | contig 21986 bp, 19 predicted proteins | sample 8958751 | NCBI WGS metagenome assembly JAEEGI01 (sample SAMN16246545, study PRJNA631951) | gut metagenome | biome: gut microbiome; feature: rumen; material: KS-attached | host: Bos | place: Iran: Karaj | collected 2018-10 | reverse complement strand
TCGACGCCATGGATATTTTGTACGAGGGGAAAACCGACGGGTTCTGCATCGTCTCCAGCGACAGCGACTTCACCCGGCTGGCCATCCGTCTCCGGGAGGCCGGCATGAAGGTGATCGGCATGGGTGAGCAGAAGACCCCCGTGGCTTTCCGAGTGGCCTGCGACAAGTTTATCTATATCGAGGTGATCCGGGCGGCCCAGCAGGACCGGGAAAAGGCCGCACAGCCCAAAACGGCCGTGAAGAAGAAAACCAAAGCCGCTCCGAGCGCCAAGGCCGGAACGGCGGCCAAGACCCAGGAAAAGACGGAGAATCACGCTTCTCCGGTCCAGGAGGCGCTGCCCGCCAAGAAGGGCGGCAAGGTGCCGGAGGAGATCGTCAAGCTGATCGCCGACTCCGTGTCCGACATCGCCGACGAGGACGGCTGGGCCTCCATGGGAGAGCTGGGCACCCTGCTGCTGAAAAAGCAGCCGGATTTCGATCCCCGCAACTTCGGCTTCACGAAGCTGACGCCCCTGATCCGCAGCCTGCCCCGCTTCGAGGTGGACGCCCGCGTGGTGGACGCCACCAAGACCCGGCACATCTATCTCCGTGACAAGGAGGCGTGATCCCGCCCGGCGGGCGTGGATGCGGCTTGTGCGGTTCCTCCTGCTGGTTGCGCTGCTGGTTTTCCGCTTCTGGCTGGATAACTGCACCGTACGCACGAAGGAATACGACGTCTTCTGCGGCATTCCGCCCGGCTTTGAGGGGGTGCGCATCGCCCAGATCAGCGACCTGCACGGGAACGAAAGGCTCTACGGTCCCCTGCTGCGGCATACGCGCTCGGCGAGGCCGGACCTCATCGTTCTCACCGGGGATATCACGGACGCGCCTGAACAGTGGCCGGAACTGGAAAAGCTGCTGCGCAGCCTGACGGAGATCGCCCCCTGCTACTATGTCAGCGGCAACCACGAATGGGCGGACCTGGAGCCGGAGCCTCTTTTCCGGCGCATCGCGGAGACGGGGGTCCGGGTGCTGCGCAACGAATGGGTGTTTCTGGAGCGCAGCGGCGACCTGGTGGCCCTGGTGGGCTTCGAGGACCCCAACGGCTATGCGGACATGATCAAGGCGCAGGAGCTCTGCCGCCTCGTCCGCTCCCATACGGACGACTTCATCATCGCCCTCTGCCACCGGCCCCAGCTGTTCCCGGAGCTGGCGGAAGGAGGCTGCGGCCTGGTGTTTTCCGGCCACAACCACGGCGGCGTCATCCGCATCCCCTTCTACGGCGGCCTGATCCCGCCCGCCAGGGAGCGTGGAGAATACGACGCGGGCCTGTTTCACCGGGACGGCAGCGTCCTGCTGGTATCCCCCGGCCTGGCAGGCACCAACGGCGTCCCCCGCTTCCTGAACCGGCCACAGCTCTGCCTGGCGGTCCTGCACCCATGGCAGGCGGAGGGCGGCGAAGCATAAGAGGCAATAACCGAGGCTGCTGCATTTTTTGCAACAGCCTCGGCTTTACTTTACGATTCATTCGTATTCGTCGGTCTTTCCGTACGCCAGGACGTCCGCGATCCGGCGGCTGGCGAAGCCGTCCCCGTAGGGGTTGGCGGCGCGGGCCATGGCGTCGTAGGCGCTTCGATCCTCCAGCAGCTCCTTGAAGCTGCGGTAGATCTCCTCCTCCCCGGTGCCCACCAGCCGCAGGGTGCCGGCGGCGATGCCCTCCGGCCGCTCCGTGGTGTCCCGCATCACCAGCACCGGCTTTCCCAGGCTGGGCGCTTCCTCCTGAATGCCGCCGGAATCCGTCAGGATCATATAGCTGCGGGCCATGAAGTTGTGGAAATCCAGCACGTCCAGGGGTTCGATGATGCGGATGCTCCCGCAGCCGGCCAGCTCCTCCGCCGCCGCCTGGCGCACGACGGGATTCATGTGGATGGGATAGACGGCCTTAACGTCCGGATGCTCCTCCATGATCCGGCGGATGGCCCGGAACATCCGGTGCATGGGCTCTCCCAGGTTTTCCCGCCGGTGGGCGGTGATGCACACCAGGCGGCTGCCGGCCGCCCATTCCAGCTGGGGGTGGGTATAATCCTGCCGCACGGTGGTCTTCAGGGCGTCGATGGCGGTGTTTCCCGTGACGAAGACGGATTCGGGCCTCTTTCCCTCCCGCAGAAGGTTTTCCCTGGCTTTCTTCGTCGGAGCGAAGTTGTATTTCGCCAGGATGCCCACCGCTTCCCGGTTGAATTCCTCGGGATAGGGGGATTCCAGATTATAGGTCCGAAGCCCGGCCTCCACATGCCCCACGGGAATGTGGAGATAGAAGCAGCACAGGGCCGCGGCGAAGGTGGTGGTGGTGTCCCCGTGGACCAGCACCACGTCGGGCTTCACTTCCTCCAGCACGCCCCGGAGCTTTTCCAGGATGGCGGCGGTGATGTCGAAGAGGGTCTGCCGATCCTTCATGATGGCCAGGTCATAGTCCGGCGTCACCTGAAAGGCCCGCAGGCCCTGGTCCAGCATCTCCCGGTGCTGCCCCGTGACGCAGACCACCGTCTGAAACTGTTCCGGCCGCCCCTTCAGCTCCAGTACCAGCGGGCACATTTTGATGGCTTCCGGCTTTGTACCGAAGACCAGCATCACTTTCTTCATTCACTCCGGCTCCTTTGCTCCCGGGCGGGAACGGCCCGGGATTCTTCATGGATTCTACCATATCCCGCCACCCGGCGCAATCATTTTCTCTCCGCGGGCATACTTGCATCCCCATAGCTTCCGTGTTATAATTTTTCCAGAATACGACAGGCGCCGGCGGTCCCCGGCGTCTCAGGAGGAACCGGAGGAACGTCAAATGCTCACGGACAGAGAAAACATCCTGCGCATGTACCACGGGGAAATGCCGGAATTCCTGCCCCGCTTCGGCATGGCCAACGCCCGCTGTTCTTACTTCCCCAATGTGAAGCTGCCGGGCTACCACGTGGACGAATTCGGGGTGGAATACATCGGCAAGGACGGGGTCTTCGACGGGACGCCCATCCCCTATCCCGGCCGCTATATCCTGCACGATATCCGCCGCTGGCGGGACGACGTGCACATCCCCTCCCTGGAGGGCATCGACTGGGAGCGCCTGGCGGCGGAGGACACCAAGAACATCGATCGCTCCAAGCAGGCCTTCAGCATGTTCTACGGCAAGACCTTCCAGAAGCTGCCGGATTTCATGGGCTTCACGGAGGGGCTCTGCGCCATGATGGAGGAGCCGGAGGAGGTCATGGCCCTCTTCGACGCCCTCACCACCTATCACGAGGAGCTCATCAAAAACCTGCTCTACTACTACAAGCCCGACGCCATCTGCATCCCCGACGATACCGCCACCGCCAGAGCCCCCTTCATCTCCCGGGAAATGTATCAGGAGATGGTGCTGCCCTTCCACAAGCGCATCGCCGATCTGGTGCTGAACAACGGCACCCTGCTGGAGATGCACGACTGCGGCAAGTGCGACGATTTTATCGAGGACTGGCTGGGCATCGGCGTGGTGGCCTGGAACCCCGCCCAGGCCATGAACGACCTGAAGGGCGTCAAGGAGAAATACGGGCGGCGGCTGGTGATCTGCGGCGGCTGGAACGGCGTCGGCCCCGAATCGGAGCCGGACTATCCCGAGGAGCTGTTCCGGGAAAAGCTGAAGGAATATGTGGACACCCTGGCCCCCGGCGGCGGCTTCATCTTCTCCTGCATGGTCAACGGCTCCTTCAAGGACCCCAAGGTCCAGGCCCGGCAGAAGATCGTGGGCGATTTCTACAACGACTACGTCAGGGATTGGTACAAGACGCACGGATAGGTCTCGAAAAATCACTGCCGGACCCGCAAAATCGGGTCCGGCAGTTTTTATGCCGCTTTGACAGCGTTCTTTCGGCTGATCCCGGCTGTTCCCGGCAGCGATGGCTGACGGGGACGAAGCGCCGGACGGCTCGTCCTTTGCGGAGGCTCAGGTCTCCGCCCCCAGCGTGAGGACGTCGTCGCACCAGTCGGGAATGTCCTTCCGGTGGAGGGCAAGGAGTAGGGGGCGGTCCCCCATTTCCCGGCGGATATAGTCGCCCGCCCGGTTCGCGGAAGCCGCGTCCAGCCCCGTGAAGGGCTCGTCCAGCAGCAGCGCCTCCCCGCCGGGCCGCAGGGCCCGGACCAGGGCGACCCGCCGCCGCTGACCGCCGGAAAGCTCCGAAACGCTGCGGTGCAGGGCTTCCTCCGGCAGGAGCTGCCGGAGGGCGGAAGCCAGGGCCTCCCGGTCCTTCTCCCCGGCAGCCAGCCGGAGATTTTCCACCGCGTCCAGACCGTCGAACAGGCGGTCCTCCTGAAAAAGGACGCCGAGGCGCCTGGGAGTGCCGCCGGACCAGAGGACTTCTCCCCCGTCCGGCTTTTCCAGGCCCATGACGATGCGCAGGAGCGTGGTCTTGCCGCAGCCGCTGGGGCCGGTGACGCACAGGACCTTTCCCGGTGCCAGGGTGAAGGATACGTTTTCCAGCACCGGTCTTTCCCCAAAGGATTTGCAGACGCCGCGCAGCGTGAGGGTCATCTTTTCCGCTCCCCCTTTCGCAGGGCCAGCAGGACCAGCTTCCCCAGGCCCCAGCTGAGGATGGCGGTAACGGCGGAGACGGCCAGGATCCGGTCCGTATCCAGATAGATCTTCGCCCGGTAAAGGCTGTTTCCCAGGCTGTTCACGGGCTGACCGATGACCTCGGCAGCCACGCCGGATTTCCAGGCCATGCCCACCGCCAGTTCCATGGCTCCCAGGAGCTGGGGCTTGAGACCCGGCAGATAGACGCCGCGCAGACGGGCCGGGAATCCCATACGGTAGACCTGGGCCAGCTCCAGCAGCTTCCGGTCCGTGCCCAGCAGCCCCTCCAGGGTATTCAGATAGAGGATGGGCAGCACCACCGCCGCGGTGACATAGAGGCTCAGCCCCCGGCTGCCCGCCCAGATGAGCAGCAGCACCACGAAGGAGACCATGGGCACCGCCTTCATCACCCCGATCACCGGGGCCAGCAGATCGCGGAAAAAGGGGCGGGAATAGCTGAGGAAAGCCAGGAGAACGCCCAGGCACGCCCCCAGAAGGAAGCCGCCCAGGATGTGGAGCAGAGAGCCGCCCAGGGCCCGGCGGAACTCCGGCGTGGGGAGCATGTCGATCAGAGCCAGCAGCGTCTCCCAGGGTCCCACCAGCACCACGGGGTTATGCACAAGCAGCGCCAGGCCCTGCCACGCCGCCAGCCAGAAAAGGGCGATGCCCAGGCGTTTCCACATGGCTCAGGTCTTGGGGGAAGCGTAGTAAAAGCCGCCGTCGGGCACTTCGCCGCCCACGGAGGCGGGGTCCGCCTGATACAGGACCTCCAGATAGCCCTTCAGGGCGCTTTCCATCTCCGCGCCGGTGATGCAGCTCACGGCGCACTTGGGCAGGGCCTTCTGGGCTACCGGCTCCTTCTCGATGATGCCGTATTCCGCAACGAGCTTCGCCGTGCCCGCAGGGTCGGAAGAAGCCTTGGCGGCGCTGTCGGCATGGGCAGCCAGGAAGCGCTCCACCGCCTGGGGATGCTCCTTGAGGAAATCCTTCCGCACCACCGTGACCCCCGTGACCATGCGGGAACCGCCGGAGACGGCGTCCCAGCCTTCACCCAGGGAGAAAGCCTCCCGCAGGGCGTCGTTCTGCACCATAGCCACCGTGGCAAAGGGCTGGGGCAGCACGGCGATCTGCGCAGGGTCGGCGGCCAGCAGGGCCGCCACTTCCGTTGCTTCGGATTTGAACTCCAAAGCGCAGTCCGTCACCCCCGCCTGCTCCAGCAGGTAGCGGAGGCTGTATTCCGGCGTGGTGCCCTGGCCGGTGAGGTAGACCGTCCGCCCCGCCAGATCGGACACGGAGGAGATGCTTTCATCCCCGGTGATGCAGTACAGCACCCCCAGGGTGTTGATGTCGATGACCTGGATGCCCTTCTCCGTGCGCTTGTTGTAGAGCACGGCGGCCAGGTTCGCCGGGATCAGGGCGATGTCCAGCTCTCCGGCCACCAGAGAGGCGGCGATCTCGGAGGCGTCTGTCGCCATGGTGAAGGAATACGAATCCGTCAGTTCGCCGTTCTCCGCGGCCTTGCGCAGCTGCACAAGGCCCATGCTGGTGGGTCCCTTGAGAGAACCGACGCGGATAGTAGCGGCAGGCTCCGCCTTGGGCTTTTTGGCGCAGGCCAGGCAGCTGGCAAGAAGCAGTACAGTCAGCAGGATGATAAATGCGCGTTTCGTAAGCAAAGACTCCTCTTTATTTAGATTTTTTAATCGCACTCGACGATTTTCAGCTTTCAAAGGGGAAGCGGTAAGGCAAGCCGTGCTTGTCCCGCAGGGCGATCATTTCCTTCTGCACCGCCTCGCCCACGGGCACGCCCTTGTCCTTCCGCTCCAGCCAGGTGAGGTATTCCTTCTCCCCGGCGGTATAGATGCGGTCATAGCCCGGCGCTTTGGCGCTGGCGCGCAGCGCCCGGCAGATATCCCCGGCGATCTTCCGGAAAGTCTCGCCCCCGGCAAAGGCCTCCGGGTCCGCCACGAAGAAGAAGTGACCCAGGTGATACATCCGGGGCTTTCCTTCCGGGGAAACACCGCTGAGGGCCTTCATGAAATTGCCGCCGGAGAGGGCGGCGGAGAGGATCTCCACCACGGTGGCGTAGCCATAGCCCTTGTAGCCGCACATTTCGTCGCCGGGGCCGCCGCCCAACGGGGCCAGGGCCGCCTTTCCCTCCACCAGCATCTTCAGGATCTCCGCGGAATCGGTAACGGTCGAGCCGTCCCGGGTGACCACCATGCCCGCGGGGGTCTCCTTGCCGGAGCGGGCATAGTATTCGATCTTGCCCCGCTGCACGATGCTGGTCGCGCAGTCGATGCAGAATGCAAAGTCTTCGTCCGTGGGCAGGGAGAAGGTCAGGGGGTTGGTGCCCAGCATGTTTTCCACGCCGAAGGTGGGGGCGATGCTGGGCCGGGCGTTGGTACCCGCTACGCCGATCATCCCCGCCTGAGCGGCCATATCCGTCCAATAGCCGGCGATGCCGAAGTGGGTGGAGTTGCGGATAGCGCCGCCCGCCATCCCCAGCTTCTTCGCCTTTTCAATGAGCCTTTCCATCATGGCGTGGCTGGCGACCATGCCCATGCCGTCGTGGGCGTCCATCACCAGGGTGGTGGGGGTCTCCTTCACGATCTCGATCTCCGTCCTGGGCAGCAGCGTGCCGTTGACGATGCGGTCGATATAAATGGGCTTGAAGCGGTTGCAGCCGTGGCTCTCAATGCCCCGGCGGTCCGATTCCAGCAGCACGTCGGCGCAGATCTTCGCGTCCGCTTCGGGCACGCCGTAGGCCTTGAACACGTCGATCATGAAGCTGTTCATCAGCTCCCAGGGCACATAAGGTCTGGTTTCCATGGATTCGCCTCCCATAGGATTTGTTCGCCGGGAGTCCCCGGCGCTCGTTTGCATCCCGGATTATACCACCGTTTCCCCGCCGCGTAAAGAGCTTAGAAAGCGCTGTGCCGTTCGCGGCACGCATCCTGCCCGCATAGGATTCCGTCATATTGGCCAAAATTCCCCTGCAGGATTGCACGCAAAGTGAAAAATCAGTGTATCTTGTAAATTACTCTAGATTTTATATTGACTAATATCAAGTATCTGGTATAATAGCATCAGGTCGTACAGCGGCCTGCGTGCGATTTTACGTTTTTCCGTGGAACGGAGAGCTAAGCATGAAGGATTTCGCCCCGTACAAGCGCCGGGTCTTCTATTATGAAACGGACCAGATGGGCGTCGTCCACCATTCCAATTACATCCGCTGGTTCGAGGAAGCGCGGGAGGATATGATGCGCCGCAGCGGTATCGACTATGGGGAGATCGAGGCCCGGGGCGTCATGATGCCGGTGAAGCATGTGGACTGCGACTACAAATCCGGGGCGAAATATGGGGAATCCGTGGAAATCTTCGCCTTTCCCCGCTACTTCAACGGCGTTCGCCTCCGCTTCGCATACGAGATCCGCGCCGTTGACGGCACCCTCCTCGTGACCGGGCAGAGCGAACACTGCTTTATCGACGCCCTCAGCCGGAAACCCCTGAACCTCAAAAAGCGGATGCCGGAATGCTGCGAGATCCTCTCCCGGCTGACGGAGATATACGCCGAAGGACAATCCCTCTGATCGGATTTCTGCGTCGCTCTCAAGGAGCGATTATAGCGGAAGCGGGGCCGGGACTCCCCGTTTCCGAAGATATTGCAAAGGACGTGCGGATTTTCCGCACGTCCTTTGATTATCCGCGGTTATTCTCGCTCTGGTATCATACGCCGGGTCGTGCTATAATGATCTGCAGCGATCTGCAAAGGAGGCGGTGACCGCCATGAAAAAACCGGAGGGCAATGTGCTCCTGTGGGCACGGCGGCTGCTCATCTATCTTCTCGGCCTGCTTCTGATGGCGCTTGGCGTCGTCTTTTCCGCGCGCTCGGGGCTGGGCGTCAGCCCCGTGGGAAGCCTGGCAAACGTGCTCTATCAGATCGGCCTCAGCCGCTCTGCCCCCGGCTGGGTCAACCTGGGCAACTGCACCATCGCCGTCTACTGCCTCTATATCGCCTCGGAGGCGGTGATCCTCCGGCGGGATTTCAAGCCTAGTATGCTGCTGCAGCTGGCGGCCTCCTTCCTTTTCGGCCAGCTGGTGAACCTGGCAGGCGTCATGCTGGCCTTCCTGCCGGAGCCGGGGGGCTACCTTCACAGAATGGCCTATCTCCTTTGCAGCGTGCCTCTGGTGGCGGCGGGGGTGATGATGTACCTCTCCCCCAACATCCTGCCCACCCCCGGCGACGGCATGAGCCTCGCCATCTCCAAACGCAGCGGGAAATCTCTCCCCGCCAGCAAGACCATCTTCGACTGTACCATGGTGACGATCTCCGCCGCCGTCAGCCTCCTGGCTTTCCGGAAGCTGGTGGGCGTGCGGGAGGGCACGGTGATCTGCGCTCTCACGGTGGGCTTCGTCATGCGGCAGCTGCAGAAGCCCCTGCAAAAGCCTCTGCTGCGCTTCGTTGGGCGGGAAGCCAAGGTGGACCGCTATCTGGAGGCTGCCTCCCAGGGCTATTTGCTGGATAAGACCGGCAAACCCAAGGTCATCGTCACCATCAGCCGGGAATTCGGCGCGGGGGGCTATGAGATCGGCCTTTGCCTGGCGGAAAAGCTGGGCGTCACCTTCTACGACCGGCAGCTCAACGAGCTGGCTGCGGCGCAGAGCGGCCTCAGCCTGGAAACGGTGGAGGAGCTGGAGCACCACATGGAGCGGGAGCTGGTCTACGATTTCAAGAACGCCGCCTACGACATGACCAACGGGGCCCTCTCCCCGGAGGAACGGCTGTTCGTGGCCCAGACCAGCGTCATCCGGCAGATCGCCGCCGGGGACGAAAGCTGCGTCATCATGGGCCGCTGCGCCGACTGGGTGCTGTATTCCGACCCCAACTGCTTCCGCATCTTCATCCACGCCCGCCCCGACGAGCGCATCCGGCGCACCATGGCGAAATACGGCCTGGACGAGGCGGAAGCCCGGCGGCAGATGGTCAGCACCGACGCATCCCGCGCCCGGCACTACAAGCGCTTCACCGGGCGGGAATACGGCAAACAGATGTACTACCACCTGGGCGTGGACAGCGGCATGCTGGGGACGGAGGAAAGCGTGGAGGTCATCACGGAGGTGCTGCGCCGCTGGTGCGACGTACGGGGCACCCACCCCCTGGATACTCTGTGATCCCCGAAACGGCGCTTTTCCCGGGAAAAGATCTTGACTTTGATCCTCTACAGTTGTAGAATGTGAATCACTACAACTGTAGAAGGTGGGAGCACAATGAAAGCATCCTGTTCTCTGCCGGACGGCGAGCTGGAGATCATGCAGATCGTCTGGCAATGTGAGCCGCCGGTCTCCCGAAGTGTCATCGAGGAGACGCTGGGCAGGCAGAAGCGTCTTGCCCCCAGCACCATCCTCACCTTCCTCACCCGCCTCTGCGATCGGGGCTTCCTGCGCGCGGAGCGCCGCGGGCGCACGAACCTCTATACGCCCCTTGTTTCCCGCAGGGAATACCTGGCAAAGGAGAGCCGCCGGATGCTGGACAGGCTCTACGGCGGTTCCCTCTCGGCCTTCGCCGTTTCTCTCTGCGACAGCGGCGTCACGAAGGAGGAGGTCGAAGCGCTGCGGCAAATGCTGGAGGAGGACGCGCTATGATCTGGGGGCAGCTGATTTGGGGCGCGATCCTCGCCGGTCTGCTGGGCTGCGCCTTTCGCCGGGCGTGGAAATGGGAGCACGGCGCCGCGGCGGAGTTGCTGTTCGGGGAAAAGAACGGGAGAGAGACCTTCGTTCTGGTTCCGCCGACGGTGCTGTTCTGGATCCTGCTGCTCTTTCTCGTGTTGTACGTGCGCTTTTTCGGCATGCGGGAGGGCCTGGTGCATTTCGCGGCGCTGGCCGCGGAGGTGACGCTGCTGATCTGCGTCTATTTCCCGCTGCTGCTGCTCCTGCTGCCCCTATTTCGGCAGCATTTCAGCGCCCGCGCCTGCGCCGTGCTCTGGCTGGTCCCCGCCTTCCTGACCTGGCAGGCCAACATGCTCATCACCGTTTCGCCGCTGCCGCGGCTGACGCTCTATCTTCCCCGCCGGCTGATGCCCGCTATCTGCGCGGTGTGGCTTGCGGGCTTTCTCGCGGTGGGCGGCTGCTATCTGGTCTCCCATCTGCGCTTTCGCGCCTGGGTGCGCAGGCATTCCGTGGCAGAACGGGAGGGCGAAGCGTGGGCGATCCTGAAGCGCGAGCAGGAGGCGCTGGACTATCTCCGTCCCGTGAAGCTGCTGCGCGCTGGCGTTCCCGCGCCGTTTTCCATGGGGAAGACCAGGCGCAGCCGCTGCACCGTGCTGCCGAAGCGCCATTACACGGCGCAGGAGCTGAGCATGATCTTCCGTCACGAGCTGCACCACCTCCAGCGCTGCGACGTGGATACGAAGACCTTCCTTTGCCTGTGCAACGCCCTGTGCTGGTTCCATCCCCTCGTCTGGCTCGCCACGAAAAAGGCCTCGGAGGACCTGGAGCGCAGCTGCGACGAGATCGTCACGGAGGAGATGGAGGAAGCGGAACGCCGGGCATACGCGAATCTGCTGCTGGACGCGGCGGCCCCCGGCCGGGGCTTCACCACCTGCCTCTCCGCCGCTGCGGGGACGCTCCGCTACCGTTTGAAAAGCGTCATGGACCGCCGCCGGCGCTCCCTGGGGACGGCGATCCTGATGGCTTCCCTCTTTGTCTGCGTGATGTGCTTCGGCCTCGTCTCCGTCAGCGATGCGCGGGGCAGCTTCACCTCTTTGCTGCTGACGCCGGGGACGGAGATTCTGAATGCCTACGACAGCCGGATCCCCGGCGAAAAGCAGCTGGACGCCGAAGCGCTGCGGCAAGTGCTGGAGGGGATCGAGCTGACGCATATCGCGGGGCTGCGCAGGCCTTTGGTGAAGGAGCAGGAACGGATCACCTTCCGGCTCTCCGGCGGCAGATTCGCCGTGCTGACAGATCGCGTGCTCCTCCTTCAGGATCTCAGACGCGCCTCCCTCTATGAATGCTATCTTGTCCGAAGCCCCATAGACTGGGAAGCGCTGCGCGCCTGCTGCCGATCATGATGGTTGTTTCCATACAGGGAAATACCGGACTGCCGTATGATGAGCAGTCCGGTATTCCTTATGGTCCTTCTTTTTCCTTTTATCCTCCCTGCTCCGACAGGTAGAGCTCCGCCCTGCTCCGGATGCGCCGGGCGGTCTCCTCCGCGCTGCGCTGACCGGCAAAGAGGGCAAGAGCCTCCTCCTGCACGATGGCGGCGATCACCTGATCATAGGAGCCGGAGCGCTCCGCGCCGTCCAGGAGGGCCAGGAGGGAATCCCGCTGGCTTTCGCTCATGGCGTACATGCTTTCCTGCCGGTAGACGCTGCCAGCGTCGTCCAACCAGCAGAAGACCGTGCGGGGCTGCTTCTCCCCTTCCCCGCCCTCCCAGGGGTAGACGGTGGGGTCCAGAAATTGTGCGCCGTTAGCGTAGATATAAATCATTTTGTATCCATCCTCCGGGGTCGGCTCCCGCATGGCTTCCGCCAGCTGGTTTTCAAAGGCGGCCTTCGTGGAGGGGAACAGATCGGTATAGGCGGTCTGGGCCTGCTCATCCAGCATACTCCGCAGGAAGGCATACGCGCCCTCCGGGTTTGCGGCGGAGGCGCTGAGGGCCATGGGGGCGGTCATATGGATCAAGGTCCCCACCCGGTCCCCCGCCGGGAAGCCGGGACAGACCAGCTTGCCCATATAGACCATATCCCGCACCTGCCAGTTGGAGACGGAGGTGATGTTATAGGCGGCGGCCAGGGCCGTCCCGCTCATGACCTCCCCGTCGCCCATGGTGGATTCCTTCGGCGGCTGGACGGGCAGGGCGGCGGCGAATTCCAGCACATCCCGGAATTCCCGGCTGTCGAAGGAGGCCGTGCCCGCATCCCAATCCAGGTATCCTTCCAGATAGTAGGAAAGATAGCGCAGGAAAAGGTCGCGGGTCATCATGGAAGTGAACACCCCCTTGCATTCCGGCAGGGAGGCCGCCAGGGCTTCCGCTTCCGCCGGGGTCCAGCCGGCGAGATCGCCCAGAAAATCCCGGCTGCCGATGGCGGTGATGAGATAAAAGCTGCCGCAGACCATCATGGTCTTCCCGTCCACGGTCCCGGAGCGCTGCAGCTGGGGCAGGAGCTGGATGCCCTCGGCTTCCAGCCAGGGTCCCAGGTCCTGCAGGATCCCCTTTTTGGCATAGCTCTTGAAGGGGACGCCGTCCTGCACGGAGAGGAGGTCCGGCATTTTCCCGGAAGCGATATCCAGATTCATGGCGGTAATGGCCCCGTCCCGCACATCCTGGGTCAAGAGCTCTCCGCCGGAATAGTCCCGGACGGTGATGTAGTATTCGGTGCTGCGGCGGTTGAAATCCCGCACGGCGTCTTCCACGGCGCTCTCCGGATAGAGGCAGGCCATGGTCACCTCCTGCCGGGGCTTCACCTGGCTTGCGGGGGTGGGCGTCAGGGTGACATATTCCCGGTAGCGGGCGTCCAGCAGGCGCAGGACCCCGTCCTCCAGGCCGATGGGCATGGTGTTGATGGAGCTGACGCCCCAGTCCGCCCATTTCATTAGTTCCCGTTTTTCCTTCGAGCCGGGGGTGAAGGCAAAGAGGGAATCCTTGTCATAAGCCAGGCACTCCCCCTCCGGGAGGCCGCTGCCCCGGGCGCCGATGAAGGTGACGTTCTGCATATAGTTCGCGCTCTCGTTCACCGGGGCTTCCAGGGGGCTGAGGGTCCCGTCCTCCGCCATGCGGTAAGCCGCCTGGGACATGTCGGGCAGCAGCGCGGAGACGCCGAGGCTGCCGTCGGGCAGGTCAAAAAGGCCGGAGATCGTGCCGTTTTCCGCCGGGAAGGGAATCTCCTGCAGCACTTCCCCGCTAAGCCCGTCGATCTCCAGGAGGGAAACTTCCCCGGTGGTGAAAACCGTCTTGTTCACCCAGACGGTTCCCTCCGGGGTTGGCAGCAGTCGCTCCACATAGGCCTCGGGAGGAAAGGAAACGACGGTGGTCGGATCGGCGGCATCTTTGCCGCCCCGCATGAGGCAGTAGCCCGAGCCCTCCGGCGTCTGCACCAGGCGCATAAACCAGACCCCGTCTTCCGTTTCTCTGGGGAAGCGGGTGGTCAGGGGGTCCATGGCGGCGGGCAGCGGCGTGTAGGAGGGAACGTAAATCAGGGTCTCCGGCGTCGGGTCCGGCGCAGCCGTAGGGGCGGCTGTGGTGGCAGCCGGGCTCTCTGTCGGCGCTGGGGCAGCCGTGGGCGTCTGTGCCGGCGCTGCCGGGCCGCAGCCTGCCGGGAGCAGGAGGGCCAGGAGCAGGGAAAGCAGCACAGCCGCGCACTTCTTCTGCATGGATGACCGCTTCATGTTTGTTTTCTCCTTTCTCTGTCGTCATGCTTTCGGGGGCGTCTCGCCCCTCATTTCGGGCAGAACGTTCCATATCCCCTCAGGGGTTCATCCGGGGAAAAACGCGGGAAAAACCGCAGGTTTTCCGCAAAAAAGGACGAAGAATGCCGGAGCAAGCAATCTGCTCCGGCATTTCACTCGCCCAAAGGGTTTCTCTTTTCAATTCCTATGATATCCTTGCATTTCCTTACCCGTCAATTGCAAATTCATAGAACGCCTCAACCGTTCGGAGAGGAAATCTCTCCGTCAGGCGCATTTGGGGCACTGGTAATATCCCATGATCTCACGCCTGGCCTTCCCGGGAATGCTTCTCCGTCAGGGCCAGCAGCGCCCGGAATTCCTCCCGCTCCTCCAGGGGCTTCAGCCGCGGGTCACGGAGCAGCTCCAGCCCGAAGACCCAGTTCTCCGAGGGCATCCGGTCTCCCAGGGCGTGGAGGAATGTCAGCGATCCTTTTTTCTCTGCGGGACGCGCCTCCACGGGATGCATCAGGGATTTCATCCGATCCAAAGCCGCCATCGCCCCGTCCCCGTCGCCCCCGGCGCAGAGGATGCAGGCCCGCTTCGCCAGGATCATGGAGAGATAACCGGCCTTGTCCGCTTCATCCCAGGGAGCGATCTCCACAAAGCGCTCCGCCAGGTCCAGGGCGGGAATGCTCGACGCGTCCTCCATCAGGCTGCTGAGAAACTGCATCGCCCGGCCGGTGACGGCCCGCTGCCGCATCTCCTCCGGAGCCTCCCTGCCCAGCAGCTGGACCAGGGTATAGAGGCCCTGGGGATAACCGCGGGCGATGTTCTCCGCCTCCTGCCGCCGTCCCTGGCGGAGGAGGACGGAAACCAGGCTCAAGGCGGCGCTTTCAAATTCCGGGTATTCGTTGAGGATGTCCCGCAGCCGCCGCTCCGCGGAAACCAGGAGCCGCTTCTTCTCCTCCGGGTCCTCCGTTTTTTTGGCGATCATAGCCTCCGCCTGGGCCTGACGGTAGCTGAAATGCCGGGTCTCCGGCAGCTCCTGCTGGGCTTCCACCGCGACCCTGCGGGCTTCGGCGGGGTCCCCCGCCTGCATAGCGCGCTGCCAGCGCAATTCCCAGTCCCTGCGCACGCCCTCGTAGCCCAGCAGCTGATCGGTGCTGATGCGGAACAGCCTCGCCATGGGGACGATCACCGACAGGTCCGGCGTGCTGATTCCCTTTTCCCATTTGCTCACCGCCTGGGGCGTGACGCCCAGCTTGATCGCCAGGGTCTTCTGCGATAATTGGTTCTGCGTGCGCAGCTCCTTCAGCCGCTTTCCGAAATCGTTCATGCCGCCGGCCTCCCGTTTCCTTACCTGATGAAAATCTACCATGCAGACCCCCTTACGGTCAATCCGGCAATTGGTTGGATTTACGCAACCGGCGGTTGATGTTTCCATCCTTCTTCGGCAAGCCCAGGATGAAGCCAGGCCCTTTTTTATCCTGCCCGCGGCGGCGAAGGAGCCGGGCAGCTGCCACATGGCCTTGCGGAGCCTGGCCCCCGGCGCGTCTCCGCCGGGAGAACGCCGGGCCTTTGCCATAGAAAAGCACGCGGAAGCTTCCGCGCGCTTTCATTCTTTCTCTTTTCTTTCTGTAAAGGCATAGTATTCGTGGACCAGGCTTCGGTAGCCGAGGCGCTTCAAGTCTTCGTACCGCACGTCGTAGCGGCTTTTGGTGCGTTTGCCGCTGATGAGGAAGCGGAGGCAGTCCTGGGCGTAGCGGTCGATGAGGCGGAGGCTGTCGGGGGTAGTGAGAAGGGGGAAAAACCAGCTCTTCCAGCTCAGCTCGTTGTCCGCGGGGTTCTCCAGCAGCTTTCGGTTGAAGACCCGGATGAATGCGGCGGCGGCCTTTTCCCCGCTGAAGCCGTTCCGGTCCCGCCAGCGCATGAGCGCCCGGGCCTTCCGGCGCATCTTCGCCTTGATCTTCTTCACGGAAGCAGGGGCGATGTCCACCACTCCGCCACGGCAGCGAAAGCCCAGGAACACCCAGCCATCCGCCGGAGGGAAGAATTCCTCCTTGTCCGGGTTCAGGGCCAGCCCATGCGCCTCCAGAACAGCCCGGGCCTCCCCGGCCAGGGCCTCCGCCCCGGCCTTATCCGGGGCAAAAAGGATGATATCGTCGGAATAGCGGGCATAGGGAACGCCCTTTTCCGCGAAATGCCGGTCCAGCGCGCAGAGATAGAGGTTCGCGTAGAAGGCGGAGAGGGGGGTGCCCGCCATGATGCCCTTGGGCTCCGTGACAGTCTCGCGCCCGAACAGGGCCCCCGGCTCCGACAGGAGGGCAGAGAGGAACCCGCAAAGCCGCGGGTCGTCCGCCAGGGCATGAGACAGCAGGGGCAGCAGCCGCTCCACGGGGATGGAATTGAAATAGTTGCTCACATCCGCCTTGTAGGCCCACATTCCCCGGACGCCGGGCCAAGCGCGCAGGGCGCGTACGGCGTCCTTGGCGGTGCGCCCGGGACGGAAGGAATAGAGGTTATCCGCAAAAAGGCCATCATAGCGGCGCAGCAGCAGCCAGGTCAGCAGCTTCAGCACCGTGTTTTCCGCCGCCGGGTAGGTATAGACCGTCCGCTTCTTTTTCCCGTCCAGCTTGCTGATGATGGATTTCCGGGGCAGCGGGAACGCTTGCCCCGCCGCGATCCTCTGGCACACGGGCAGGTATCCCGCCCCGTCGATGAAGCTCCGCAACTCCTTTGCAAAGGCCTTGGGACAGGCAAGAGAGGTTTTGTATTCATAAAAAGCCTCCCAGCACTCCCGCCGGGACAGCTGATCCAGCAGGGACAAGACATTCCCTCCCTCCTATGTGCGTCTATCTTCGCCAAAAAGGTTTGGTCCCAGGACAGAGGTGCGCAGATTGCGCAGTCAGAATTTTCGTCAGATCGGCCAAAAACCGCAGGCAATACTTTGTGTAATGTCGAGGATTTTTGGGCGATATGGCGGAACATGATACAAGCAAAATGCGTGCCGCTGTCCCGGGGCAAGCCATATAATAAAAGGCAGAAAGAGAAATCGTTAAATTCCGGAAATTCCGGAATGTACCAGACCGTACACGGGGCGGCTGCCTGCGAAGCCATCCAGTGTCCCGTGCCGGGTCCGCCGCAGGCGCAGAGCATTCTCTTTCTGCCTTTTATTCAGTTTCTTCGCCGCCCGTCAATACCCCAGCGCGGCATGGGTGCGGGCCACCACATAGGCGCGGGTATTCCACCAGCCGTAGTGGTCATAGTAGAAGCGGACATAGGGGATGCCCTGGGCCCGGCAGGAAGTGCGCAGCTTGTTGGATTCGCTGTTCTCGCTCATGAGCTCCGCCACCAGGGCCTTCCGGTCCCCCTGCCAGAAATAATAGGCCGTGGCCCTTTTCGTCGTGGGCAGAGTCTCCCGGGTGATGCGCATCTGGGGGAAAGCCTCGCTGAAAACCTTATCGAAATACTGGAGATAGTGCCCGTCGAAATTGAACTGGTTCTCCTCCTTGGGCATTTCGTCGCCCCAGGAGAAGCCGGATTTGGGGCGCGATTCCCAGGATTCCTGGCGGCGGGCGGTCTGCGGCGCGGAAGCCCTGGCTTCCTGGGCCGCCTGGACGCTGCTCATAAGGGAGTCGACACCCGCTTTTTGGGCCGCTTCCTTCAATGCGCCGAGCACCTCGTTCTTTCCGTCGCCGAACAGCTTGCCTAACAGGCTCATGGCGTTTCCTCCTTTTTCGATCGTGATGCTTTTATGATAACATGTTTTCCTTTGATGTCAAGCGCATGATTTCTCCCCTGCCGGCTGTTGTTTCTCCCCCGCCTGCCGGCCGGCTCCTCTCCGGAAAGGTGCTTCCGCAGCAGACCCGGAGGGCATCGTGCTTACAGCGCGCCGTAGACGATGTTGCGGATGCGGGGATGGACGTATTCCTCTTTGTTGGGCACGCACTGGTGGGCGTAGACAATGGTGATCTTCTTCACCGGGTCCATGAGCACCCAGGTGCCCCAGCCGCCGGTCCAGCCGAATTCGCCGATGCTGGAATTGCTGCCCGCCTCCGGGCGCATCCTCGTACGCACCGCAAGGCCGTAGCCGTAGCCGCTGAGATAGGGATTCTCGAAATCCTTCATCGCCTGGTCGCTGAGGCGGTTCATGGCCATGAGGCGGATGGTGCTGTCGTTCAGCAGCCGTACGCCCCTGTATTCTCCGAGGGTCATGGCCAGGGCGAAGCGGCAATAATCCTCCATGGTGCCGAAAAGGCCGCCGCAGGCGGATTCATAGGTGGGCGAATAGAACAGGGGCGGAAAATCCCCCTGCTTCCGCCCCTCCGGCGTCAGCTGATACATGACGGAAATGCGTTCCTTCTTCTCCGCCGGCACGCGGAAACAGGTGTCCTCCATCCCCAGAGGATCGAAGATATTCGCCTTGAGGTAATCCCCGAAGCTTTGCCCCGTCAGCACCTCCAGCAGGGCCGCCGCCACATCCAGGCTCTGGCCGTAATAGTAGTGCTCCCCCGCTTCGAAAGCGCCGGGCACCTCCCCCGCGGCCTTGGCGAATTCCCGCAGGGTGTACTTCCCCGCTTTTTTGGCTTCCTCCATCCGCTTTGCCAGCTCCTGGCTGTTGGGATTCGGCCAGCCCCAGTCCACGGTGACGCCGCTGGTCATATCGAAAAGATGGCCCACGGTGACGGTCTTCTTCGCGGGGACCACGGAGAGGTCTCCCCGCGGAGAATAGGCATACACCTTATGGTCCTTGAATTCCGGGATGTAATCCTCCACCGGGTCGGTCAGCAGGTAGAGGCCCTTTTCCAGCAGCTGCAGGCAGGCGGCGCTGGCGATGGGCTTCGTCATGGACGCCAGCTGGCAGATGGTTTTCGCCGTGAAAGGTATCTTCTTTTCCTCGTTGGCATAGCCCACCCACTTTTCATAGCGGAGCTCCTCCCCCTGATAGACCCGCAGGCCCGCTCCGCCGGGGCCCAGCTTCAGCACGTCCTCCAGAAGCGTATCCAGATTTTTCAGGCTGCCCATTTCGATTCTCCTTTTCGCATGATTTATACTCAAATTCAATAAAAACATGAAAGTGTTTTTATTGGCCGGATGCCTTCGCATCCGGCGCCTCGCATGGTATGCGAGGCGATTTGCAGTGCAATACGATCTTTTTCCAGCCGAAGGGCTGGAAAACTGCGGGGAGACTTCACCGCAGCCATCAAACGATTTTTCAATCGTTTGATGGAAGATCAGTATTATTTTCTTCTGAAGACTATTCTACCATCCCCCGGCGGGTTTTTCCATCCCCAAAAAGCAGCAGCGCGCCCCGGAAAACCGGCAAAGAACCGGCTTTCCGGGGCGCAGACGCGCAAATCTTTATGGAAGCATAGCGCTTCCGCTTACAGCTTTGAGACGAAGAGGCAGCGGATGGCGTTCAGCACGGCCACGATCATCACGCCCACGTCGGCAATGATGGCGATCCACATGTTGGCGATACCCAGTGCCGCCAGCAGCAGGCAGATGAGCTTCACGCCCAGGGCCAGGACGATATTCTGCTTCACGATGCCCAGGCACTTGCGGGAGATGCGGATGGCCTTGGCGATCTTCATGGGATCGTCGTCCATGAGCACCACATCCGCAGCCTCGATGGCGGCGTCGGAGCCCAGCGCGCCCATGGCAATGCCGATGTCCGCGCGGGAGAGTACGGGGGCGTCGTTGATGCCGTCGCCCACGAAGGCCAGGCGCTTATTGCCGGCGCATTCCTTCAGGAGTTCTTCCACGCAGGCGACCTTGTCCGCCGGCAGCAGCTGGGCCCGGTAATCCGTCAACCCCACCTCGGCGGCCACCTTGGCGGCCACCTTCTCCGCGTCGCCGGTGAGCATGACGGTCTTCTCCACCCCCGCTTTCCGCAGGGCTTCCATGGCCGCCTTGCTGCTCTCCTTGATCTCGTCGGAGATGACGATATGTCCGCAGTAGACCCCGTCCAGCGCCACATGGAGCACGGTGCCCACATGTTCGTCGCAGGGCTCGTAATCGATGCCCAGCCTGGCCATGAGCTTGTCGTTGCCCACGGCGACGCTGGTGCCGTCCATCTTCGCGCTGATGCCGTGGCCGCTGATCTCCTCCAGGTCCGTCACGCGGCTGCGGTCGATGTGCTTGCCGTAGGCCTCCCGGATGCTGGCGGCGATGGGATGGGAGGAGAAGCCCTCCACGTGGGCCGCATATTCCAGGAGTTTCGCTTCGTCGATGGGGCTTTTGTGCACAGCGGTGACGGCAAAATTGCCCTTGGTGATGGTGCCGGTCTTGTCGAAGGCCACCACGCGCACCTGGCTCAGGGTTTCCAGATAGTTGGAGCCCTTCACCAGAACGCCCTGCTTGCTGGCGCCGCCCAGGCCCGCGAAGAAGCTGAGGGGGATGCTGATGACCACGGCGCAGGGGCAGCTGATGACCAGGAAGGTGCAGGCCCGGAGGACCCAATCCCGCCAGAGCTGGCCCACGGTGGCGTAGTTTGCCATGCCCAGCTTGGTCAGCATGACGAAAAGGGGCGGCAGGATGGCCAGCGCCAGGGCCGCATAGCAGACGATGGGGGTATAGTAGCGGGCGAATTTGGAAATGAAGTTCTCCGACTGGGATTTGCGGGATGCGGCGTTCTCCACCAGGTCCAGGATCTTGGAGGCGGTGGATTCGTCGAATTCCGTGGTGGTGCGGATCTTCAGCACGCCGGACATGTTGATGCTGCCGGAAAGGACCTCGCTCCCCTCCTCCACCTTGCGGGGCAGGCTCTCACCCGTGAGGGCGCTGGTATTCAGGCTGGAGGAGCCCTCCACGATCACGCCGTCCAGCGGCACCTTTTCGCCGGGCTGCACCACGATGATGCTGCCCACCTCCACCTCGTCCGGGTCCACCTGGGTCAGGACGCCGTCTTCCTCAATATTGGCGTAGTCGGGGCGGATGTCCATGAGCTCGGTGATGTTGCGGCGGCTCTTGCCCACGGCGTAGCTCTGGAACAGCTCGCCGATCTGGTACAGGAGCATGACCGCCACGCCCTCGCCGTATTCGCCCAGGACGATGGCGCCCACGGTGGCTACGGTCATCAGGAAGTTTTCATCGAAGACCTGGCCGTTTTTGATGCCCAGGAACGCCTTGCGCAGGATATCGTAGCCCACCAGCAGATAGGGGATCAGGAAGAGGATGATCAACGCCCAGCCGGGCATATCGACCTTGACGAATTCCTCGGAGATCAGATACAGCGGCACGAAAAAGACAGCCGCGATGATGATGCGCCACAGCAGACGCTTCTGTTTTTTGTTCATAGCGTTCCCTCATAAGAGGAGCCGGCACTTCCTTGTACCGGCTCCTTAGAATACTGCCTCGCAGAGTTCGCGGCTCGCAAGCCGCGAAGAGAGTTGGAATCATTCCGGGGCGGAATCCACTTCTGCCCCAGAACACCTCTCACGGAGCGGACTGTGGCCCCCGTTCAGGGGCCTGCGGGGAGCGGAGTGTGAACCCCCTTCTCAAGCAAAAGCCGCGACACGGGCTTTCGTTTGATCAGAGATAGATCTCGCAGTCGTCCTCCACCTTTTTGCAGTTGGCGTAGACCTGTTTCATGACGGCGTTCGCGTCGGCGCCTTCGTCGAACTCCACCTTCATCTTCAGGGTCATAAAGCTGACGGTGCAGTCCTTGACGCCGGGGGTCTTCTTTGCGGCATCCTCCATGTTGTTGGCGCAGTTGGCGCAGTCCACTTCGATCTTGTAGGTCTTTTTCACGTTTTTTCCTTTCCGAACGGGCGCTCCGGAAGCTGCCCGTCCTTCGTTATTCTCGTTCCTGCTTTGTATTCTAGCGAACGTCTCCGAAGTTGTCAACAGCTAACTTCCTGCAATCGCAGCAGCTCAGGCGCCGCGGCGGGCCTGCACGGCCCGATAGGAGCAGGCCTCCGCCAGGGCGACGAGCTCGTTCAGGTTGGCGTCCGGGTTGTAGATCCGGACAACCCGGCTCAGATCATCGAAATTGTAGGCGTTCATGGCCGCGCTGGTGGAG
>JAEEGI010008973.1_pt1 | contig 21994 bp, 19 predicted proteins | sample 8958751 | NCBI WGS metagenome assembly JAEEGI01 (sample SAMN16246545, study PRJNA631951) | gut metagenome | biome: gut microbiome; feature: rumen; material: KS-attached | host: Bos | place: Iran: Karaj | collected 2018-10 | reverse complement strand
ACCGATAATTGAATCGAGCTTCATCAGTATCTCAAAAGAGATTTCCGGGGCTTTTAAAACTCCTGTGCCGTTAAAGTACATATCGGAAAGACAGAGAGCGGACTCACAGTCGCTTTTTGAAGTTGCATAGGCAAAATAGCTCATTGCCTTTTTATAATCATGCTCTGTATTCTCACAGTCGTAATAGATATGACCCAGATACCTGGCCGCATGAACAAAATACGATTCATCATACATGCGGTTCATCCGCATTTTATATATTTTCTTATATGCATACTCCGCTTTTTTGTAATCAACAGGAAGAGCCAGGTAACCGTTATAGTAGCTGTCGGCATACACCTCAAGGAAAAGAGGATCACAGCAGTCCCTCTTCGAATCAAGACGCTTGATATATTTCTCACGCTCGCCGGAGGTTACGGTGCTGCTCTTCATATAGACATCAAAGACCAGAAACAGGATATCAAGATAGTAGCTGTCCTCTGGCATAAGAGAAAACGGATCCTCTCTGCAGGCTGTATAAACCTTCTTCAATTCGGCAAGACTTCTTTTCACCCCTTCATTTTCATCCTCAAAAGAGAAGATCATCATTATGGAATAAAACAGAAAACTGCTCATATAGCCGGTTTCATTAAAAAATTCAAGATTCTCCGGGAAAGCAATAAAATCATGAAATGCTTCAGCCCACAGTCCCAGCTGATCCACTGATTCCATATCGCATGCCGAATCAATAAAATGCAGGAAATCATCCTCAGCCGGTACATATTTGTATACATCAGATATATCTTTAAAGGGATAACGGCCCTCTTTAACAAGCTGGCACGGAGTTTTATCAAGACGCCACAGACATCTTACAGTTTCCGGATCAGGTGACACCGGTTTGATAGGCAGAATGGATGCCGCGGTAGTTTCTACAATATCCGGATCGCGCTCATCATATTTTCCCCTTTGTAAATCATCTATATGCACAACATTTACAGCAGTATCAGCAAAAGTGTTCTGAAGCCAGTATATCTGACCGGCGAAATAAGCAAATTGAGGATTAACTATTATATTCAACTGAAAAATCCGTTAGAAAAAAACTAAACAATCACACAGGGCAAGGTCAGGCCGACATCTGATCAGAATCGGGGAAAACATAATCTGCAGAAGACATCAGCAGGATTTACCCTTTGATGACTTATCATTCCTGTCCAGACTTGCCAAAGCCCTGTTTACATTCATCATAACCGCATTATCGCCATACTGCGGCGCATGATTAAGACGATACTCCAGACTGTTCTTGGCTCTTATAAAATATTCACGGGCGGACTCAAGATCAACCTCGATTCCAATACCGTCACGGAAGCAGTAGCCCATGCGCAGAGCAACATCCGGATATTTAATTTCGTCCTCTCCTATTACGGAATGAAGGTTGCTGATAATCTTCCAGGCCCGGCGCAAATCCTTTTTAACACCGTGACCGTTTCTGAACATATCAAACAGTTTGTAGGTGGCTTCTATCATTCCGTTTTCTGCGGCAAACGAAAAAAATCTGTATGCCTTCTTGTAGTCAGGGCGCCCGAGGCGGTTGCTGTAATATATATATCCAAGAGAATTGGCGGCCTCAAAGCAGATCTCCCGCTTGAATCTGGGATCTTTACTCAGGCTGTACAGCATAAGCAGAGCTGTTTCTGATTTTTTCCAGTTACAGCTGACAATCTCATTTCCGCCGTAATATGCATAGGCATAATATCTCCATAACTGCGGATCTCTGCTCCCGAGCATTCTTTCAAGTCTTGCCTCATACTCCGCAGCAGCATCAGGATTAATGCCCGTACGTGAAACCTTTACTTCAAACAGCGTCATCATATCAAGAAGATGAGGATCATCATCTCTCATATCAGCCAGAGGATCCCTTCTGTACTCAAGATAGGAGGTCTTGAGATTTTCAAGATACGACCACTCGTCAGTACTTGAATCAAAGTACAGTGAATCACGGGAAACAGTCTCAAGAAAAACCGCCAGAGGAAAATTGCTGTTAACCATTTCTGCAAAACCGGCAGAAAGGAAAAATTCAGCGCAGAAAATAGTCCACAGAGAGACTGCCATCGGATTTTTTCTTGCTGATGCATTTTCTATAAATCTGAAAATATCATCCTCGGTAGGTACATAGTTCGTCCATATATCAGTGAACGGGTACATACCCTTCTCTGCCAGCTCCCAGGGGGTAACATCCATTCTCCACAATCTGCGGACAGTTTCCGCATCAGGATCAACAGGTTCAAGAGGTGTTACATAATCATCAATCCCCCTGTCATCATCCAGCTGGATGGTAAGAGGCGAAAAAGTACTGATGTCGGTACATTCCATTTCCGATGTACTTATTACACGGAAATAACCGTTGTCAATATCCGTGTATAATTCATAATAAATATCACCTGAATGATCGCCTCTCATTCTGACAAATCTACGAGATTTATTTTCCACTTCACTTTCACAAAACTAATTCAAATAAAAAAAGCAGACTGCTTACTTTATATCAGACAACAATAACCGAAGCACAAAAGGCGGAACGGTGCAAAACGAAACCGCATATGCGGGCAAAGAAGAGAACAATAGAAAAAAGATATTTTCAACCTCTTATGAAACAGCTCCACAAGAAATCAAAAATATCTCTGTTGAACCGAAAAAAAATTAATTAAGAGCCTTCTTAATTCTTTCGATGGATTCGTTGAACTCTTCCATTGAGTTGTTATGGAAAATGAAAATATCACCGATATTTTCCGGACGGTTGAAATTACAGCGGGAAATGTATTCATCCCAGTGCTCCAGTTTCCATCCGTCGCGATCAGAGGCTCTTTCTATCATTCTCTGATGACAGACCTCAGGATCAGTCTCCACCCAGACAATAAACAGATTAGCGCCCTGCTCAGCAAGTTTAGCACGCAGATCAGCCACATATTTTGTATCTCTGATCTCACGAGTGAAAGGAGCATTTATAAGAACATTATCTTCATACTGCAATGCTTCAAAAGCAAGATCCAGAACTGCGTAGTACTCGTAATTGCGGATATGCTCCTCGAAAAAATCAGAACTACGGTTACATTCCTGACCTGCCACCTTGAAAATCTGGTGAGATAGAACAATAAGAGTATCCTTGTCCAGATACACTACATGATCAAGATTTTTTGCAATTTCTCTTGAAACAAAAGTCTTGCCGCAAGCCGGAGGAGATGTTACCAATATTAGATTTTTCATAGTCGTTTAACTCTATTGCAATTTTAATAATTATTAGATGCGATAAACCTATCTTATCTATTTTCTAAACATTTAATCGATAATGCAATATGTCTTTTATCAAAAACATAAATAATCTACGACTTTTTTGTAAAGTTCGACCTTTTTGCACGAATAATAAACACCGGATCTGAACATTAAGCCGCGCCGTCACCGATCGAAATCGTCAGAATTAAACCTGAACTGCACCCAGTCGTCCATGCAGTGCGCACCGGCGGATTTATAAAACTCTACTGAAGATCTGTTTCTCTTGAGACACATCCAGTCAATGCGGCCGAAGCCCTGCTCCTTTGCCGCCCACTTAAGACGCATAAGCAGAGCACTGCCGATCCCCCTGCCTCTGAACTCCTGCCGGATATAAAAATCCTCAATGAATATCCCTGGCTTTCCGCTGAATGAGGAAAAGTTGTAGGAAATGAGCATAACCCCTATAACCGCATCGGAACGGTTGTCATAAACAAGCAGCGCGTCGCCGCAGTGAAGATTGAAAAGAATATTCTCCAAATCCTGCGGAGTTGATTTGAATTCCGATACCAGCTCCTCATAGCAGGAAAGCTCCATCAAAAGTTCATGGATAATCTCACCGTCACCGGGCTGGGCCTTGCTTATTACAAACTCGCGAAAAGAAAAATCTGAAAACTCCATACCAACTCCGTACTGAAATCATACCTGCAGATGCCGGTCTCCGCGCACACTGAATAACGGACTGTCACCACGGCTGAAACCGCGGGTCTTCCCGCCCGCACGGGCTGCAAAGCTATTTCTGATCCGAAGGTGTATCACCGGATCCCTTCTCCTCAGATGCTCCGCCGCTCTTTTGTTCATTCCGCCCCTTCTCTGCATTCCCTCCGCCTGCCATTACAGACTGTATTCTAAGGAAGAAATCTTCAACTATATAATCCAGATCATCACCGGACACGCTTCCGATAACGTGGATCAGCGTTGCAGCATCATTGACATCATCCTTTCTTACAAAAACACGGATCATATTCTCGGGAGCAAGAGGCTTCTCCTGATTAATTCTGACATCAAAACTTGCCATTTCCGGAGAATAAATTTTCAGAGTATCCTTATCAGCCTTGAATTTTTCAAGCAGCAGCTTGGTAAGTTCAAGCGACGTCGTACCGGGTTTGTTCTCCTCGACAAATCTGCCCACAAGTTTTATATAGACGGCTCTCTGTCCCGAGACATGAACATACTTTGACGAATAGGTATTGGGATCATAAGAAAAGTCGATTTTCCAGTTTTTTATCATGGCTTCACGGTTGGCGTTATGCTGCATTCTTTCAGATGCCGTCATTTCCTTCTTCTGGGCACCGTCGATCCTGACGCTATCCCTGTGATGCGTAGTATGCTGCCCGTTCTGCAGGCTTTCAAAATCCATATTGGACGGTTTTTCCGAAGCACTGCACACTCCGGCGAAAAATGAGCATGCACACAAAAGCATACATTCAATCAAAGCGGTAATTTTCATAAATAAAATCCTTTTCCTGTTGCAGGCAAAAAACTCTCGGCTTTCAAATGCGGAATGAGACTTAAACGGTCACAGGCTGATGTACTCCGCCGGCCCCCGATCACGATATAACAGCAGCGTCCGTCAAACGAACAACCTGAATTTTCACCGCGACAAAACCTGCTATTCATGCGAGCCGTACAGTCTGTAGTACTCTTCTCCTGCCGCCTCACCCTTCATGCGCTCCTCCTCTGTCATAAGGGAGCCGAGCATTGAGCGGTAGTCAAGACTTGCTTCAAGGGAATGGCCGGCAGCCGTAAACCATGCATACATCTGGATCATATCCTTTTCCACACCGTCTCCGGCACCGTATGCTGCGGCCAGATCATGCTGAGCAAAGGAATAACCCTGCTCGGCTGCTCTTCTAAGCAGTGACACGGAGCGCTCGGGGTTCTTCTCAACGCCTTTGCCCTCCTTGTAAAGATGAGCCAGATTGTACAGTGCCTGTTCATAATTCTGATCAGCGGATTTTCCATACCAGACTGCAGCCTGTTTATATGCCTCGTCATTTGATTTTGACTGATAGATGGTACCGACCTCGTTCTGAGACATGGCATCACCCTGCTCCGCAGGATACATAAAAAACTTCAGAGCCTTGTCAGAATCAAGCGGTACGCCTCTGCCAGTCTTGTAAATGAATCCCAGGGATTTGTACGCAGACGGAGAACCTCTCCTGAGAGCCTCCTCAAACAGCATCCTTGCCTTTGTGTAGTCCTCCTCTACTCCGGCCCCATGAAGATAAAGAATGCCGAGAGAATTCGGAGCCTCGGCATGCCCGAGTTCTGTAGCCTTCATATAAAGAATCGCGGCATCCAGATATCTGCCTTCATTCTCCAATTTTTCAGCCTGTTCAAAATATTCATCTGCTGACACTGATTTTCCGGGATCCGCGTTTTCATCTTCAGCGGTTCCGCCCTCCTTAACCTCATCGGCCGGCCCTGCTGCGTTTTCACCGTCTGTATGAACATCCGCGGCAGAGTTGACTTCCTTTGAGTTTTTTTCATCCTCTGAAGCTGTATCTTCAGTTGAAGATGATACAGAATTCAAATCTTCGGAAGGCTGCTTCTCATCCGGTGTTTCGGCAGCGGCACCCTTCTCATCCGCGGATTCTGAAACCTTCTGTTCAGTATTCACCGCATCACCGTTCTCCTGTTCATCCTGGGTTATCTCCTTCAGATCCTCCTGTTCGGTATTATCGCCGGAGATTATTTCAAGAAAAGAAGGTGTTTCTGATTCCGGATCCTGCGTACAGTAGTACTGAACCGCAACGGTTGCACCGGTCAGAGCAAGTATAAAAAAACCGGTAAAAAACTTACTGCTCATTTATTCTTTATTTCCTTTTTCAATCTGTTGATTTCTGAATTCGCCTTTCTGATCTCCTCCTTGCGCAGAAGGATATTTCGTTTTGAGTTCTTGGCTGATCCGTCCCTTTCTGCAGCAATAGAATACCAGATATATGCATTTACGGTACTGCTTTCATCTGAATCAAGCTCATTCTGGATTTCACCGGCCCGGTACCAGTCGGCGAGCTGGACCTGGGCCGGAGTGTAGCCGGCCATGGCAGCCGTACTCATAAGTCTGAATGCCAGCTCCTTGTCGGCATACAGATTCACGCTGCCGCTGAAACGCTCTCTTGCAATATCTGTAATAAGCTCAAGATCACCGCTTGAAAGAATTTTCTGCAGATATTCCTCGGCATGAGCCTTCTCCTGCGGATCCGCAGCTGCGGCATACAGATAGTAAAGTTTCCTTACAGCATTGAGATCGCCCGTATCGGCAAGGGACGCCAGATCACTTACCAGTTCGGTAATACTGGCTGATTGTCCATGCCTGCGCACCAGCAAAACCGCCAGCTGATACCTGGCCGAAGAGCTTCCTCTTGCGACAGCCTGTTCATACCATCTGATTGCGGTTTCGTCACTCTGTTTAACTCCAAAACCGTTGGCATACAGATATCCCATCTGCTCCTGGGCCTGAACCATTCCGTTTTCGGCAGCCGTTTTCAGCCACTGCACCGTTCTGGAATAATCCTGCTGCTTCCAGTAATATTTTCCCAGAAGATACTGGGCTCTTCCACTTCCCTTTTTAGCCGCCTGCATCAGATATTCAACCGCCTTGTTCTCATCCACGGCCACGCCCTTGCCTTTCATATAAACATCGCTGAAGGCTATGAGGGCGTCTACATTGTCTTTCTGTGCAACGGCAATCTCCAGCAGATTTATACCCTTGTAGTAATCCCTGGCTACACCGAAATCTCCGTTGATATATGCCGATGAAAGAGCAACAAGAGCCTTAGGCTCTTTATAATTGACGGCATCATTAAGAAGCGCTATGCCGCGTTTGACATTTTTTCTGACATAGGTTCCTGTCAGATAAAGGTATGCCAGCTGTGTTTTAGCTTTGGAATCGGATTCTGCGGCACGCATAAGATTGTCAAGCGCCACATCACTGCTTATATCCAGACCGTTATTCTCAAACAGAGTCTGAGCCAGCATCATCTGTGCCTCAACTATCCCGTGATCAGCGGCTTTTATATAATATTCTGTTGCACGCTCAAGATTGTGCTCCACCATACTTCCGGTATAAAACAGACTTGCGATCATGTATTCAGCAGGAGGATAGCCTCTCTCGGCCGACATGGCGTATAGAACTGCCGCCTTTTCAGGATTAATTTCATGATCATAGCCGTTGACATAATCTCTGGCTATACGGTAAATCTCTTCCGGCGATTTTGTCTGACCTATGGTTTCAATTGAATCCTCACCGCATCCGGTCAGAGCAAAAGAAAGAACCATAACCAAACAGGAAGCGGCAGACTTAATATTCATAAATAAAAAACTCCGGGGCAATCAGCCTTCAAATATAAACTCTGCAATCACATTGCGGGAACCAAGTCTGAAAGGAAAACCGTTCCACAGAAATGTTCCATCTGAAACATAAAGGATGGTATCCGCAATTCTGTACACTCCGCGGCAGTACCCTGAATTGAGGGATGCCGCAAGCGGTTTGATAAACGGAACCATTCCTCCGTGGGTGTGGCCGCTTACAGCAAGTCTGATCCCGTATTCAGCCTTAATCATTTTATCCAGATTTTTCGGTCGATGCTTAACAAGGATCCTTATTCTGCTGTCTTTCTCCGCATTTTTAGACATCAGATGTTCAATTTTCGGCACCGGCAGGCCGTGACGTCCCGCCTCCTCGTCTGTAAGACCTATAACATCAACTACAGTATCCTCGTATCTGAAGGACCATATCCCGTTCTCAAGAACATAAAAATGCATGCTTCTGTACAGATTCATCCATCCGCGGTAGTCAATATAATATTCATGATTTCCAGGAACAAGAACCACGCCCATTGAAGATTTAAGATCCATAAGACGATCAACGGCCGGAGATCTGGCGGATACAGTTCCGTCGGCAATATCTCCGCCGAGAATTATCAGATCAGGTTTCTGGGCATTTACAGCAACAATAAGATCATCAATCCATCTTTCATCCGTCATGGAACTTATATGAAGATCTGAAAGATGTATAACCTTCATGGGACGCGAAAAAGCGTGATCATCCGGCTTAAACTCGTGGACCTTAATCAGTTCGGGCTGTCTGAGAGCATTGTACCCTGTCAGACATACCATAGCTGCAGCAGCAAGAAAAACAAACGGAAGGGAAATTCTGCGAAACGTCTCTCCGCTCCTTCTGACTGCCGGGACTATATGTGCCGCACAAAGCAGAAGAACCAGAACAAAAACCGTCCAGAGAAATCCGGTACACCATGAAAAAAAAATCACAGCAGGGCGCGGCAGAACAGGAGAAAAAAGATTTCCTCCGAAATAAACGAAAACCGGGATTTTAAGAAGTCCGGCAGTCAGAAGCACTGACACAGGAACAGCAATCCACCTGCTGCACGAACGAAAACACCACAGTACAGACATTACTGTGGCGAATGAAACCAGATTAAGAAGTGTGAAAAACATAACTAAGGATTAAAATTCTCAAGGGAGCAGGACATAACATAGTCATCCATAATAAACCCGTTTCCTATATCTGTCTCTACAGATTTTTCATTACGGAAACCGTAGTGATAATAAACATCAATGGCATGAGAATTGTATTTATTGACAGTAAGATAAATTTCAGTGCACCTTGACTCTTCTGCCAGCTGTCTGATTTTTTTCATAAGTCTGCTGCACAGATGAACTCCGCGGTACTCCTGCACCAGATACAGTTTGGAAAGGAACAGGCGCCTTGCAGCAGAAATGCTGTTCCACTCCTGCTTTGGCTGCACGGAAATAAATCCTATATATTCACGGCCGTCCTTACACAAAAAATATCTATATCCGTTCTTTATATCCTTTTCGATCGCCTCCCTTGAAAGAAATTTTTTCAGCATATATTCGATCTGATCAAGAGAAATTATGGAAGGGAAAAACTCATACCATATTGTCTCGGCAAGAGAGCACACGCCGGTGATCCCTATGTCGTCCTTAACCTCGATAAATGAAATATCATCCTCTACCATTTAGAATCACCGCCGGTATCTAAAGAAGCACACACAACCGGAAAAAGTCTCAGTACAGACAAGCAAAAGACTTGTTTCACAAAGAGAATGATATCAAAATGGAGAAAAATTAGTTAGATTGATTTCACAGATCAGCCGACGGCGGTTTTCTTTTACAGGAAATACAGGAAATAAATATGACAGCATATCACGGACATAATGATAATGTTTCCGGCTTGGGATTCAGACTCGATGAGGAGAAACTCAGATGGAAGGAATTAAAGACCAGGCACATAATTCAAAACAAATGGATCGATTTCAGGGAATCTGAATTCGAATTTCCCGACGGCACTTCCTTTTCCCCCTATTACAGCTACACCAGGAAGGACTACGTTGTTGTTATAGCATCGGACACGGAAGGCAGATATATCTGCGTAAGGCAGTTCAGACAGGGCATTATGAAAGTGACGACTGAATTTCCGGCCGGAGGACTTGAGCACAGCGGAGCGGAAGAATACGCAGCAAAAGAAAATGCGGACAGTCTGGAAGAGCCAATGCGTGCCGCCAAACGGGAACTGATGGAGGAGACAGGATATGCAGCAGGAAGGATTACCAGACTGCTCAGCATTCCGTCAAATGCCACCATATCAAGCAATTATGCCCATATTTTTCTGGCGGAGAACTGCATGAAGGCAGGTTTGCAGGATCTCGACAGCAATGAATACCTGGAGGTGGAGCTTCACACGGAAGCTGAAATAGACAGACTGATAGAAACAGGAAATTTTGAGCAGAGCATGCACGCTCTGGCCTGGTTTATGGTTAAATGCAGGAAAAACAGCTGAAGACCTGCCGGCACAGTTCTTTCCGGTCGTTTTTTAAGCGGAATATTAATCAAAAAAAATTCAGACAGCATTTCAGTTCAGGATCACAACTGAAAAGCATCAGTGCCATCTTTTACGGATCCTGATATGTCAGGTAAAGCAGACTGCCGGCCGATCAGGATCCTGTTTTGTATTTCTGGCTGCCGCAATGCAGGATTGCGAACCTTGAAGGTACAAAAAAATCCTATTCAGCCGCTTCCCGCTCATACCTCTAGCATACAGATCCCGGACATAAACTTGTTCCCAACCGAAACCATCCCAGATCCGTTTGACGCCGTACCCGTATCAACGTCATTTTCTATAATAAAACTCGACAGAGCATTTCTTTCTCTTTCTGATGAATCAAGAAAATCAATAATTGCCTCTCTGATGGAATATGAATCTGAACATGTACCGTCAAGATGAATAACCCTGCCAAGTTTAAGATTTCCATCCTCGGTATCAGAGATAAAGAAACGATCCGCAGCAGTAATGCTGTCATCACAATTTAACTGAAGCAGAGTCGTATATATATCCTCAGAAAAATTCAGAAGTGAAGTATAAAGTCTTAAATCACTTCTGCCTGCATCAACCTCCAGCACCAGTTCTCCGGTACAGCCTCTCGGCATAAATGATTCCGTAAGAGTTTTCATCGGGGAAAGACCGTAGTTCTCAAGATTTTTCAGAGCTTCATTAACCTTTTCCAGAATATTTTTCATTTTTTATCCCTCCTTCTTTTACTCGACCGTGCTCCAGTAAAAGACCAAAAGAAAATGCAGCCGTGTACCAGTAAAACGCAAATAGATCATGCAGGTTACAAAGAGATAATCATTTCACTTCAAACATGACCTGTAATTAACGAAAACAAGATCTAGATCACAAAATTCTATTTTGCGCGTATTTCTTTTAATATGCACAGGACTCTGCTTAAGAAAGACTTCAGGAAAATACATTTTCGAAATGTATCCGGACCAAAAATCGGATAAAATGTGCCGTTACCGGCCCAGGTAGATCTCTGCAAAATCTGCATAACTGTTTTTCAGTCACCGGCATCCGCCGGATATTTCACCTGAACGGAAAGCGGATCAGTCCGGAGGAGTAATCAGATGAACCTTACATATGACAGGAATGAAGCGGGAAAACTGTTTAAAATCTCTGCTCCAATCCTTTTCGGAAGTCTTGCCAGCACCGGCATGGCCTTTACTGATACTGTCATGGCCGGACGGGTGGGCGCTTCGGAACTTGCAGGACTGTCTCTTGCCGTATCCATATACATTCTCATAATAATACCGCTGTCAGCCCTGATGATGGCGGTAACCCCGATCATTGCGGCGGATCACGGAGCGGAAAAGCCGGATCAAATTAAATTTCATTTCTATCAGCTGCTCTACGCCGCGGTAATCGTCACAGTAATTGCCGTCACCGCGACACTGTCGTCTGCAGAGATTTTTTCACATCTTGACATCGAAAAAAGAGTTGAGGAGGTTGCCGGCAGTTACGCATTGATCATAACCCTGGGCCTTCCTTTTCTTTTTGCCTTCAATTCTTTCAGATCCCTGACGGAAGGATTAAGCAACACTGTTGTTACCATGATATGCTGCATAATCGGTCTCATCTTCAACATCGGACTGAACTACATTTTCATCTACGGCAAACTTGGAATGCCGGCAATGGGAGCCGCAGGATGCGCTGTTGCAACCGTGACAGTTCAAATACTTATGTTTCTGATCCAGCTTCTGCTGATAAAAAGGATAAAGTATCTTGAGAAATGCAGAATTTTCTCCTCGCCGCCGAAAATCAGTATGGAAGTTCTTAACAGGTATGTCAGAATCAGTCTTCCCCTGGGGCTTGCAATATTTTTTGAGATAGGAATTTTTTCATTCTTTGCTTTTGTCATTACAGTTATGGGAACGAAGGCTATTGCAGCCAATCAGATCTTCTTCAACTATATGTCGGTTCTTTACATGATACCCATGTCCCTGTCCAGTGCCGTCTCCATCAGAGTCGGCTATACAATCGGAGCAAAAGACCGCAGACGGACAGAAGTCACCATAACAACCTGTCTTATAATCGGACTTGTAACATCCATGCTGGTAGGCGCCGCATCATATATACTGAAAGAAGAAATCGCAGGAATGTATACGGAAGATACTGAAGTAATTGAAATTCTGAAGAATGCTTTTATCTGTGTATCGGTTTATCAGCTCGGAGACTACTGCCAGACAATCTGCACCGGAGTTCTCAGAGGTCTGCAGGAGACAAAAATCATTACCGTTATGGCTGTAATTGCCTACTGGCTTTTTGCCGTACCGGCGGGACTTGCGCTCTGCTTCACCAATTTCATGTGGGGACCTCATGAATTTTTCGGACTGTGCACTGCCCTCAGTGTTTCTCTTTACATACTTGCTGTAGCGTATCTGCTTAAAATCGCACTCGTTTTTAAATGAGGTAATAAACAGCTCCCTTTATCAGGTACTTTTCCGGCAGGCGTAAAAATCATTCCCGGGCCGGGAGATCAGCTGGAACCGGGATTGAACAATCGGAAAATTTCAAACTGCGGACCGGTTTTTCCGGATTTCTTTTCTCTGCGTATTTTATAGGGAGGTTCTCTGCACAAACCGCCGTTTGTCAAAAAATATGGTTTTTAAAACCGCAAGGGGTTAAAATCTTAAAGGTTTCCGAGTTTTTACAGTTTTACAGGAGGTTAGAGGAGCATATGGAAAGACTGCATGATCTGCCATCAGCGTCAGTATGGGAACTGTTTCAGGAAATATCCTCCATTCCCAGAGCATCCGGAAATGAAGCTGCAGTTTCAAAATGGATTGCAGAATACGCGGCAAAGCGCGGCGCTCAGTGCATAGCCGATCAGACCGGTAATCTTATAATAACAGCCCGTGCAACTCCCGGATATGAAAATGCCCCGAGTCTCTGTTTCCAGGCTCACATGGACATGGTGGCAGTTCAGGATCCCGGACACAACCATGACTTCACCTCAGATCCAATTGCACTCAGCCTAAAGGAAATTGACGGCGAACTTTTTGTCTGCGCCAACCACACGACACTCGGAGCCGATGACGGCATAGGTGTTGCGATGGCACTGGCCTTTGTAACGGATCATGATAACAGGCACGGTCCTCTTGAGGCGCTTCTGACCGTAGGTGAGGAAGTATCAATGGTTGGAATTAAAGAAGTGAGAGACGGACTGCTGAGATCAAAAATGATGATCAACATAGATTCGGAAAAGGATGACGAGGTCATTATCGGCGCCGCAGGCGGTGCGGATGCTGAATTCACCCTTAAGCCGACAGCAGAAAGAAAGATGACTCAGGCCTCGCTGAAAATTGAATTATCCGGCTTTACCGGCGGTCATTCCGGCATTGAGATTCACTTCGGAAGAGCCAACGCCATCAAATCCGCAGCCGGCCTTGCGCAAAACCTTGTCGAAAAGTTCAATCTTTCACTCGTATCCATCGACGGCGGCCGTTTCCGCAATGCCATACCTATATCAGCATCTGTAGTACTGGCAGGAACCGAAAGCGAAATATCAAGGGCTGAAGGCGAGGTTGAAATCATCATTGATGAAATGAAGAAGAAATACAGCGAAACCGATCCTGACATAACAGTGATAACAACCCGTGGGGCCGGACAGGACGCACTGAGCTTGAAGGATTCAAAAAATATCATTTCAGCAATCTGCAGCATTCCGGACGGCGTAATATCCATGAACGACCGGTTTGAGGATACTGTTGAAACATCAAGTAATCTCGGCATTATTTCAACCGGTGCGGATCAGATCACCGCTGTCTCGCTTCTGCGTTCTCTCTCTTCAACAGAAGAGTTAAAGAAAATGATGAAGAAAGTTGCGGCCCTGCATTCATCTGAAGTTGCGTTCTCCAATGATTATGCATGCTGGACCCCGTCTCCGTATTCACCTCTGCTGAAAATGTACGAAAAAATTTACGAGGACAGCAACTTCAGAAAGCCCCGGGTTACCGCTCTTCATGCAGGAGTCGAATGCGGAATTCTGAAGGAAAAATATCCTGAGATGGACATCATATCCATAGGACCTACAATTCTCGGCGCCCACACAACCAGGGAAAGACTGTCCGTCTCATCAGTGGAAAAAATTTACGGACTTCTTCTTGAACTGCTCGAGGAAGTATCCGAGCAAAGATAGAATTAAAAAGGAAACCGGCTGACGGGAGAGCCGTCCCGCCGTCGGAGATCAAAAGTACAGTTCAAAAAAATGCACGATCCGGAGTTACAGCTGCGGATCGTGCTTTTTTTTCATGCCTGCAGATCAGACTGCCTGTCTACCGGCGATAGTTTCTCAAAGCGTTGATTCTCTCATTCAGAGGAGGATGACTTGCAAAGAGAGAAAGGAAAGCCTCCTTCGGATTGGAGATGCACAGAGCTCTTACGGAAGTTGAAGTTTCAGACTCATTATCTGCCGGTGCTCCTCTTCTAAGCACCTCAAGTGCTGCAATCATCTTGTCCGCACCTACGGCATCAGCGGAGCCTGCATCAGCTCTGAATTCTCTCCATCTGGAAAACTTCATCAGAACAAGTGTGGCGCCTACGCCGAATACTACCTGAAAGATTGTGCTGATGAAAGAATAGACAAATCTGTAAATTAAATAACTTCCGCCGGAACGACCCCTGCTGTTCTTAAGCAGAGCTGATGTAATCAGCACGGCAAAAATTGTTGAGAAGGCATAGACAAAGGAATTCAGGAGGCCCTGAAGCAATGATGATGTCACCATATCACCGTTTGCCACATGAGACATCTCATGTCCAAGAACTGCCTCGCACTCATCCCTGCTCATACTGCTGAAAAGGCCGGTGCTTACGCAGACAAGCGCGCTGTTTCTGTTCCATCCCGTTGCAAAAGCATTCATTTCTCTTGAATTGTAGATACCGACCTCCGGCATGCCTACACCTTTCTTGTCGGCAAGTTCCCTGACCTTGTCAACAAGCCAGATCTCATCTGAATTCGCAGGAACTTCAATAACCCTGACCTTCATTGCCTTCTTGACCATGAACTTTGAAAGGAAGAGACTTACAAGCGATCCTCCAAAGCCCCACAGACATGAAATAACAAGAATGACTACAAGATCACCGTCCTTCTGAGGATCTATATCAAGAACTGCAAAGGTAATCGTGGTAAATATTCCAAAAACCAAAAGTATGGCCAGCATCATGCCTATATAATAGGCACCGCGAGTAAGCATAGTTCTCTCCTAATGTGTTTATGCAAAAAAACTTCTGACAGATTATCATACAGCAATGAGCATCGCATATCTACACATATGTGAACTGCCTGTGAACTGTATTATTTCCGCCTGCAGCGCAGATCTTCAATTTCATGGACTCCCGGGAGAATCTGAACATGATGAATACACGGACGGAATGAGAGTGCAGACTTTCGAAATTCACCCCCGGTTCCTGTTCATGTTTTTATAATTTGTCGTCTCCGTCACAAAAATCATATAATAGCGGAAATGATCGGTTTTAAAATCATGCTCTGATAAATGCTCAGTACTTCAGATAAGAAACGGTCCGGCATTTGTACTGCACATTAAAAATATGTCGCACAGACATGCTTACACTCCGAGGAGGGAACTTTGGAACTCACAGGACTGCAGATTGCCCTGATGCTGCTGACCATGCTTGTTATCACAGGCAGCGGCATCCTGTCATCACTAAAAGTAAAAACATCAGCAGGATTCAGTCTCAACGGCAGATCCACCTCAGCCCCGATGGTGGCCGGAGCAATTGCAGGAGCGAGTATCGGCGGAGGTTCAACCATAGGAACATCCCAGCTTGCATTCACAACGGGTCTGTCTGCTCTGTGGTTTACTCTCGGACTCGGCATCGGACTGATTTTTCTTGCAGTCTGCTTTGCCAGACCGCTGAGAGAAAGCGGCTACGAAACAATTTCCCAGGTTCTTATCAAAAGTTACGGCAGGCAGTCAGGCCCGGTAGCCAGCATTATCGCATCAACAGGAATATTTTTCTCATGCCTTGCATCAGTGCTTCCCGCCATATGGCTTCTTTCTGCAATGCTTGACACCCCGGTATATCTGTCAGGATTCATTCTGATGATTCTGATCATAATATATATCTACTACGGCGGAATGAAGGGAACAGCAGTCTCGGGAATAGTCAAAACACTGGTCATATGGTCGATGCTTCTTGTAATAACCTTCACCTCGCTAAACAGACTTTCCTCCATTGAGGATCTGAATCTCTATTTTCCGGAAAGCTTCTGGTTTGATCTGACAGGATGCGGCACCGCCCACTGCCTTGAAAATGTTTTTTCCCTGATAGTGGGGATCACCTGCTCCCAGACCTATGCCCAGGCTCTCTTTTCCGCCAAGGACGTAAGAACAGCAAGGATAGGTATCTTTATGGCAGCTGCGGTCAGCATGCCTGTAGGAATTCCGTGCGTAATGGCGGCTATGTACATGCACGCCGTGCATCCGGAAATCAATCCGATCCTCGCCCTTCCGGTTTTTGCCATTACATATCTCCACCCTGTCCTTGCCGGGATCACCCTCGGTGCCCTGATAATGTCCCTTATCAGCTCCGTCTCGGGGCTGGCCTTCGGAATCAGCACCATGATTTCCAGAGACATTGTTGCCCCGGTGCTGAAGCTCGAAAGAGATGATCAGATACTCAAGGCCAACAAAATTCTTATCATCATCATTTCTGCATCAGTAATCATGTTTGCATTCTATCAGCTTCATTCCCAGGTGCTGATGTGGAATTTTCTCTCCATGAGTCTGAGAGGAAGCATATTCATACCTCTGTGCATGGCAATTGTCGGATTCAGAAAAATGTCGGCGGTATGGGCCATTCCCGCCATGCTGATAAGCACTCTTTTTGCTCTGATTGCACAGACTGTTGCCGACATACAGATACCGCCTCTTTTTGTGGGATTTATCGCCAGCAGCACAGTTGTAGTTATAGGCATCACCGCCAACCGCAGATTCAATCATACAGTTCTCAAGCTTATTGCAAAACTGCACTTTCTGCGCACGAGGATCATGAGTCTGTTCGCTGCAGGCAAATAAACAACTCTGACCAAAGCATTCTCCAAAAAGACCGCTAAAAAAAATTCTAAACCGGGATCCTGTGATCTTCCGTCATAATTTCACTTCGAAGCGGCCGTTCATCACCCGGCTCCATATTTTGCAGAGATGTTAAGTTAATCACAAAAATATGCTACAATGCAGAAAAATTTCGCTGATATGCGTTTTTTAACAGTGATTCTGAAACAGTCTCCTCCCTGCAATATCACATAAGGGTGTTCCTGTAATCAGAATTAAATCTGAATTGTACGACCAGGCTTTCTTTAACAATACGGTGGATCATGAACAACGGTATGCTGAACACGGCAGTACGTGCTGCCCAACTTGCAGGTAAGATTATTATCAGAAACTTTGAACAAAGCGCTCTTTCTGTGGAAGAAAAGCAGAAGAATGATCTTGTAACAAACGTTGACAGGGAATGCGAACAGGCTGTCAGAGACTTCATTCTGAGCAAATATCCTGATCACAAGTTTCTTGGTGAAGAGGGAGGAATTCAGCAGGCTGCTCAGACTGACAGTGACTCCGCCGGAAAAGAAAGAAGGCCGGTAAAAGGAAAATCAGCACCGAAATCAAACGGTGAGTATGTCTGGATTGTTGATCCTATTGACGGAACCACAAATTTTGTAAAAGGGATCCCTCATGTCGCTGTATCAATTGCACTTCAGATCAACGGAAGAACAGAACTGGGTGTTATATATGATCCGTTGCGCGATGAACTTTTCAAAGCTCTGCGCGGTCAGGGCTGCGAACTTAACAGTCGCCGTATGAGAGTCAGCGAAAATTCCTCACTGGACGGAACCGTCCTTGCAACAGCATTTCCTCACCGCAAGCGTGAACTTGTTACCACCTATACAAAAATATTCATGAGAGTATTCAATGAATGTGCCGATATCAGAAGAGCAGGAACAGCCTCCCTTGATCTTGCTTATGTTGCAGCAGGAAGACTCGACGGTTATTTTGAGCTTGGACTCAAACCGTGGGACATTGCAGCCGGAGAGCTGATGGTAAGAGAGGCCGGCGGCATTGTAACCGACTTTGCAGGCGATACCGATTATTTCAATTCCGGCAACATAATCTGCGGCGGAGCAAAGGTTGTAAGACAGATTGTTTCTCTTGCAAAGGAAGACGCGAAGTCTCTCTGAAACAGACAGACTGTTTTCCATTCTGTCCTGCATTCATGCTTCGACAGATGAGCAAACAAGAATACGAATGCCGGTATGCAGTTTCCTCTGCATACCGGCATTGCTTTTATCCATAATTTCAAATATCGGTTTGGTCTGTCAGAGGAAGAGAATTTTTTCGCTGTTTTGACATCGAAATTTTTCCACAGGTATGTCGGGCTAAATAAAAAACCAGATATATCCGCATTTACTGAACACTGAATATACACTCTTCAGTTTTTTCAGAGCCACAGGAAGAGCATTAATGTCCTGAACCACATCAAATGCATGAATACTTACAACTGGCAGTTAAACAGGCCGCGGGAAAATGATGACAAGTCTTTCAGGACTTAAATACCCCTGCGTGCAGCGGATAGGTGAAAGATTTTAGCTATGTTGTAAAGATGTATTGATACAAATTACAACATTTATAAGCTCATTCGTTTAGAAGCTTGAAATAATTCCCCGTTTCTATACGAGATTCTTAAAGGATTCGCCACATCCGCTACTTCCAGTTTTGCTGTTTCACAGCTAAACGTAGGAATTACTTTTATCTCCATAAACATGTCGGAAATAGTTTTATATTTGCTTTGTGTAAATTTATTATTACATATATTTATATAAAATATACCTATACATCCTTACAACAAAGCCAAATTTTAATAACAGATTTAGTTTAGATTAACCCACAATGCTGGTCGCACTACGTGCTTAACATGAACCATATCACTAACTCTTACTGATAAGGAAGAAATCATCGCATCTTCAATTGAGTACCCCCTTGACCGCAGCCACCAACCAATGGATTCATCTTTACTGTCAGCGTAAGGAGTTCGTTTAACTATAAGTTCATCATCGTTTTTGAAATACTTTCTTACTTCATCGGCACTTAACAGAAAAATCCGATCATTTGTAATTCCATTAAACTTTGCCGCATCTTTATAAATCTCTGGGAAGTCGCTGACATTTACAACTGTAATGACAATACGCGATTTTTCAGAATCATTAAAAGCCTTGTTATAGAAATCGGCGTTAAGCCACTGCCTAATAGTACATGTCTTCCATGATGCAGGTTCCCATTCTGTATTATAGGGAGCCACATCAAGCCCCTTATCAGCAAGAAGAAGAGCCTTGTTATCCTTTATCTCTAAAACTCGCCATTCAATCGGTTTAATTTCTTCTGATGCCGTCTGGGGATATCTCCCCAAAGTAATTACAGAACCAACGTTGACATCATCCCAGGCAAAAGCGTTTCCTGCAGAAAGAAAAAAGGAAACTACCAGTAGAAGATTTTTGAAAATCATAAATCCCTAATTAGATACAAAATTAAAAATAAACACAAAGAACCAAACGCCAAATGTTAAGACTTTCATCAAAAAATGAAAATATGAAAAAGGATGCTGCCGAACAGATTCTTACCTACAAATCAGTCCTGTAGTTTAGGAACAAACAGATCAAGACTTATGCCATGATATTTTCAGACTGAAAATGCGTTTGCTTCGGACTGACATAAGAAAGCAGACAGATGTCCGAAACAAAACGATTATTTGTCAAACTCACAAATGAACTCTGGCGGTACAGAGGCAACAAGCCAGATTCCGCCGGCCGTCTGATAAAATTTTTCTCCTTTTTTTGACAAACGACCGGCATCAATTTCAAGTACCACTGCCCTGCCGTGCCTTTTACCAACACTCCGGGCCGTATCCGGATCAGATGACAGATGTACATATCTTCTTACCATCGGCTTGAGCCCATCAGAGAGAATTATATTCTTAACATCCTCTGACGTTCCGTGGTAAAGCACATCAGGAGGAATTGTCGGATCTATGTCAAGAACAACAGGAACAGAATGACCGTGACGAGCCCTTATCATACTGTGATCATCACTGAACTCATATCTGCTCTTTGAATCAGAAGAAACAATCTCCTCCAGAGTCTCCTTATCAAGGGGATGCTGCAAAGAGACAGCCTCGATCAGTTTTTCTGTTTCAACCCAGCCATGTTCATCCAGGATCAGATTTCCGATCTCAGGTTTGTGACGCAGAAGCATCGAAATATATTTGCTGATAGTTGTCAAGTATTCTTTACTCTGCATTTTTTAACTCTACACGCAAGTACAGTCATCAACCTGAAAAGTTGTTTTTGAAAATTCAGAGACAAACAGTTACTGTTCTGAAGCAACAGACTTAACCCAGTCTTTAATTTCTTCAGACTTGGCGCCTGCCTTGAAATCAGCACCGGATTTCCAGTTTCCTGCAGCCGCTTTTTTAGCCAGATCGGTTCCGCTCTCACCATGACCTGTGGAACCGGATGTTGAAAACGTAACTACAGTCTTGCCGTTGAAATCATGTTTGGATACAAAACCATAAACGATATTTGGAGCAACTCCCCACCATATCGGATATCCGATGTAAACCTTTTTGTATGCACCCCATCCGGATACGTCTCCCGTATATGCCGGCAGTATTGACGGATCAGCATGTTCCCTGGAAGAACGGCTTTCAGGATTGCGATAGTCAAGATCCTCTGCAGAATACGGCTCAACAGGCTTTAATGCAAAGGTATCTGCCTTGAGTTCCGCAGCTATTACACTGGCAACCTTTTCAGTATTTCCGCTCGCAGAAAAATAAACGACAAGAGTATCACTTGAGTTTTCCGCATGAACAGAACCTCCTGCAGCCAATGCTGACAGTAAAACAGAAGTTGAAGCAGCCTTGAATATATTCATAGAGTCCTCCGCAGAGCATGTAAAACCTGAAATTGTGAAAACAAACCAATAATTTGACTTTTCAACGATCTATTATATTACAACACAGGCTTAATAATCTTTAAGAAAATGGTCATGCAAGTCATGTGATACATATTCAGGATCAGATCTCGAAGTCATTTTGAAAAAGCGTATCGGCATTGCCAGATATTCTCCTGAATCAAGATCCATACGAAATCAGCTCAAAAATCTGATATTTTTTGAGAGCGGGTAAGAACCAATAAACAGTTTACTCTGTATTGTTCGTGAAGACACGACTGCAGGACAGTATCAGGCAATCGCTAAAAAGGAGAATTCATGCAGTCTCAAATCAAAAACAGTGAAGATCTGTACGTATGCAGCAATTGCGGTTCAAGGAACACGGATGTGACTCCTGCTAATCAGAATAATTCAATGCTGGGCAGTCTGCTTTCTGTTTTCGGTCACAGAAGACAGAATACCCCGTTCAGAGGACTGGTAAGAATAAAATGTAAAGACTGCGGACATGAGTCTCAGCTTGCCGTTAACTGACAGTTTTCAGTTTTTGAAACAGAACGTTCCGACGGAACTTTAACTCTGATTTCTCTATCGATTACATGTAAAAAATGATCCGAATATGAGATTCAGGATCATAAACCGCTGAAAAATTAATTTAACTGCCTGATTTCATTTTTATGAGATTCAGAAATAACGCTCAAAAAATCCCGGCAGTTTGTATAAATTTGAATTTATTTGCCTTCAGCATGTCAGGTCCCAGTAATACCAGAGCACCAGAGGAGCACCATATGAACAATCCGAAACTGACCGTCAGCGTTACAGATTTCAGAACTCTTATAAAAAAAGGCGG
>JAEEGI010008972.1_pt1 | contig 21995 bp, 15 predicted proteins | sample 8958751 | NCBI WGS metagenome assembly JAEEGI01 (sample SAMN16246545, study PRJNA631951) | gut metagenome | biome: gut microbiome; feature: rumen; material: KS-attached | host: Bos | place: Iran: Karaj | collected 2018-10 | reverse complement strand
GAGTGCTCCAAGGCCGTCCCACAAGTTGTCGAGAGCGAAGAGGCTCTTTGCCCCCATGCGCGAGCTTTGGTAGGGCAGGCTCACGAAGGAGCGTCCCAGCTCTATGGTGTAAGGCATGTAGTCGTGGAGGAATTTCTCTGAGAAGTGGAACATGTGGCTGGTGGCCAGTCGTGGCTGTCCGTGTTCGTCCATCTCCCAGTTTGTGCCTTCCAGGTAGCGGTAGCCGCCTATTATCTCGTTAGCCTCGGGGTTCCACACTATGAGCTGCTTGTAGCAGTTCTCGCACGTGTCGAACTCGTCGATGTCGCAGTCCTTGCCAGTACCGCCGCCGGCCTCACGGAAAGCAATCTCGCGCAGGCGGCCTATCTCGCGCATCACGTTGGGTGCGTTATGGGCCGTAATGATATATATCTCGTTGTGGCTCTTGTTTGTCAGGCGCAGTTGTCGCTCTGACGTCAGCTCTGCCTTCAGCGCTTCTACGGGAACGGGGGCAATGATGGGCTGTTCCATATTCTATTTGACAATTATACTATTTTGACTATTGCTACTCCTTACTCTTCGCTCCTAACTCATACACTCTGTCTTGCACCCACTCTGCCCATTGCAGGGGCGTCTTGCTCTTGTCGGCGAAAGTCTGCCAGGGTATGGGCTTGCCTATGACCACGGGAAAGGTGTTGCCGGTGTTCTTGTACATCTCGTCCACAAGGAAGAGCATGGCCACGTTCACCTTCTTGATGCAGCGGTCGCTGAAGTTGCTCAGCCGGTAGAAGAAGTTGCTGTTGCGGCCGCCGAAGAATATGGGCACCACGTCGCGCTCTGTCTTCACGCTCTTGGTGATGAACGTCTTCGACCACGGGAGGTCGCGTATCACGCCCTTACGGCGTCGCGAGCACAGTCCTGCGGGAAACATCAGCATGTGGTAGTCGCTGCTGAACCCCGTCTCTACCATGGCAGGGAAGCTACGGCTCTGCGAGCCCGTCTTGTTGATGGGTATGCACAGCGGAGCCAGTCCGGGCAGGTTCATCAGCAGGTCGTTTACAAGGTAGCGGAAGTGGTCGTCGTATTGACGGCCTATGATGGAGCCCAGGGCCACACCGTCGATGCCGCCCATGGGGTGGTTGCTCACAAAGGTATAGCGGCGCCCGTCGTCCTTTGGCGGCAGGTTCTCCATGCCCGTCACCTCCACCTTCGTCTTCAGGAACTCCAGGCAGGCCTCCAGCCAGGGCGTGCCCTTGAGGTGTCGCGACTCCCATAGGAAACCGTTGCACTCGTCCTCGTGTATGATGCGGCGCAGCCAGTTCACGCCAAAGCGCGGCACCCAACGGGCCTTCTTGCCCATCTTGTCGCGTAGCACCTTTTCTATGTCGATTGTCTTCTCTGTTATCGTCTCCATGGTGGCCGTAAACCTCGGTTTTTGCTCGTTTACACAGCTAACAAGCTGCAAATTTAGCACATTTCTTGCAAATACGCTTGTTTTTTCTGCAAAAATGTGCATTTTTACACTTTTTTTAAAATTCAGCCGACACAAAAGCACAAAACTTCCATTTCTTTGCACACAAATGACGTGTTATTCAAGAAAAATGCGTAACTTTGCGCCTAAATTATCGTAACAATGGCTTCGAGCATCATTCCTTATCCAAACATGCGGGTTCTGCACCTGCCCTCCAATTCGCCAGTGGCCTACTGCGGCATAGCCCTGAAAGCAGGCACACGACATGAGACGGCGCAACAGCAGGGACTGGCTCACTTCTGCGAGCATCTCGCCTTCAAGGGCACCGCACGCCGCTCGGCCCTGCAGATTATCAACGCCATAGAAGGCGTGGGGGGCGAGCTGAATGCCTTCACCAATAAGGAAGACACCGTTTACTACTGCGCCGTGGAGCAGCGCTACCTGAGCCGCGCCGTGGGCCTGCTTCACGACATCGTGTTCAACAGCCAGTATCCTGAGCAGGAAGTGGAGAAGGAGCGCGAGGTGGTGTGCGACGAGATAGAGAGCTACGAGGACTCGCCTGCCGAACTGATATACGACGAGTTCGAGAACCTGCTCTTCAACGGCCATCCGCTGGGGCACAACATCTTGGGCAACAGCGAGCGGGTGCGCTCTTACACTGCCGACGATGCACGCGCCTTCACCAGCCAGTGGTACAAGCCTGAGCGGTGTGTGCTGTTTATGAGCAGCAGCCTCGAGCCCAGCCACTCTCCCAAGGAGAAAGGGGCAGACAGTCTTTCGGCTGATGGTGAGCCAGGCCTGTCCACTCCCCTCCCCTTAAGCGATGGGCAGGGGGTGAGACTTGTAGAGCGCGGCACCCATCAGGCCCATGTGATGCTGGGCACCCGGGCCTACGCCGCAAGCAACGACAGACGGTGGGCTCTGGTGCTGCTGAGCAACATCTTGGGCGGCCCGGCCATGAACTCACGCCTCAGCCTGTCATTGCGCGAGCGCCATGGTCTGGTTTACACCGTAGAGAGCACCATGACCAGCTATAGCGACACCGGCGTGTGGGGGGTGTACTTTGGCTGCGACCCACACGACACCAAGCGCTGCCTGCGCTTAGTGAGGCACGAACTGGACCGCCTTGCCGACAAGCCACTGTCTGAAACACAGCTGTGCGCTGCCAAGCGCCAGCTGCGGGGACAGATGGCCATAGCCTGCGAGAACCGCGAGCAGCACACCCTTGACTGCGCACGCACCTTCCTGCACACCGGCAGAGTGCGCACGCTGAGCGATGTCATGGCTCACATCGACCGTCTGACCGCCCATGACCTGCAGACCGTGGCCCAAGAACTCTTCGACCCCACACGTATCACCACACTCATCTATCAATGAAGGTACAGCTTGACAACGTAAGCATAGGCTACCGCACGCGCCAAGGCACACGGCAAGTGGCTACCGCTCTTACAGCCGCCATACGTCAGGGCGAGCTGACCTGCCTGCTGGGCCGCAACGGAGTGGGCAAGTCAACACTGCTGCGCACGCTGGCAGGCTTCCTGCCACCGCTGGCAGGCACCATCACCATCAAGGGGCGTCCACTGGCCAGCTACACGCAACGCGAGCTGGCATGCCAGCTGGGCGTGGTGCTTACCGAGCGGCCCACCGTGTGGCAAATGACTGTACATGAGCTGGTGGCGACGGGGCGCTCGCCCTACACCAACTTCTGGGGGCGGCTCAGCAGCGAAGACAGGCTGATTGTTGACCAGGCATTAGAGCAGGTGGGCATCAGCCATCTTGCTGGCCGGCAGGTGAGCACACTGAGCGACGGCGAGCGACAGAAAGCCATGATAGCCAAGGCACTGGCACAGCAGACCGACATCATCTACTTAGACGAGCCTACCGCCTTTCTCGACTACCCCAGCAAGGTGGACACGCTGCTACTGCTGAAACGCATAGCCACAGAACACCAGAAAACCATCTTCCTCTCTACCCACGACGTGGAGCTGGCCCTACAGATAGCCGACCGCCTTTGGCTCATGCACCCCAACGCCCAAACACCGAAGCAGCCAGACAGCCAAACGAGCACACAGCCCAACGGCCAAACGAGCACGCTGGCCATAGGCACCCCACGCCAGCTGGCCGACGACGGCACACTGTCGCACTTCGTAAGCCAGGACGGCAATGCCATCCTTGACCCTGCGACGCTAAACGTAACGGTGAGAAAATAAGGTTAAAGGGCATTCAGCCACTTGCCCACACGCTGCAGCAGGCTGGCCACGCGCTGTTCTATCTGTGGTGAGGGCAAATGCTCGGCCGACATCCATACAAAGGCCATCAACAGCATTTGCCCTTGCGGCACCTGGCTTATGAGCTGCTGCTTGTTGCAGCGATAAGCCTCGCGCAGCTGCCGCTTCACGCGGTTGCGGTCTACTGCATGCTTGAAGCGGCGCTTGGGCACACTGAGCAGCAGCTGAGCCTTGGCGTTTTCATGAAGGTGAAGATTGGCGTTGAGGTTCTCTGTGGGCATCAGACAGAAGACGGCACGCAACGGGAAAGCGGTCAGTGATGAACTCTGACCGCTTGTAAACAGTTTGTCTATCAGTTTCTGACTGACAATGCGTTCGCTTTTCGGAAATCCCTTTTCGCTCAACTCTCAGTTCTCTACTCTCAGTTCTCCACTCACTTCCACTCACTCCTCCTGCATCAACAGGTAGTGCTGCAGTGCCCCCGTCATAGAGGGGTATTGCTCTGAGGGAGCCATAAGGTCGAGGCGCAGTCCGGCGTTTTCGGCAGCCTTGGCAGTGGCAGGCCCGAAGGTGGCAATAGCAATGTTCTGCTGGTTGAAGTCAGGAAAGTTTTTCATGAGCGACTCTATGCCCGAAGGGCTGAAGAACACCAGCATGTCGTAGTCGAAAGTCTTCACCTCGTCGGGGGTGAAGTCATTGCTCACCGTCTTATACATCACGCACTCCTTGTGCACCAGCTTCTTGGAGTCGAGCAGCTGTGTGAGCGAGTCGTTGTGCACATCGCTCATGGGCACCAGGTATTTCTCTGCCTTGTGTTTCACCATCGATGGCAGCAGGTCGTCTACGCGGCCTGTTGTTCCGAAGAACACCTTGCGCTTGCGATACTGCACATATTTCTGTATGTAGAGAGCTATGGTTTCAGTAACACAGAAGTACTTCATGGTCTCGGGAATGTTGACACGCATCTCCTGGGCCAGTGTGAAAAAGTGGTCGATGGCATGGCGCGAAGTGAACACGATGGCAGTATAGTCGAGTATGTTCACTTTTTGGGTACGAAATTCACGTGCTGACAGTCCTTCCACCTTTATGAAGGGCCTGAACACCAGTTCCAATCCAAATCGTTCGGCAATGTCGTAATAGGGCGACTTCTCACTCGTGGGTTTTGGCTGTGAAACCAGAATCTTCTTGATCATCTCTTTGTACTAAAATATTACTTTCAAATTACGGACTGTTGCAACCCAAGCTCCTGCGATAGCCAACAAGGGTGCGATTTCGAGGGCACAAAAGTACAAAATATTTTGCAAAAATCGTCCATTTTTTTGAAAAAAGATATTCCAAGACTTATAAAAAGCCGCTATTTTGTTCAAAATGAGAACAACTCCCAAGCATATAAGCGCATTTTTCACCTGTATGTTGAAATAGACCATGATCAGCACCAAAGGATAGAGCAAAAAGCTCTGCAGACCAATGATAAAAAGGAAGGCGCTGTTCCATTGTAACATTTTTTTACCCCCGAAAAGCACACCGTTCACTACTGAGTATACCACCCACTTGAGCAGGAAACAGGCTGCGAAAAACAGCGTGAAGACAACGACAAACAGCCGCTGCCCCCCTTCGGCAAAGGACAGGTGGAAATGGTGCGTGCCGCAAATGAGCGATGCTATGCTGAGCATGATGCACGACACCAGGGCGAGCGGCAGCAGGAACAGGGGCTGGTGAAGGTCGCCGGCATCATCGTCGCTGTGGGATGCGTGGAAGAAGCGGGGTGTCACCAAGTCCATCTGCCTCCTGAAGTAGGCAAGCGTGGCAACGATGACCACCAGGCACAACAGCAGCACCCCGTTGAGCACGCTGTCGCCACTCACGGTGTAGGGCTGCGGTGTGCCCAGTATGCCGTCGGCTGCCAGGTGGTAGCCATAGTGCGCCGTGTCGGGTGTTTGGCTCCCGGCAGTGGCTGTGGCCCACAGCGAAGGGGCATCGCTTGTGGCGTCGGCTCTCAGCGGCACGGTGGGCAACGAGGCGCCTGCTGCACTATAGGTTGAAAGCCCGCCTGATGTCGTCAACACGGTCTAGTTTTTCCCAGGTGAATAGTTCCACGTCGATGTTGCGCGTCTCATGATAGTGGCTGGTAAACGTTTTTGTCACCACCTGAGGCTGGCGCCCCATGTGGCCATAGGCAGCCGTCTCCAGGTACATGGGCTGGCGCAGCTTCAGTGCACGCTCAATGGCCTTGGGGCGAAGGTCGAAGAGCTGCTCCACCTTCTTGGCTATCTCACCGTCGGTCATGTTTACGCGTGCGCGCCCATACGTATTTACATATATATTCATGGGCCGGGCCACGCCAATGGCATAGCTCACCTGCACCAGCATCTCGTCGGCCACGCCGGCAGCCACCATGTTCTTGGCTATGTGGCGTGCGGCATAGGCAGCCGAGCGGTCAACCTTGCTCGAGTCCTTGCCGCTGAAGGCGCCGCCGCCGTGGGCGCCCTTGCCGCCATAGGTGTCGACAATGATTTTGCGCCCTGTGAGGCCGGTATCGCCATGAGGGCCGCCTATGACGAACTTTCCCGTAGGGTTGACATAATACTTGATGTTGTCGTTGAACAGGGCCAGCACCTTCTCGGAGTGTATGTGCTCTTTCACTCGCGGTATGAGAATGTTCACCACGTCGGCGTGTATCTGCTGCTGCATGGCCTCGTCGCTGGCAAACTCATCGTGCTGTGTTGACACCACGATGGTGTCGATGCGCTGCGGTATGCCGTCGTCGCTATACTCCACGGTGACCTGGCTCTTGGCGTCGGGGCGCAAATAAGTCATCACGCGGCCCTCGCGGCGTATGTCGGCCAGCGTGTGCACGAGCAGGTGGGCCAAGTCCAGGCTCACGGGCATGAGGTTCTCCGTTTCGTTGGTGGCATAGCCAAACATCATGCCCTGGTCGCCGGCGCCCTGGTCGTCGTCGTTGTCGCGGTCCACGCCCCGGTTTATGTCCTGGCTCTGCTCGTGTATGGCGGTAAGTATGCCGCAGGAGTCGCCGTCAAACTGATACTCTGCTTTCGTATAGCCAATCTTCTTGATGGTGTTGCGGGCAATGGTCTGCAGGTCGATATACACCTCGCTGCGCACCTCGCCCATAATCACCACCTGTCCGGTGGTGACGAAGGTCTCGCATGCCACGCGTGCCGCGGGGTCATAGGCCAGGAACTGGTCGAGTATGGCGTCGCTTATCTGGTCGGCCACCTTGTCGGGATGCCCTTCCGACACTGATTCAGATGAAAATAAATATGCCATTACATTTTTTTCGTTAGTTACTGTCACAAATGGTTTTGAGCATGCAAAGGTATAAAAGAGTTGGCAGTTAGATGATGGTTGCAGGGAGTTTTTATGCTGCATTAATCATTTTTAACTTCCACCGCGTATGGATGCAAACCCGCCGCTGCTCTCCCTGCTCTTCTATGTCGGTTCCTTCATTTCTGTTCCATTTATGGTTATTTATTTCACTATCATCTTCTTTCCGTTCGAAATGTAGAGGCCCCGTCGCAGCGTGCTGCTGCCGAGCTGCGTGCCCATCTTCCGTCCGCTGAGGTCGTAGACCGGCAGGGCAGAGCGTTCGTCGGCCGTGGTGAGCGAGTGGATGCCTGCAGGGTCATAGTCGGCAATGGGGCACTTCGCCGCATTGATGATGGTACCCGTCTGGGCATCGAGTACGAGGGCCACCATGCTGAGCCGGTTCTTGTCTTGAACGAGGGTGTTGCCAGCCACGCTACAGACGTAGGTGAAGTGCTGGGGCTGGCCTTTGACAATGGTGGGTGAGATAGAGCCGTTGATGCCCCGCTGCGCACCCCAGGCGCCGATGCCCACGTGGTTGTATTCTATATCCACGATTTTGTCTGGCTGACACTCAATAGGCAGGAGGTTGGCGTCGCCAGAACCCATGCCTGCATAGACGTTGTTCTGGGCCCAATTGGCTTCGGTACCCCTGAGGCCATCGGCCACGAGGATGAAGCCAAGCAGGTAGGGAGAGGTGGACGACTGAGGCATGTCTACGCCAAAGGTGGTGCTGGTCTTGGTGAGGATGCTGGTTCGGGCGGCATCAGCCCAGAAGGCTTCGGCCTCGACGGAGGCGACGGCCGGAACGGCGAGTGCCCGCTCAATGTCATTGGCTATGCCAAAAGGCGCCCCATTGCTGCCCCAGTAGGGGTCGGTGAGCTGTTGGCGGTTAATGACACAGCTGGGGAAGTTGGTGGTGAGAGCGAGGATGAAGCTGTAGGCATCGTTCTGCATGGGGTCATCGCTATGGGCTGCAATGGTGATGGCACGGTCGCCGAACTGGCGGTTGATCATATCAAGTCCTACGATGCCTCGTGTACACCAGCCGCACCAGGTGCCGGTAAACTCTTCAATGACCACTCTGTGCGTCTGTGCTTGTGCAACGGTGACGAGGGTGGCTTGTGCTGTGTGCTCTTCGGCTTGGTTAGGCATACCGTTGACCTGGGTAATATCGAGGGCGACCTGCCGTACGCCGGTCTGTGGGGTGCCGGTGAAGTTGACGGGCACCTCGAAGGTACCGCCTATGCGGCTCACGGGCACGGGGAGGGTATAGGACTTGGCACCCTGTTGCACACCGTCGATAGCCATCTCATAGGTTACACTCTTCACGGGTTCTGTACCCCGGTTCTGGCATGTCAAGTAGACCGTGCGCTGCTGGCCTGTGTCTAAGTAGATCTTGCCCATGGGCGTGGGAGAGACTATGCGCTCGAAGTTGCCGCTGGTGGGCAGGATGGTGAAGTCAGACACGAAGCTTCCATCCTCATACTTCAGTTGGCTGTTACCCATTTCTTCGTTGTCGTAGACAATCTTCCGTGGGGAGTCAAAGTCGCAGCCTATGAGTACAAAGGAGGAGAGGCGTAAGATGTAGTGTCCCTTGAAGGTGGAGTTCTTGACAACGAGGTTGTCGCCGCTTGGCATCATGTTGTTGCCTACAGAGGTCATGCCCAGGCTGCTGACGGTGGTATTGTCGATGGTGAGGTCGTTGCCGTCTACCCAGATGTCAAACCATGTACTCTTCATGGTGAGTGAGCCGTCGCCGGTGATGATGAGCGACTTGTGGGGTGCGAAGACTACATGCCCCTGGGTGTTGAGGTTGTTTTCTCCCACAAGGACGACGGTGACATCGTCCCAGAACTCAAAGAGGCAGCCCTCCTGCATGTCGCTGTCGGTGACCAGGTTGGTGAGGGTTACGGTGCGGCCGTTCTTGGCTATCTTGAAGCTGCCCGACTTAATGTCGGGGAAGTCAGCCGAGGTGTAGCGCTTGCCGGTGTAGAGTGCTGTCTCGTGGAATGTCAGGTTCGTCTTTGCTACGACGGGCTGCTCATAGACCACGGTCAGGGTGGCCAGGTGAGTCTCGCTGCCGATGCTCACGGTGAGGCGTGCCTCGAGGCTGCCATACTGCTTGATTTGTGCAACGTCGAACATGACCTGTGCCTTACCGCTCTCGTCGGTGGTGAAGGTCTTCTCTACCGTCTGTCCAATCGTCATCGGCACACAGTCGCCCCCCATGCACCATTGCATCTGGCTGGCCTGCAGGCTGCTGCTAAGTATTTCGAGCTTAGCCGTGCCCTGCCGCTTGCTGCCGTCGAAGGTGGTGATGATCAAGCCCTTGGCACCGCTGCCGGTGGGGTTGGTCTCAGCCGCCACGACGCCGTGCTCGTCCTCCTCAGCTTCGATGATGACGGAGGCATAGTCGGGCAGTTGCTCGTCCTGGTAGGCAAGGGCAAAGGTCTGCGAGGCTATGTCTGTGTCGAGGACGACAGGTGTCTGCGCAGCGTTCATAATCTCGCCTGTGGTGTGGTCGATGAGCAGGGTCACGATGCGTATGTTCTTGTAATTCTGTATGTTCTTGGGCAGGTTGAATCCATAGATGTGTTGGTAGGCCTTGCCTTCTTCTATGACGGCGGGTATGCTGCCCTTCACTCCGTCAGCATCGCTGTAGATGACGCGCGCCACGTCGTTGAACAGTATATCCACCTTGGCCGGCTGCTGTGTCCAGCGATACATGTAGTCGTCGGGACTCAGCACGCTGCTGTCGTAGTAGTTGTTCTGCGAGTAGGGCCCCACTTGGTCTTCCACCACTACGTAGGCAATGCGGTAGTCGCCGTGCCCCTCGTCGCTGAAGCCGAAGGTGGTCTCGGTGGTCACCCTGACGGCCGAGCTGTCACTACTGACGAAGAGGGCGTTGGCCTTGATCTGGGCTTCAGCACCGTCCTTCAGGTATTCCACAATCTCACGCATTACAGGATACTCGGGGTCGATGATGGCCTGACGGTTGATGAGGCTGCTGGGATAGGACGCGAAGCGACGGGCCACGTCTTCGTAGTTCAGCCAGTTGGCCATCTCGTCGTCGTTGTGTATGCCTATGGCAATGAAGTTGTTGGGATATTCGCTGTTCAGCCGCTGTATGGTCTCAATTCCTCTTACACACCAGCCGCACCAGGTGCCCGTACCTTCTTCCATGACGACGACACGGGGATAGGTGGTGGTGGTGGGCAGTTGGAAGCTGAAGGCTCCGCTACTGTTCGACGCCACGGCATCGCTCTCTCCGTCGATGTCGGTAACGGTGTATTCCAAAGTATGGTTCTTGCCCTTCACTGATGGCAGTTCAAAGGTAATGTTCTTTGACTTGCCGCCTGCCAGCTGGGTTGTAATGGTGGTGTTCTGCTGTGGTTTGCCGTCGAGCGTCCAGCCGATGGTAAACTTCTGTATGGTTTTCGCAGTGCGGTTGGTCACCTTAGCGGTGAACTTGACAGGCGTCTCGGTGGTAATCACCCGGGCGTTGCTCACTTGTATGTCGGTGGGGAAGTTGTTGCCGGTGATGATGATGCGCAAGGGCAGGTTGAGAGGATATTCGCTGGTCATGTTGACGAACTTCTCATAGTAGATGGGGTTCAGCCCTTCGCCCGACCCCATGGCTCGGATATAGAAGCCGTCGGCCGACGGTGTGTCGGCGGTGGCAAAGCTGGTGGAGATGTTGCCGTAGCGTCCCAGTCCCACGAACAGTTCCTCGCCAGTGATGGTAAAGGGTGTATTCAAGCTGACGGTGTTCCAGTCCATGTTCATGTCGTTGATGTTCAGGTCCTGCTTCATGAGATAGTCCTTGCCAGTGGTAGTGATAAACATATAGTCATACCCCTGATAGCAGGTGTTGAAGCGTATGGAGCTGATGGTATTGCCCTTCATCGGTGCCAACATCTCGGCGGGTATGCGTATGGCATATTCGCCATAGTTCTCGCCTACGTCCGAAGGCACCGAGTAGCCGTCGATGACGTCGTTGGTGTTGTAGCCCCACTCAATGCCGGTGAAGACGGGCTCCTGGTCTTCTACGAAATGCCAGCCCTTCCAGTCGGAGTTCTCCCAATTGCTCAAGGAGCCTTTGGGAATGTGGATGGTCACCATCGGGTTAGGAGTGTTTTCGCCGTCGTTCCAGCCGAAGAGTGGCGGCTCGTCGGTTCGGAAATAGACGTCGCGCAGGTCAGGCGTGGAGCTTTCAAACCAGCGGGGGAAGCTGCTCATGGCAAACGAGCGGGGGTTGTTGAAGCGTATGGTCGACAGCTGCGAGCAGTAAGCGGCTCCACCGTTGCTAACTGTCGTCATGGTGCTGGGAAACTCCAGGCTCTTCAGCTTGTCGGCATAAATCTCGCTCTCCTGTTGGGTGACACCTTCGCGCATCTCCACTCTGGTCAGGTTGCTGCAGCCTGATATATACGGCATGACGTACATCGACGTGGAGAGCGATGTGAGTTCGGGGCACGCCGTGAAGGAGGCGTCGATGGCCTGAAAGAGCTGGTAGCTTCGCCCTTCGTAGCTCACGTTGTCGGGCAGCCGCAGGTCGCCCTTGTACTTGCCGCTTTCGGGAGGCAGCACCAATGCACGGTTCTTGCCGCTGACGGAATAGAGGTCGTAAGTAATGCCGTTGATGGTCTTCACACCCACATCAACGGTGTTCCGCTCCGTGTCAGACAGGGGGAAGCTGCGTATCTTGAACAGGTTGTGTTCCAGAACGGTGAGTTCCAGGTAGTACTCTTGTGCGCCCCGGTCGGGTTCCCACCTCTCCGAGTCACCGGCACGGCTGATGGCCATGATGCGGTAGACGCCGAGCGCAAGACTGTTGTCTATCTCGAGACTGGTGCTAAACCAGTACGGCTCTCCTGGCTGGAATTCGTGCCTCTCCTCCCAGAGCACTTTCTGCAGCTGGTCGTTGATGTCATAGAGGCCAAAGCCTATTTGCAGGGCCGAATGGCTCGGGTCGGCATTTCTTATTTCAGCGCTTAGCCCTACATAGCCAATGCCCGTATCTTCGAATGTTTTGTAGCGTTTCTCCCAACTGCTGAGATTGGTCACTTCTGCCTTGGCCGTTTCCACGGGATCGTTCTCCGACGAATGTATGCCTATGGTCGCGCAGTGGCCTTGGTTATAGACGGCATCCCCTGCGTCTAAGTTCGTCAGTGTGAAATAGCCGTCGCCCTGGCCGCCCCAGCCCCAGTTGATGTAGAAGCGGCCGTCTTGGTAGCCGTGCACCACGAAGGTGTGGCCCTGGTTGTCAGTTGTATATCCGTTATAGATGATGGGGCGTCCGCTCTTCAGCTCGTCGTAGAGCAGCTGTTCCCAGTCGGCCGATGAATAGTCGCGGCTAAAGACGAAACGCGCGTCGCGGCTGTAGCCGAACACCCGCTTCAGGGCCGCCACTTCCTCCTGGGGGTTGGCACCCGATGCCTCCAGACCATAGTCCATACCCACAGCCTGGCCGCAGTAGAGCATCAGCCGGGCTATGTCGTTGGTGGTCATGTCGTTCCAATTGAAGGTGGTGGGCTCCAGCGGCGGCAGGCGCAGCTGGTGGGTGGCGGTTATCAGCTGGTCAATGGCCGACGTAGGGCCGATGGGCCACTTCGTATAGTTTATCACCTGCGCCAGGGCCGTTGCCACGCAGCCGGTGAGACATCGCTGGCCGTTTATCTCAGGACACATGTTGTTGAAGGGCGCCCACTGGCTCCACCTCGTCTGCAACAAGGGCTGCACGGCCTGTCGTTGGGCGCGGGGAGCATGCGCTCGTCCGCCCATCAGCAGCCTATGCGAGCGGGCCGTCTGCTCATAGCAGTCCAGCAGCCACTTCAGGCCGTCGGGCATACGGGTCACATCTATGCTGCCCGTGTCTGACCATCCTAATATCTCTGGATGCTCCTCGTCGCCGCCCACGATGACGAAGCCTTGGTTTAGGGCTGTATTGAAGATGTAGTAGTTCTTCTCATCTTCCTGATCCATCGATATAAACGACTTGTCGTGCCTGAAGCGCTGGGCTTCCTTCAAGGCCGACTGCTTAGTAATGCCGCCTGCATGGGCAATAACACACACCAACAGGGTGATTAATGACAGACAATACCTTTTCATCATCGTAAGCAGTTTTATAGTTAATCGTAATGCCACCCGAAGCCTGCACGCCCAGTGGCGTTGTGCCTTTCCGTCTCCCCGATGCACTGTTATGCAAAGAGGTATTGCAGACGTTAAAGCACAGAACGTTGCAAGAAGTGAATGAATCGACTATGCGCAACGAATGTACTTTTTTCGTCTGCTTCTGTTTTGTTTGCTTCCTATATTATAATAACGTAAAGTAGCCCGGATTTATTACCTTATGACTGTTCTTTTTTTTCTGCCTTCTTCGTTTTGATGTCATACCGCCATTATGGTATAGTTCCCTCCCCCGGAATATATGTAGGTTATAACATGTTTCACGGGCAGGTCGAGGAGTACCTACGGGCACCCTTAGCGCAGACAAAGCCCAAGGCCGATATAGGGGTGGAATAGCAGCGGTCTCACGCGCGCGCGTTTTATATGCGCGCGTGACTGCTTGGTGCTTGCACCACTTGCACCACACGGCGGCCTTAGCAGCCCACCCCCCACTACTTGCCCTCACCACAAAGTGCATAAATATGCATTTACGCGGAGCCGCCCCGTGAAAAAAACTCGCCTCCCCGTGAAAAAAACTCGCCTCCATTTTTTCATCGGGCGGCTCCACATGGTAGAAACGGGCCATCACAGCTCAGTGGCACGCCGTTATGCATAAATATACACACCTGGTGAATAAATATGCAGGATGAAACAAACAGAAAAGCATGAGACAAACAGAAAAGCCAACCCGCGCGTGGTGCGAGTGGTGCAAGCACCTTTCCATCACGCGCGCGTATATAAAGGCCTCTCGCGGTCGGGTAGCGCGGTTCCCCCGCGCCACCTTTCCCCCCCGCCTCAGCCATGGCAGCCGCCTTATGGCGCTGCTCATGATGCAGCATATCAACAGAATATCAAACTTTGCAAAGATAGTATTGCGCGTTTTGAAAAAAAAGATGTAACTTTGCACCGCAATAACGACTAAAAACTACTTCAAGACATGAAAAGACACCTATTGCTGCTGCTAGCACTTGCGGCCCTGCTGCCCCTGTCAGCCCAGATAAGGGGAAACAACATTGTGGTGAGCGTTGAACCCGACCATCAGGACTGGAACTACACGGTGGGCGAGACGGCACGCTTCCATGTGGAGGTGCGCCGCTCAGGCACCCTCGTCGACAATGTGAGCATTGACTATGCCGCCGGGCCTGAGATGTACCAGACGGAGAAGAAAAGCATGACGCTGAAAGACGGCACGCTGAAGCTCACCGGCAAGATGGCCACCCCCGGATTCTACCGTGTGGACGTGACGGCGCATGTGGGGGGCAACGACTACAAGGGCGCCTGCAACGCCGCCTTCTCGCCCGAGAAGCTGCAGCCGTCGACGGTGATGCCTGCCGACTTCAAGACGTTCTGGCAGCAGGCCGTAGAAGAGGCACGCAGCACCAGCCTAGAGCCCACAATGCTACTGCTGCCCGAGCGCTGCACCAAGGATGTGAACGTGTATGAGGTGAGCTTCAACAACGCCCGCTATGACTCGCGCACGTATGGCATATTATGTGTGCCCGTTGCCACCGCTCCACTCCTCCAGCAGGGAGCGGCAGGAGGCGGCAAGAAGTATCCCGCCTTGCTGCGCGTGCCCGGTGCCGGCGCCCGACCCTATCAGGGCGACGTATGGACGGCATCGCAGGGCGTCGTCACGCTGGAGATAGGCATACACGGCATACCCGTAACGCTGGAGCAGAAAGTGTATACCAACCTGAACCACAACGCACTCTCACACTACTGGGACTGGGGCATGGACAACCGCGACCAGGCTTACTACAAGACCGTCATCATAGGCTGCATACGCGCCGTAGACTTCATTGAGCAGTACACACCGTGGAACGGACAGCAGCTGGGCGTTACGGGCAGCTCGCAGGGAGGATTCCTCTCGCTGGCAACAGCCGGACTCGACAAGCGCGTCAGCTGCTATGCACCCGTGCATGCAGCACTGTGCGACCACACCAACTCGCTGCAGGGCAAGGCATGCGGATGGCCACACTACTTCTATGGGAACAAGGGCAAGGGCATGGAGAAGCGTATCGAAACCTCGCGCTATTACGACGGCGTGAACTTTGCCCGCCTCATCACCGACAAGCAGAAGGGATGGTTCTCCTTTGGCTATAACGACGACGTGGTGCCCCCCACATCGGCATGGGCAACGTACAACACCATTACAGGACCGAAGGAAATCTCCCTCTATCAGCAAACCGCCCACTTCTGGTATCAGGAGCAATGGGACGAGTGGGAGGCTTGGCTGCTGAAGGAGCTGGGTGCCAGCAAGGAAGAGTAAGCAAGGAAGAGTAAGCAACAAGAAATTTAGTAATATGAAGCGTTTATCATTTATCTTTCTTCATTTATCATGGAGCGCAGCACTATTAGTGGCCTGCGGCGGCAGTAAGCAGACTGCCGGAAGCAGCATCGTGGAAAAGAGCGCCTCGCAACTGTTGGAGCAGCGCATGGACAGCCTGAGCAAGCATGGCATCATGGCCGGACACCAGGACGACCCGTTCTACGGGATCGACTGGCAATGGGAGTATGGGCGCAGCGACATCAAGGACTTGGTGGGCGACTACCCCGCCGTGATGGGCTTCGACCTGGGAGGCCTGGAGATGGGCGACGAGAAGAACCTTGACAGCGTGCCCTTCAGCCGCATTCGCGAACAGCTGCTGGCACACGTGGAGCGAGGAGGCATAGTGACACTGTCGTGGCATCCGCGCAACCCCGTTACCACCCAGCCCAACGGCGGACGCGACGGGCAGCCATGGCCCGAAGGCACGGCGTGGGACACCACACACGTGGTGAAGCACATACTGCCGGGAGGATACTGTCACGAGGACTTCAAGACATGGATGCAGCGAATAGCCGACTTCATGGATACGCTGAAGGATGCCGACGGACAGCGCGTGCCCATCATCTTCCGCCCTTGGCACGAGAACAACGGCTCGTGGTTCTGGTGGGGACAGAAGTGCTGCACTGACGAGGAGTTCCACGCACTGTGGAACATGCTGCAGGACTACATGGACAGCCGAGGATTCAACAACCTGCTGTGGAGCTACTCGCCCAACCTCGACGGACAGTGGTCGAAGGAACGGTTAATGCAGCGATATCCCGGCAACAACCGCGTAACGCTCATAGGCGAGGATGCCTATCAGTGGGGAACGGAAGCCGACTTCAAGAAACAGCTGACTGCCGACCTTGACTTCCTGTCGGCCTTTGCCAAGGAAAACAGGAAGATGATAGCCATGACCGAATGCGGACTGAAGAACATGACCGACTCCACCTGGTGGACACGCGTTCTCATGCCCATCATGGAGCGCTACCCCCTGTGCTATTTCCTGCTTTGGCGCAACTACTCGAAAGAGTACTTCGGACCAGCGCCCGGACTCGACTGCGCCGAAGACTACAAAAAACTCTACAACGCCAAGAACACGCTGTTTCTGAAGGATATACAAGCTACCAAACAATAGAAAAACAGACATGACCGAGTTTGAAAAGAAAGTGACAATCCTGCGCCAGCACCATGAGCAACTGTTGAGCCGTAAGAACACACCGAAGCCTTGGGGCAACGGGATATACGAGAAATACGAGAACCCCATACTCACCGCCGAACACACCCCATTGGAGTGGCGCTATGACTTCGACGAGCAGGACAACCCCTACCTGATGCAGCGCATCATGATCAACGCCACCATGAACAGCGGAGCCATGAAGTGGGACGGACCCTCGCCATTAAGGCCCGACGGCCAAGAGAGCTATGTGCTGGTGGTGCGCGTGGAGGGGGCCGACCGCAAGAGCTTCTTCGCCGTGGCAGAGAGCCCTAACGGCATCGACAATTTCCGCTTCTGGCCAGAACCCATAACAATGCCCGACACCGAAGCACCGGCAACCAACATCTACGACATGCGGCTCACCAGGCACGAAGACGGTTGGATATACGGCGTGTTCTGTGCCGAGCGACACGACGACACACAGCCCGGAAACCTCAGCGCTGCCGTGGCCACAGCCGGCATAGCACGCACAAAAGACCTCATCAACTGGGAGCGGCTGCCTGACCTCGTGTCGAAGAGCCAGCAGCGCAACGTCGTGCTACATCCAGAGTTTGTAGATGGAAAGTATGCCTTCTACACACGGCCGCAGGACGGTTTCATCGACACCGGCAGCGGCGGCGGCATAGGCTGGGCGCTGGCAGACGATATTACACATGCCGAGGTGAAGGAAGAGAAGATTATATATGAGCGCAAATACCACACCATCACAGAAGTAAAGAACGGCGAGGGGCCGCATCCGCTCAAGACACCAAGGGGATGGCTGCACCTGGCACACGGCGTGAGAGCCACCGCCGACGGACTGCGCTACGTGTTATATATGTATATGACAGCCCTCGACGACCCCTCGCGCGTCATCGCACGCCCAGGAGGCTGGTTCCTGGTGCCTGAGGGCAACGAGTATCTGGGCGACGTGATGAACGTGGCCTTCGCCAACGGATGGATAGCCGACACCGACGGCAGGGTGTTTATCTACTACGCCTCGGCCGACACCCGCATGCACGTGGCAACATCGACCATAGAACGACTTATAGACTACTGTATGAACACACCCGAAGACGGACTGACCACGGCCGCCTCGGTTGAAACCATCAAGCAACTCATTGGCAAAAATGCCCGCCTCTAACCCCGCTCCTAGCGAAGGATGTATGCACAGACCGAATATTGTAAATAAAAAAAGAATAACAAAATGACAAACAAAGTAACCAATCACCCCTCCAATGGCGAGGGGCAGGGAGTGAGCCTGAAAGAGAAAATAGGCTATGCCCTGGGCGACGCTGCTGCTGGCGGCATCACATGGAAGATCATGTCTATCGCCTTCCCGCTGTTCTTCACCAACGTGTTCGGTCTCACCTTCGCCGATGCTGCCACGCTGATGCTGATTGCACGCATGTTCGACGTGGTGACCGACCCGCTCATGGGGTCGCTGGCCGACCGCACACAGTCGCGATGGGGCACATATCGCCCCTGGCTCATATACGGCGCCATACCCTTCGGCCTCATCTTTGCACTGCTGCTCTATACACCCGACTTCGGGCCAGTGGGCAAGCGTATATGGGCTTACTCGCTCTATCTGCTTATGATGGCGTGCTACACCGCCGTGAACGTGCCCTACGGCTCGCTGCTGGGCGTGATGACCAGCGACGACAATGAGAAAAACCAGTTCTCGTCGTTCCGAATGGTAGGCGCTTACGCCATGGGCTTCATCACCCTGCTCTCGTTCCCCTACCTGCTAGAGCTGGTGGGAGGCGAGAAAGAAGTGGTCGACGGCGTGGAGAAGTACACCATGGCGGCACAGCAGCATCAGTATGCCGTGATAGGCGCCGTCTTTGGCATCATTGCAGCAGTGGGTACGCTGGTGTGCGGACTGCTGACGAAGGAGCGGCTGAAGCCAGTGCGCGCAGAGAAATTCTCGTTCAAGCAGTTTGCCGACCTCTTCCGCAACAAACCGTGGATATACCTCACACTCATAGGCATCTGCACCAACTTCTTCAATGGCTTCAGATATGCCGTAGCTGGATACATGTTCGAGTATTGCCTGCACGGCAACGTCACTATGAGCGGCCTCATCATCAACTACACCGTGTTCATGACCTTTGGAGAGCTTACCTGCATGATCTTTGGCGGCGTGTCGCCATGGTTCACCAAGAAGATGGGGTCGAAGAAGAAGGCATTCACCGTGGCTGCAGCCATCTGCACCATCTTCTCAGTGGGATTCTTCTTCATTCCCATGGATCCTGCCTACATCTGGGTGATGGTAGCCATTGTGGTGCTCACCAGCGTGGGCATTGGCCTGTACTCACCGCTGCTGTGGTCGATGTATGCCGACGTGGCCGACTATGCCACAGAGAAGAATGGCACCTCGTCTACGGGACTCATCTTCTCCAGCGGCACCATGGCCCAGAAGTTTGGCACAGCCATCAGCGGTTCGCTCGTGGCGCTGTTCCTCGGACTGGCAGGGGCCAGCATGGTGACCGATGCCATGGGAAACACCAGCGTCGACCCCGCCAGCATCACCGACTCGGTGCTCTCGATGGTGTGGAGCCTCTTCTCGCTCTTCCCCGCAGCCATCGCCGTCATTATGATGCTCCTCATAGCCAAATATCCCATCAAGAAATAAGGCTCGGATGAACAAACAAAGCCTTTTTGGGGCTTGAAGCAAAAAAAATCACATAAAAGTTTGGCGTTGTCAGATTTTTGGCGTACCTTTGCACCCGCGTAAAGAAAAACCATCTACACGCCAACATGGTGCCCGTAGTTCAGTTGGTTAGAGCGTCAGATTGTGGTTCTGAATGTCGACGGTTCGAGTCCGTCCGGGCACCCTCCAAAAATCCCTGTAAGTCAAGCACTTACGGGGATTTTTCTTTCAATCTGGGCTAACCCTATCAGCACGAAAATCAGCATTATTACGGCCAAAATCCATTGATTGTTTACTTATTGTTTACCGCTTAAAAAGTAACATAAAATGCTGACAATCAAAGCAATGGTAAAAAAGGACGGTTTACGTGCTGACCGTACTTACAATGTAAAGGTGTGTTTCACCTACAAACGCAAGGTAAAAAGGCTTTCAACGAGCCTGTTTGCAAGTGCTGACGACCTCACGAAATCACTGTCTTTCAAAGATGGCACACCCATTAAACGGAAGATAGACAAACTTGTAGAGAGTTACAAAGACAAGTGCGACAAGTTGCAAGTGGATTCCAACGATTACACTTTGGATGAAATCATAGACTTGTTGCAAGCAGAAGAAGAACGGCAAAAGCCTGTGGACTTCATTCAGTTTTGCCAATGGTGGATAGATACAACTCCCATCAAAGGAAAGAAGAATTACCAGTCTGCCTTAAACTCTTTTACTACATACCTCGGAACAGACCATTTGGAAACTTCCAAACTATCTGCCAATGTGCTTAATGGCTTTATAGACTATTTGAAGAAAAAGAATGAGCAGAAAGCAGAATCATTGGCAAAAGCAGGGGCGCGTGTGCCAAGCAATCGTAGTGTGTCACTCTATTTGAGTAGTTTGCGCCACCTGTTTAATGAGGCCAAGAAGAAATACAATGACTATGACCGTAGCATTATCCGAATAACCAACTCACCTTTTGAATATGTGGTTGTGCCGAAGCAACAAGCAACCCGTAAGAGAGCCATTTCAGCAGAACAGATAAAAAGAATATGGCAGTTCCCCTATGAGCGCAAGCTGGATGGAACGCTAAAGCAGGAAAGTATTACCAATCTGGCAAAGGATTGTTTCATTCTCTCATTCTGCCTTATTGGGATGAACTCAGCAGACCTATTTAACTGCAAACAAATTAACGATGATACCATCACCTATTATCGTACAAAAACAACTGCCCGTAGGCTTGATAAGGCAAAGATGGTCGTTAAGATTCCCCCATTCTTGAAACCTTTGTTTGAGAAATACAGGGATAAGACAGGGCAACGTGTTTTCAGATTTCATCACTTATACCATACGGACAAGAACTTTAACCGTGCTATCAACCTCGGCTTAAAGACCATCGGCGAAAAGTTGAATCTGACAGACCTTGAATATTATGCCGCCCGTCACTCCTGGGCTACTATCGCCCTTAATAAAGTAGGCATAGATAAATACGTGGTACATGAAGCATTGAACCACATAGACGAATCCATGCGAGTGACCGACATCTACATTGAACGTGACTACGTTAATGAGAACAAGGCTAATGCCAAAGTAGTAAAATACGTTTTCGGCAAATGAAAAAAACTCCCCTGCCAGATGATGAGCAGGGGAGAACTTTTTGTTTTTAAATGTTGTCAGCAGCCTTTCTTGCGAGATAGTAGTCATATAAGATTCCGTCTGCGTCAAATTCCAACAATTCTCCTATTTCAAAGATTGGAACTCCACAATCCAAAAATCTTTGTGGTATATCGCCCCAAGAACCTTTCAGAACTTTTTGCCGATTTTCGGTATTCAATGTTGCAACATACGTGGCTGCAACAAAAGGTTCTACATTGCGGATATTGCATTGTTTCTCAAAAGATTTTCTGTCCAATATATCAGCAACGTTTTGCGTGAATCTTGATTTAAATTGTCTTTCAGAAAAGCCATTATCTTTTTCTTTCAATTTTGCATTGTACTTGACGACGGCGATTCGTACACAATCTCCATAGAGACCACATCTCGAAGTGTCTATTTGTTCATTAAATATCCTTTGAGCGTTTGCGAGAACTAAGAAATATGGGTCTTTCTTACGTGAACCCTTCTTTCCTTGTTTTTCATTCACCACTTGACTTGTTTTCTCAACAAGTTCATTTTGGCTGTCAACAGCCTTTGTTAAAATTAATGCGTTTGGCATATTGTAATTTATTAAAAAATACAAATTGCTTGTGAATAATCACACAGCATTAATCTAATTCTGATTGAACTGCCACCCTAAGCCCTCGGCAACAACTCTCATCTGAATCTTGGATAACTTCTAAGGGCGAAAGCCAGAGCCTTAGCAACTCACCGATAGGCCGACCCTATCGTCTTGCATATACCAAAATGCAAAAAGTGTGCCGAAATAACCGTTATAGACAATTTGTCATGCGCCTTTTCGTAAAATAGTACAAATGACACATACCCTGTCTCTATTATGGCAAAATAGATATGTGACAGACGCTATTATAGACAGAGTGGCAGATGTTCCACCTCTATATTAGACTACCAACTAAAGAGGATTCCTTTTCCTGATACAACAAACACTTTTAGGCTTCAATGAATCTGGAAGAAACGCAGCTACCCATGCAATTATTGTTGCTGGGAAAATCCAATATTGA
>JAEEGI010008970.1_pt1 | contig 22001 bp, 15 predicted proteins | sample 8958751 | NCBI WGS metagenome assembly JAEEGI01 (sample SAMN16246545, study PRJNA631951) | gut metagenome | biome: gut microbiome; feature: rumen; material: KS-attached | host: Bos | place: Iran: Karaj | collected 2018-10 | reverse complement strand
TCGGTTCAATCATCGCTTTGATTCACGACTCTCTGATTATGCTTACATTCATAGTATGGACTCAGATGGAGTTCTCAAATACTGTTCTTGCTGCTGTTCTTACAATCATCGGTTACTCAATCAATGCTACAGTCGTTATCCTTGACCGTATCCGATACAATCTTAAATATATGCCGGAAGCAAAACAGTTCAACGAAATCTTGAACAAGTCTTTGTCTGATACATTGCTTCGTTCTATCCTTACAACTGTAACAACTTTGTTCGCAGTAGTTGCTCTTTATGTTTTCACAACTGGAAGCATCAAAGACTTTGCACTTGCAATGATTGTTGGTTTGATAAGCGGTATGTATTCTTCAATCTTTATTTCAAGCGGATTCATTTCTGCCTGTCGTAAAAATTGGAAACCAGAATATGGTGTACACCATTCTTTGAAACATGTTAAGAATGATGAATAGGGAATAATAAGCGGCTGCTGAAAAACGCAGTTGCTTAAATAAAACTAACGGAAGAGCTGCCTGATAGGGAAACTTATCGGGTGGCTCTTTTTTTATGGCAGTGTTTGCTGATTTATGTTATTGTTTTAATATGAAAATAATTAGAGCTTCTGTTTTAGGTTTTTGTTTTGGGGTGCGCCGCGCCGTAGATCTGGCAGAAAAGGCATTGAGGGAAAATGTTGGTACAGGCAAAAAGGTTTATTCACTTGGTCCCCTTATTCATAATGAAAATGCTTTGCAGGAATTAAACGAAAAAGGACTTGAAATAGTCGAAGAAAAAAATAATGCAATTATTCCTCCAAGAAGTGTTGTTATTCTGCGTGCACATGGAATTAGCCCAATGACAATTACCTGGCTTGGAATGAAGGAATGTGTTTTAGTTGATGCAACCTGTCCGCGCGTAAAAGCAAGCCAGAAGATGGTTGAAAAATATACATACAATGATGATTTTGTGATTATTTCCGGCGACAGGGACCACGGTGAAATGAAGGGGATTGCAGGATATGCCGGCCGTAATTTTATTCAGATTCAAAATGCAGAAGAAGCCAGACAGCTTGATTTTTCTCTGTTCGAAAATAAAAGCGTAATTTTAATGAGTCAGACTACATATAGTGTGGATGAGTTTGAAAAAATAGAGCAGGTGCTTCGTTCTAAAATCAGAAACCTTGCAGTTATGAATACAATTTGTCCTGCCACCAATGAACGCCAGACAGCCTTGCTTGAGCTTTGCAAAAAAGTTGATGGAGTTCTTGTTATTGGTGGTAAAAACTCTGCAAATACAAAAAGGTTGTATCAGACTGCGCAAAAGTATTGCAAGAAAGCCGCCCACATTCAGTCTGCGGCTGATATTCCCAATGACTTTTTCAGGCTTTCTTCCGTTGGAATTACGGCGGGGGCGAGCACTCCGGATAGGATTATTGATGAAGTGGAAGAAAGGTTGGAAAGAGGGGAATGATGAGCGGAGAGATATTCGGGTCAAGCCCGAATATGACATAGGTTGTCATTGTCGGGCTTGCAATTATGTCATTGTCGGACTTGATCCGACAATCTTTTTACGAAACTTATAAAATATGCTATAATATATATTATATTTGTCTGAAGGTGATTGTATGAAAAAGTTTATTCCTTTTGTTTTAATGTTTGGTTTTATCTTTGCTGCTTTTTTAACAGGATGTCAGCAGGAATCAAATGCAAAAACTGACCCGAATCCACAGGATAATCCAGATGAGAATGCAGTTCCTGCAAATGATTATTTCTGGGGAACCTGGGTGCGAATGGACAACGGAAAGGAATATGAGGTTCTGGAAACAAGCGTAGTGCAGGGAAAAAACAGTTATACTATTACATCTTCAAACGAAAGTACTCTTGCAGTAACAGAACTTGGAACGTTTACAAAAGGATCCGACAGTGTAATGGTGTGCAACAATATTCCATATTTCCGTAAAGGCGGCGCAAACCTTGAATATTCCCTCAAGCTTGTAGGTTTTACAACAGGAAGAGCAGCCAGTACTGCAATGAGCGGAATAAAAGGCAAGGGAAAATCAACAAAATACAGCAATTTTGAAAGCCTTTCCGAAAGTGATGCTGAAGGTTACCTTAAGTTTACGGCTCCAACCGCAAATGACACACAGACAGTAGAAATTGAAAACGGAAATGACCTCGTGGTAGTTTCAGGACTGAACATCAGTAACTCAGGCGATTATATGGGTACAGTTGCTCTTGTAGGAAAGAAAGATTACAACCTTAAAATTACGGGAACAATCAGCGATGATCAGAAGGATAACGGATATTTGTTTGGTAACAATGCAAAAACTTATAATATGCAGCTTACAATTACGAATATAAGCGAAAACAAGTGTTCAACATCAGCATGTTTTGTAAAATCAGATAATGCAAACCTTATCATAGAAGCAACAGATGGCACAGACCTGTCAGGATTTACAATCTCAACGCTTGCCGGTGGTGCAACTAAAACAGTTAATCTTTCAGTTGTATATGGTGAACTTGATGTACCTTACATAGATACAGGTATTTCCGTTACAATACAGAATCCTTTTACAGGACAGGAATGGAGCGACTATATACCGCTCAGATTCTTTAAAGGAACAATTCCTATTACGATTGCGGCCAAGAATCCTGAAAATAATAATAACGCTGCGTTGAATGGATTTGTAATCTACCCGGATGGTAATAACCAGTTCTTTGCAATTCCGAATAATACTGCCAAACCAATTTTTGTACCAACGTTTGGAAGTAATAAGCCTTATATGCTCGTATTCAGCGGTGCAACAGTAACTTCACAGCTTGATGACAGTACCGAAATGTATTATACGGTAGAACCAGCATCCCTTACACTCAGACCAGTAGTTACTTCCGGCAGCGAGATATTGAATTACATACCTTTTGGTGGACAGAATCATTCAGAAGATACGGCTTATTCAGTTACACAAGGATTTGAAGCATACCTTCGTGAAGGTGAAATTGACTACTACAGCATAACCGCAGACAGTGATACCTTCTACGGTCCGGGTGGCAGCGCATTCTATTCTGTTAGCTACGTGAATGAAAAAGGCGATGTACCTGATACCTTCCTTATTTCAGAAGGAGCTGTTTTAAGTACAATCCAGCTGCCGGAAATGACCTGCAAAGGCTATAAGTTCAAGGGCTGGTATTCGGGAACTACGAAGATTGTTGCTGGAAGTTATAAGGTTAAAGACAATATTACATTAGAAGCAAAATGGCTGAAGGAATGCACAGTAAACTATGTTACGGCATACGGTAAAACTCCAACCACAATAATTGTAGGTGAGGGCGAAAAGCTTACTTCATCACAATTACCTGAGCTTACAGAAAGTGGCTGGAAATTCCTTGGCTGGTATACTAACAGCAGTTATGATGAAGAAACTAAAGCCAGTGCAGGGCTGAGTGTAACTAAAAGCATTACACTCTATGCTAAGTGGGGACCTGATGACGGCTTTGTATTTGTAGAAGGCGGAACGTTTAGTATGGGAAGTGAATCAGGAGAAAGTGATGAGAAACCTGTACATAGTGTTACCTTGGGCAACTTCTATATTAGTGATCACGAACTTACACAGAGTGAATATGTTGCTGTTATGGGAAGTAATCCAAGCAATTTCACATCAAGTCCTGCAAGCGGTGAAGTACAGGCTAACAGACCGGTAGAGAATGTAAGCTGGTATGATGCAATATATTTCTGTAACAAGTACAGTGAATCTGTAGGTTTAACTCCTTGTTATTCAGTAAACGGTAGTACAAGTGTGAGCAGTTGGAATTACACTCCTCATAATGGTAACAGTATAAGCGGAACAATTACCTGTGATTGGACTGCTAATGGTTACAGATTACCAACTGAAGCAGAATGGGAATATGCTGCAAAAGGTGGTAAACAGAGTAAGGGGTATACTTACAGTGGAAGCAACAGTATCGACAATGTAGCATGGTATACAAGTAACAGCAGCAGTAAGACACATGAAGTAAAGAAAAAAGCAGCTAATGAGCTTGGACTGTATGATATGAGCGGAAATGTATGGGAATGGTGCTGGGACTGGAATTCAAAATCTTACAGCAGTGACAGCATATCTAATCCGCACGGCGCTTCGTCGGGTTCTGACCGCCTCTTTCGCGGCGGTAGCTGGAGCAACGACGCCACTTACTGTCGTACCGCTAATCGGAGCCGCTACTACCCGTACTACCGCTGCAACGCCTACGGTTTCCGGCTTGTTCGCTCCGCTCAGTAACACCCATAGGGGAAAGCAAGGTATGGCAGGGAGTAGGCAGGCCAAGCACGGTAGTGCGGCCGCGGTAGCGGTGCTATACTACGAACGGCAATACCTTGCGTAGAAAAGAATTAAACTGTAGTTTCGTTACTTTTTACAATCTCTTGCACTTGTTCAAGTGTCATATCAAGTGATTTTGCAATAATTTCGATAGAAACGCCGTTGTTATAAAGATTTTTTGCTACTTCAACAGCTTTTGCTTGGGCTCCTTCATCATAGCCTTCTTTTCTGCGGTTTTTATCGTATAAGTCTTTATCAAATTCTGTTAAAATCATGGCTTCTACCTCCGCTTTATGTTCCTTGAAAAAGCCTTCAAGCAGGTTTTCCTTAATTGCCCAGTTTACGGCTTCATCAACGGCATCTTTTATATTCAGATTGTTCTTCTGGTTGATTTTTACTCGCTCAACGTAACTTATATAATCATACAATGCTTTGCAGTTTTTTTTGTAGTCCCTTGCGGAGACTTCTGCTTATTCTTTAGTTTCACTTTATATAGTCTCCGCTGTGAGTTTTGCTATGCAAAACTCACGACGAATACAAAAAAAATTGAAGTTATAAAACAAGTAGAAGTATTCGTCTGTCCATTCAAAATCACCTCTTTCTGTAAAATGGTCAAAAGATATGGACTTAAACAATGTATGCTTAAACCGCAAAGCCCATTCTTCGGGAGCTTTGAGTAGTGTTCAGTTTTTCAACTTTACACATTTCGGTGATGTCGGTAAAGGTGGGACGGGTGCCGCTAACGATTTCTTTCATCTGGGCTTTACGGACTATGTTGTCTATTTCGCCGCCGGAAAGGTTGTAAGACTCGGCTAACTGACTGGCTTTGTCTGAGGTGAGCCAGGGGAGCTTGTAGCGCCAGATTGCTTTTTTTGCTTCGACAGACGGATTTTCAAAATGAATCTTGAAAAGGAAGCGGCGTTCAAAGGCAGGATCAAGATTATCTACCAGGTTAGTTGTGGCTATCAGAATACCGTTGAGATTTTCCATTTCTTCGAGGATGATATTCTGAATTGAGTTTTCGACTTGAGCCGTATTTGAAGAGTTAACATCCTTGCGCTTACTGAAAACCGCATCGCACTCATTGAAAAGAAGAATCGGCATGCGTCCATTTTGAGCCTTTGTGATTTTGGTGCAAAGAGCCTTGTAGTCGGTGAAAATCTTTTTGATTTTCTTTTCGCTTTCGCCAAACCAGCAGCTTTTTGTATCGGAAATATCGACCTGAACAATTGCACGTCCTGTCTTTTTTGCAATTTGAAAAACAGATTCCGTTTTACCGCAACCGGCAGCTCCGTATAATAAAACTGCAATTCCGCATGGCAATCCCTGTCCTTTAAGCCGCTTTTGAATCTGCAGGTACTTTGACTGAGAAAGTGCTTTTGTAAGCTCTTCAATCTGCTTTTGATTATCCTGACTGTAGAAGAGTTTTTTTGCGCGTATGTCTTCGGGCTTTTTTATCATTTTGTCATCAAGCTTGGCGGCATAAAGTTCGTAATCTGTATCGAGGAAAAACTTCTTGCCTTTTTCGGTGAGGGAAACTTTCGATTCAAGCACGTTGCCTTTTTCAACAAACTCAACAAGGCCGGAAGTCACAAGAATATGCTTTTCGTCCAGAAATTGTTTTGCAACAATGAACTTTTCTGTATCCTCGTAGATATCCTCTATTGTAGAACAAAGATAGCTTGGCATTCCTGAAAGACTGTCGTTGCACATATCATAAAACATAAAACGTGTTTTATCATCCTGAATAAGATTGCGGCTACGGATAACAAAAGGAATTGACTCGTTGACTTCTTCCAGAGATTGCAGCTGGCATACAAGATCATCGCGGGAGTTTTCGGTGTACTTATTGTTTTCATAAAGGTTTGCAGCTTTTGCAACAAAATCAAAATAACTGATTTCGCCACAGTTGAAGGAGAGCTTCTGGTTGTTCAGGACAGCTTTGATTACTCGGGAGGTTACTGAGAAGATGGATTTTGTGTCGGTAAAATCAATTAAATTGCGTTTTCTTAGATAGAGAAAATCTTTATACATTTGCGCAACCTTGAGAACATTGACAGAAAGAAAATCTGCGAACTCGCTAGGGTAAATCTGCGAATTGTTGTTGAAGTGCTGGTAAATTGCAAAGCAGAGAATCCAGGTTTGAGTTTCGGAGGTACCGAAGTATTCATTCAGACGAAGAATTGTTGTCTGATATAGACTTGTTTGTCTTGGGGAGAGCTCGCAGTTTATGAGTGAGTCGCAGATACCGTTGATGTGGTTGAGTACATTCCAATGGATTGTGTTTGTGTTTTTCAAGTTTCTTCCTCCTTGTATTTTTATTCCCGCCATGTGAAATTATAATCAGTGAAGATTGTAACAATGTCAGTAAATGAAAGCTTATCTGGAAGAGCCTTCCATTTTTCGATTGCGTTTGCCATAAGGTTTTTGTCTATGTTATGAAAGACTAACTTATCTATTCCGAAAAGATCTGCTGCATAAATCTGGGCAAGGTAAATCAGTTCCTTGTTATTGCGCATATTGCCGCAGCCCCAGTTGCCGGTGTGAACTTCTGTGTAAGGACATTTGTCTTTTTGTCCGCGTTTTATGATTCCGCCAAATCCTGTAAAAAGAGTGAGAAAGAGAAAGAGGATTTCTTTCTCCTTGTAAGTTCCGTCGCCGCCAAATGGGGACATCATTGAAATTACATTGTTTTTTTTGTCGTATGTTACGTTATGTTTTTGACCACCAAAAATGCTTACCCATTGAGGTACGTTTTCAAAAAGAAGGGGGCTGGGAAGATAACGTAATTCAGATTTTTCTGTGGGCTTGAAGACGACGTAAGAATTAAACTTGGTGTGCGAGATTGTGGAAGATTGACTTGATTGTAACGTAGCTTCTTTATCCAAGTAAAGGCTTGCTTTGTGGAGAAGGGGCATTTCTACTGTCATAAAGGCTTCCTGGCTGGTGGACATGCTTCCCCATTCAGTGAATGCTTTTTCGGAAGCAAAGTTGACGTACCAGATTTTCGTTTTTTTATCATCAGAAATAATTGGAGCCTTAGGTTTGGCAAACACATCATTATCAATAATAATCGAATCGGCAAGTCCGTAATCATAGCGGATATCAGAAAAGGAAAGTTCAAGTCCATGTTTGCTAAGGCACTTTCGCCTTATATCGGCTGTTTCGGAAAAAACATATTTTGACATTCGTATAAGTCCGCGCTGGTTTTTGTGATAGGGGCGGGCTTCGTTATAGATGGCTTCTTTTTTTGGATTTTCAAACTCTTCGGTGGGAAAGAGTTTTTCGTTCATCAGGTCCTGAACTCGTACAGAGGTAAAGGCGGATTCTTTTATATATTTCAAGGCTAAGCTTTTCATAGGATATAAAATAAGCCCGGAAAACTCAGAAGTCAATAGTAAGAGCAAGGAAGTATAGTAGTTAGTATAGTATATTCATCTTAATTGTTGGAGGGTAGCGGCTTGCCAAATGGGAAAGGTGGAATTATCTTAATTCTTGCCGGCAAAAATTAACACAGGAGTTATTATGAAAACAATCAAAGAAGTTATGGACATGGATGTAAAAAATCTGGAGCTTTCGGTACGATGCAGCAACTGCATGGCACGAATGAACATTGGTAAGCTTAGTGAGTTAACTGCAATGTCAAAGGACAGCATTTCGAAAATGCGCAATATCGGTAAAAAATCGATTGAGGAACTGGAAGGCAAACTGGCAGAAATTGGCCTGTGGTGGCAGATGAATGACCGCGACTGGCTCAGCTGGGGGCTGGCGCACATTGAGTGGATTAAGACGCATTAAGGGGATGCTGTTTACAGATGTTTTAAGATGTTTACTCTAGCATTGCCACAATCTAAATGTTTCGTTATAATAATCGAATTATGACAAGATGTTTTGCAATGTTAAAACCAGGAGTTGTAAACCGCCGATTGATGGGCGAAGTAATTAGCCGCCTGGAGAAAAAAGGGCTTAAAATTGTAGGTTTGAAAATGGTTCATCCTACAAGAGAATTAGCCGCAGCTCATTATGCTGAGCACAAGGACAAGCCGTTCTTTGATGATTTGGTTGACTATCTTATTTCTGGACCTGTAATTGCAATGGTTTTACAGGCTGATAATTGTGTAACAATCGCACGAAAGCTTGTAGGAAAAACAAAACCAGAAGAAGCAGAACCAGGAACTATCCGCGGTGATTATTGTATTCATACTTCAAGAAACATAATCCACGCTTCCGACAGTGACGAAAGTGCTGCCCGTGAAATTAGCTTGTGGTTCAAAGAAGACGAGATTTTCGACTGGAATGACTGCGAAGACGGATGGTACTAAGAAGTTTTTTCTTAGTAAAGATGATGACCTGCAACTTAGCAGGTCATTTTTTTAAGATGATTTATCACAGGAGTACGTACTAATGGAACAGAATAAAGTGTGCATTATTGGCGGTGGAGCATGGGGAACTGCGCTTGGAACTGCTTTGGCCCGCGGTGGCAATGATGTAGAATTGTGGGCTCTGGAAGATGAAGTTGTTGCCTCCATCAACGCGGAACACGAAAACAAAATGTATCTCCCCGGTTATAAGCTGGACACTAAGCTTAAGGCAACAAACGACATAAGAGCAGCTGCATCAGGAAAAGATTATATCATACTTGCAACACCATCCCTGTTCCTTGAATCAACAATTAAAAAGTTCACGGACTTACCGGATATTCAAAAAGGCATTCCAATAATCGGCTCCGTTACAAAGGGCTTTGTTCCTTCATCGGGCAATTATCCAAAGCTCATTCTTGAAACAATGGAAGAAGCACTGCCACCCTGCTACAAGGACTGCACTGTTTATGTTGCCGGCCCGAGCCACGCAGAGGAAGTTGCCCTTGGAAAAATCACTGGTCTTATAAGTGCCAGCCTTCATCACCGTAATGCAGTAAAAATGCGAGATTTACTCAGAACCTCCAGCTGCATTATGCCTTACGCAAGCTTTGACCCGATTGGTGTTCAGATTTGTGCCGCAGTTAAGAACGTAATCGCAACCGTTTATGGAATGCTCGATGCAATGGCAGAAACAAGCGAAATCTTTGGTGATAATACAGAAAGTCTTCTTCTTGCAGCCGGCGTTAGCGAAATGATGAAAATTGGTATGGCAATGGGCTCTCCTTATCCTCAGACTTTTGCTTCAATAAGCGGGGTAGGCGATTTGGACGTAACCTGTAAGTCAAAATATGGCCGAAACAGACGTTTTGGTCAGGATATTGTTAAAACCGATATGCTCGATAAGTTCGAAAATCTTGATGATTTGATTGCTAACATAAAGAAAGTCGGATACTTGCCGGAAGGTGCGGTTGCCTGTAAGTACGTAAAACAGATTACAGAGCAGAAAAACCTTAAACTGCCTATTTGCGAAAGCCTTTATAAAGTGCTGAACAAGGAATGCAGTCCAAAGGAATGCCTTATACAGCTTGTAAGCCGCGACAACATGAAGGCTCTTGCCATGAAGATGAGATAAATAAAGATTTTCGGGACAAGCCCGAAAATGACAGTTACACAGGAGAATTGGTATGCTTGAAAAAATCACGAGTACATTCAGCGGAATTGTAAGAAAACTTAGTGGAAAATCTACTATCACAGAAAAAAATATTGAAGATGCCGTTGAAGAAATAAAAATGGCCCTTCTTGAAGCGGATGTAAACCTCCGTGTTGTACGCCGTTTTGTAAACTCTACGATTGAAGAAGCAAAGGGCGAAAAGGTACTTAAATCCGTAAATCCGGGCCAGCAGTTTACCAAAATTGTTTACGACAAAATGGTTGCAATGCTCGGAGATACAAAGCAGGATTTGCACCTTAAAGGTCCCGATACACAGTCTGTAATCCTTATGCTCGGACTTCAGGGTTCCGGTAAAACAACTGCTTCCCACAAGCTTGCTGCCCGCCTTAAAAAAGAAGGCCGAAATCCTCTTCTTGCAGCCTGCGACCTTGTTCGTCCTGCCGCTGTTGAACAGTTGAGTCAGCTTGGTGAAAAAATTGGTGTTCCGGTTTACAAGGAAAACAATAAGGATGCCGTTCAGAACGCTAAGGATGCAATCAGCTTTGCCCGCAAAAATGGAAACGATGTAATTATTATAGATACTGCCGGTCGTCTTCAGATTGATGAAGAGATGATGGCCGAGCTTGTAAAAATTAAGAAAGCTACCGATCCTGTTGAAGTTCTGCTTGTTGCCGACTCAATGACCGGTCAGAATGCAGTGGAAATTGCAAAATCCTTTGATGAGCAGCTTGGACTTACAGGCGTTATCCTCACCAAGTTTGATTCTGATGCTCGTGGTGGTGCGGCTCTTTCTCTTAAAACAATTACCGGTAAACCAATCCTCTTTATTGGTACTGGTGAAAAAACAGAAGATTTTGAGATTTTCCACCCTGAACGAATTGCAAGCCGTATTCTTGGTATGGGTGATGTTGTTTCGCTCGTTGAAAAAGCTCAGGAAACGGTTGATGCCGAAGAAGCCCTCAAGCTTCAGAAAAAGCTCCAGCGCAACGAGTTTACACTTCAGGATATGCTTGAACAGTTCCAGTCTGTTAAAAAGATGGGAAACATGCAGTCTCTGCTTGATATGATGCCTGGAATGTCCGGCGTAGATGCTTCTCAGATGGATTTGGGAGCCTTAAAGCGCAACGAAGCAATCATTCAGTCAATGACATACAAGGAACGTTTGAATCACCTTATAATCGGGCCAAGCCGCCGCAAGAGAATTGCCAAAGGCTCTGGAACAACCGTTGCCGAAGTTAACAAATTGCTCAAGCAGTTTGAAAAAACAAAGCTTATGATGAAAAAAGTCAGCCGCAACAAAGGCATGCAGGGTAAACTCATGAACCAGATGGGCATTAACCCCGGCATGATGGGAGGCGCTGGCGGTCTCGGTGGTATGGGTGGTCTCCCTGCCGATATGGACCTCAACAGCCTTAAAGGCATGGACATGAAAAAACTCCAGGAACTGGCAAAACGCTTTAAGTAAAGCTTAATTTACCTCTATCACGCTTACACTTCTTCCATCCGCCGTATACTCTTTCCTTGGATTCGTATTATCGGTAACAGGTGTAAGCCCGATATAATAGTTGTAGTAATATTTTCCTTTAGGCAATGGCAGCGAAAGTTCATAAAATCCTGCCGAAGTTTCTTTAAGCTCATAAATCCACGGATCCCAGTTTGTAAAGGTTCCTGCCAGATGAAGCTGCAGCCCGGATTTTCCCTTGTAAATAAAGCGAACCGCATCTGATTTTGTGATTTCGGTGTTATTTATAATGCTCTTTTTATCTTCAACCACAGAAAAGTAAAGATTTATGTTTTCGTCGTAATATTTATTCGGATTCAGCGGATCTGTAGTCCAAAGACCGTCCATTATCACCCTGTACTTAATCTGCGTTAATTTATGCTGCCTTTCGTAACAGTAAAAAAGATGCTGCGGTACTTTGTTCCCGTCAACGTCAATATGATTAAGCTTTGTAAAGGGGTGAATGATTTTATAATCTTCAAAATCAAATGCAATTCCCACAGAACGGTTTTCAGGACTCGCAGTAAAAATAATATAATTTTCGGTAATTACTGGTGCACACGGCTTTTCAATATTGTGAATCGCCACATCCAGCTCATACGGCTGATAAATAATTTCCGCCTCTTTAGAGAATCCCTGTACCGCTGCAGCCCCCATCCACACAAGCATCGTGGCCGCAATCGAGAAAAATCTTCGTCTTTTCATATTTCATCTATCGGCAAAAAAGAAATGAAGTTTAGCAATTGCATAATTAAAGTTTTGAAAAATGCGAACCGTTGTAATTGCATTTATATATAAGAAAAGTTAAAGTCAATCCCTCTTTTTACCGTAGATTAAATGAATAGTAGTATACTTGTAATTTATGGGAAATGTGGGGTAAAATTAAAATAGTATGCCAGGTCTAAGTCAACTTAAACAATTCGAAAAGGATATCCTGTCTCTCGGTGACGAAATTACGCTTCGTGCTTCTCGTGGTGAAAAGCCTGTCAAAGTTCCTATTCCAAAAACTATAAAAGTTGATAACGATGCAGAAGATTTCGTTCTTGGAATGCCGGAAGTACCGCTTGAGAAAAAGGCTTCCGTAGTTGATGATGACCTTTCTGATATAACCGGTGGCGGCAGTAAAGCTTCAACCTCATCTTCCAGTGAAGAAGTAGTAGAGCAGGGCGGCCCTGATTTATCATCCCTTCTTGCCCCAGTAGTTGATTTTTCTTCAGAATCTGGCGGTGATGATTCTGGTATGCCAGATTTGTCTATGTTTATGGACGAACCGGAGCCTGAAGTTCAGGAAGAAGTTCCTCAGCAGGAAGAACCTCAGGAAATCTCTGTTGCAGATATGGGCCTGGATGCACTTCTTGCAGGTGCCGGCTTTGACGGTTCTGAAGGAGCCGGTTTTGAAGAAGCTCCGAAGACAGAATCCGATGATTACCTTTCAGATTTTGATAACGTTGTAGTTGAAGAAGATAAGATTTTTGATGCAACAAAATCAGAATCAGATAAAGCTCCTCAACAACCAGCTGCAAAAGAACCTGAACCACAAATACCAGCTTCAACAGAATCATCTGCTGGTTTTGATATGCCGGATGAGCTAAAAGCTATTTTTGGAATGAATCAGCCGGCAGCAGAAGAAACTCCTTCAGCTCCGGAACCTTCTCCATTTGATATTCCGGAAATCCCTGAAACACCGTCATTTGATGAACCTTCAGGAGCAGCTGCAGAATCCTTTGATATGGATTTTGGAAGCTCTGATTTTGGTTCTGAAAGTGTAACACCAGCTGCTGCCGAAGAAGACGATTTTTCTGTTCCAGATAATTTTGATATGCCGCTTGATTTTGATGCACCTGTTCAGCTTGAACCATCAGATGAAGAGGGTGGCGTAAACATAATAAAAGATGCACCGGATGAAGCACCATTAGATTTTGAAACTCCTTCTGCCGGTGATTTTGACTTACCAGAAACAGACAGCTTTGATTCTTCAGATTTAGGCGACCTTGGTCCTCTTCCTGATTTTGATGCACCTTCTTCTGATTTTTCAGATGATTTTTCAACAGATTTTTCTGGTGATGATAACGTTTCTGACGATGACAACCTTTCCGGTGCAGTCCCTGAAGGCTTGTATAATCCTGATGATATAGAACTTCCCGGCGGAGCTGGAGAAGATTCAGGTGCCGGTTCTGGTGATGATTTTGGTTCAGATTTTGGTGAACCTTCATCTTCTGGTTTTGAATCTGTTTCTCTTGATGATTTAGACTCAATGCCTGATGTTTCAGTGCCATTCGATGACATTCCGGCCGGCGAAACAGAAAGTGGTGAAGATAATTTCGGCGATATTTTTGGTTCTGCCGGTGGCGATGTTCCTGATTATGAAGGCTTTGATTCCGGTTCAGATTCAGGCGAAGAAGGCTTTGATTACGACAGCGGCCCGGTAGAAACCTTTGATACATCTGGAATGGAAGATGTAGATTTTGGTATTCCAGATACAGACACCGCAATGAATCCGGGCGCAGGCTCTGGTGATGATGACTTTTCTTTTGACGGCAGCGATTTTGAAATCCCGGGCTTCTCCGATGTAGAAACAGTTCAGGAACCTAAAAAAGATGCAAAGCCTGCAGCCGGTAAAAAGCTTGATGTGCCAGACTTCAGCAAGGGTATTTCCGGTGGAGAGCTTCCTCCAAACACTTTATCAGACGAACAGTATGCCAAGTTCTTAAAGAACTTCAACGAATATCCTCTTAATGTACGACTTGCCTTTGAAGACTTAATTGTTCAGGACGAGTTTACAGACGACGCTGAGTTTGAAATCATAGAAAAGATATTGAATAAAGCACCTGCACGACAGATTGCGGCAATGCTTGAAAAAATGCTCGATACTTCAATTCCTGTTCCACGCGATTATGAACACCGAACAGCAGAAGAGTACGATGCTTATAAGAAATCGATTCAATATCAGCTTAAAAATAAAATCCTGCCGGGCGCACTCGTATTCCTGCTTGCCGTTCTTGTTTCCTGGGGATTGTTCAACTTTACAAAGAACTGCATTTACATTCCTGCAAAAGCCTCTAAGTATTACAAGCAGGGCTATACATTGCTCCAGTCTGATGAATACTCACAGGCTCAGATGAAGTTCGACCAGGCTGCATCATACAAAATGAAGAAAAAGTGGTTCTTCAAATATGCACGGGAATATAAAGAACATAAACAGTATCAGCGTGCAGCAGATATATATATGAAGATTCTTTATTATTTTGACCACGACAAGCAGGCCGGAATTGAATATGCACAGATGGAGCTTGATCCTCTTGCAAATTATTCAAAGGCAGAAGAAATAACAAGAAGACAGGTTCTTGACTATCACGTAAACGATGCAGACGGACTTCTTCTTCTTGGAGACATTTTCCTGGAGTGGGGAACAGAAAAACAGGATTCTGAAAAGCTTGATGCCGCACGAGACCAGTATATGAACCTCATGCAGTTATATAAGCCTAACAATCTTTATACTTCAAGAATGATGCGTTATTATATCCGTTCTGATAATTTACAGCAGGTAATCGGTTATCAGAAAATGTTTGAACGCGATGAAAAATCTCTCAGTTCAGAAGACTGGACAGAGCTTGGCGGTTATCTCCTTGAAAAAATGTATGGACCTGTATCTCCATCAGAAGAACGCTTCCGTTATCAGATTGAAGGTTTGAGAGCTTTGCTTCAGCGTGCAGTAAAAATGGATCAGGAAAATCCAGTTGCTCTTTATAATCTTGCAAAATATTACATCAATACAAGCGAAATAAAATATGTTGAGCCAACCTTGAACAAGGCAATCGATAAGTTCAATAAGGCACCTCAGCTTTCTCACAGAGATATTTACAAGTTCATTGATTCTTACAGACTGCTTGGTGAAAATTACATTAAGACAAATGATTATCTTCAGGCACAGGAACAGTATACAAAGGGAATTACACTTTATACCGCAGAAAAGGAAAATGCCGGCTTTACGGGAAATAAAGATGTTGGAGTTCTTTATGCAGATTTGGGAGATATAAATTATCTTCTTGCCGGAGATTATGATAATGCTGCAGTAAATTATAAAAACTCTGTTGAGCTTGGAAACGATAATCCTTCTATCCGTTACCGACTCGGTTATATGAGCTATAAGAAAAAGAATTATCAGGAAGCGCTTGGTTCCTTTATGAAGGCAGGTGAGGGTAACCAGAAGCAGCGAAATCTTCTATATTCTATGGCAAATACTCTGGCTCTCCGCAATGATGATTATGCAGCAGAAGGTTATTTCGAACAGCTTATTTCTGAGCTTGACCTTGAAATACAGAATGCCGGTGGAAGTGTTTACCCACAGACAAATGCAGACCAGTATGATTTAGTTGATCTTTATCTTTATGCCGCAAACAATTACGGTGTAGTTCTGCATCGTCTTGCAAGGCGAACAGGCGACAGTCAGAAAAATGCAGAATCTATTGTTCAGTTCCAGCAGTCAGTAAGAGCGTGGGATGCATTAACACGAAATCAGAAAACTCTGCTCAGACTTGAAGGAAGTAACCTTGCTGCAGAAAACATTAAGTATGTAACTCATCCTTCTCCAGACTTTGAGCCTTCAATCTATATTGATATTCCAAAAACGCTTACGGATACAGAAAAGCTATGATTGAAGATAAGAAGGTTTTATTAAAAGAAATATTCCGAAAGCTGATTCACCTGTGCAGTGCGGCAATACCTTTTCTTTTAAAAATTGCTTACTGGCCGGTTATTATCGGCTTTATGGTAATCGTCATTCTTTATTATTTCTGTGAACTTCTAAGGCTGGAAGGTCACCCTGTTCCTCTTATTTCTCAGATAACAAATGCGGCTGCCCGAGAACGTGATGAAGGCAAAATCGTGCTTGGTCCAATAACACTTGTTTTTGGTATTCTTTTTGCAGCCCTTGTTTTACCCCTTGATTATGCCAAGGTTGGAATCTATGCGCTTTCCTTTGGAGATGGACTTGCAAGCCTTGTAGGAAAAATCTGCGGTAAGCATAAAATCCCAAAGGCCGGCGGAAAAACCTTTGAAGGCAGCCTTGCCTGTTTTATAGCAGTATTTATTTCTACATTATGTGTAACAAAGCGGGTAGAAATCAGCCTCCTGGTTGCATTCCTTGCCATGATTATAGAAGTTTTACCACTTGCCGATTTTGATAATCTGATGATTCCTATAGCAATCGGTTCTTTTTACATGTTCCTGACACAGGTATTTTAATCGCTTAAATAATTTAATCGTTCAAATAAATTAATCGTCCCAAAGGTACTGATTGTGCAATCCCTTAAGATACAGAATAGTTCCTACCGTTAACGTCGGTACCGCAATAATAAAGTAAAGAATAGACACCGAATGAAACAGAATTGACATTCCCACAAACAGAAGTGGATATCCAATCGCAGTTTTTTGAGAACGTCTGTTATGATAGTTCTGAATAAAAAGATGTACTGTACAGCTTACAATGATTACTGCAGTTGTAATATTTAAAATTGTAGAAAAACTGTAATCTACCGAAAAGTTTGGTTTTGTAATTGCAGTATTTAATGGAATATAGTGGGCAAAGAAAAAAGCCGTACAGAACAGAATGAAAATGTTTTTTTCAATATCCTGACGCTTTTCAACATCACCCATATAAACAGTAAACAGCAGAGAAAAGGGAATAAGCAGCTTGGCAAAAACAACGGCATTTCCACAAAAAACAAGCAGGTTCGAATAAGAATTAAACGCATTAAAAAGCGGAACCCACAAGCGGAAGGAATCTATAAGGCAGGAAACAAGAAAAAGATGAAAGTAGACAATATCCGAAGCCTGTGTTTTTTCAAAAATCCTGAAAAGCAGAAAGCTGGTGGTAATTACATAAAGAATCTGAACAAAAAGTGCCGCAATCACAAAATAAGGATTATAATTAGTCAGAAAGCCTCTGCCCATTCCGTAGTTTGGTAATGAAGAAATATCAAAATCACCACGAAGTATTTTTAACACTAAAATTAAGGCATCGAAAGTGAAAATACTGATTGCAATAAAAAAAAGCCCAAGACTTAGTCTATTTCTTGTTTTTACGGTCATATCTAAATAGTATCGGTATGATAAATAATAGTAAAGTGTAAAAGAAAAAAACCGAAAATAAAAGTGATAATTTAACTGATGAGTTCGGGAGGAACAAAGTGAAAAAAACAGTTTTATCGGGTTTATTTTTATTGATTTCTGCAGCTTGTCTTTCGGCAGGTGATGTTGCTACTTTTGTAGATAAAGGTTTCTCAGAGGATGGAAAATACTATGTTTTCGGACAGTATGGAAGAACTGATAAAAAATATCAGGGATGGGCAGAAATCTATCAGGTAGAAATATCAAAGAATGATTTTGTAGACAGCGGTGTATTTAAGATGAAGCCAACTGCTGTTACAGCTGACAAGACAGGTGAGGAAGTTTACCAGGCTCTCGAAGCAAAAAGCTTTTATCACATGAAGGAATTGAATTGCCAGAAAGCAGGACCAGACAAGGTTCTCTATATTTGTGATGATGCAAATAAAACTGGAACAGATAAAATAGTTTTCAAGGATTTTATCCATTCAGATATTGAAAAGCCTAATACTTATAACATTCAGCTTGTTCCGACAATTTCAGGTTATGGTCAGAATGTAAAATCTTCTTTCTATATCATGGTAGAAAAGAAGGATGGCGACGGTAATCTTATTTCAAGAACTCAGATTGGTTCTCCAGATGTTGTAAGAAAAGGTGTAAGTAATTATAAGATTGAACGTATTATGTGCGACAAGACAGAAAAGAACTTTATCTTTGTTGTTGAAAAAACTGTTGAAGATGATACAGGCGTTTCAATCAGATACATGGTAGAAGCCGGAGCTATAAAATAATTAAATATAACAAAACTTTTATAAAATATATGGTCCGAAATCTATAAGTTTTGACTATATTAATAATGGTTTTTAGTGGACATATAAAACCTCCTGGAATAGTTGGTATGGATTTGTTAAATCCATACCAATTTTTTTTGGAGGTTGTTATGAAAAAAACTGTTATTGAAAAAGCTGTGATGAAAAGAAAGCTTAAAGAAGTCGGAGTTATTCTGTGTCAGACTTTTATCCTTACTTCAATCACTTTATTTTCGGTGTCGCCTGTTGGCTGTAAGGTAACTACTGAAGGAATTAAAATACTCGAAGGAGATTATTCTCCGCCGCTGCTTCAGAGGTTTGCAGTACTGGATGAAGCTTCCATTGAAATGACCTTTTCGGAAAACGTAAGCCTTTCTGGTTGTGTCGTTTCGCCTGTTCTGCCTGGTGTTTCAGATTCTGATGAACATTCCACGGACGGTACCTTATCTTCGGCTTTGTCTGCTGCGGCGGGGCTGAATGGAAGTATTCCTGTAAACTCTGTGAATACAGAAAAAAATGTTGTATTGCTGAATCTTGAGCAGAGTACAGAGATTGGTAAAAAGTATGAACTGTATGGTGTTGTAAAGGATGAATACGGTAATTCTTTAACGTTCTGTATTCCGTTTACCGGTTTTAATGCAAGGCAGGCAAAAATCGTTATGACGGAGATTCAGAGTGAAAGTATAAGTTCCCAGCGTTCACAGGAAAAGGCAGCCGGAATCTATAGAAACGAGTTTATAGAGTTTCTTTCTTTAACGGACGGAAATCTTGCGGGGCTTGAGCTTTGCAGCGCTTATGATGGAGAAGAAAAAAAGTATTCTTTCCCTGCTGTAGAAGTTAAAGCCGGGGAAGTATTTGTTGTTCATCTTCGCAACAGAGGCAACGGATGCATCAGCGAGTTAACAGAAAATCTTTCCGAGGCAACTTCATCTTACACAAGCCCGGAAATACGAGATTTATGGACCGACCAGACTGCAACTGCCCTTGGAAACAAAACCGACATAATCTTTGTACGCGACAGTGCCAGTGAAAAAATCCTCGATGCACTTATGTACCGCGCCGAAAACGTTGAAGAATGGACCAAAAACTTTATTTCCTATTCCCAGCTTATCGACGACTGCAGCATTTATCCATCTGGCAGCATCGAAAACGCCTTTATCACCACCGGCCTCACCGCTACCAAAACTCTCTCCCGCCAGAATGCCCAGGCTTTGCAACAAAAGGTCTTGGCTGGAGATGAAGTTGGATACCCGGTTGCCGCTGGCCAAGATGATTGGATGGTTTCAGCGGAGGCAAGCCCTGGGGTGTTGTAATGTTTGCAGGGCAACCGTATTATAGCTTATTAACCTAAAAGGTGGCGGGAGGGAGTGAGGCATAGGGCAAAAAGACTCTGCATATGTGGATGCCGCGGGAGCGGCAGTTAAATAGTTCCTATACCACATGCAGCGTCTAGCGCAATATTGCGCGATTTTGTCCTGTGAATCACGACCGGAAGCCATTTTTTAATCAAATTAGTTATAATACGGTTGCCCTGATAATATTTGTACATTTCGCTGTTTTATGCTACATTCTATCTTATGGTAGAATTACTAGCCCCCGCGGGAAATATAGAATCTCTCGATGCCGCAATCGGTGAAGGTGCCGATGCCGTATATTTAGGTCTCAAAAGCTTTAACGCCCGAATGAGAACCACCAACTTTGCCTGGAATCAGTTTGAAGCCGCCGTTGAGTCAGTCCACAGACAGAAAAAAAAGATTTACGTTACGGTAAATACAGTCTGCGAAGAACGCGAAACCGAACGCCTCTACAGATTCCTTTCATATTTGAACGAGGTAAAGCCGGATGGCCTTATTGTTCAGGATTATGCCATTATGCGTATGGCACAGGAGTTTTTTCCGAATCTGGAGCTTCATGCTTCTACCCAGATGAATGTAGAAAGTGCAAATGCTGTTAAGCTGCTTCAGGCAAACGGTGTAAAGCGTGCAGTTCTTGCCCGCGAGCTTGGTTTAAGTGAAATTGCAAAAATAAAGCAGGAAACTCAGGCAGAGCTTGAGGTTTTTGTTCACGGAGCTCTTTGTGTAAGTGAATCAGGCCTTTGTCTTTTTTCAAGCTTCCTTGGCGGTAAATCTGCAAACAGGGGAATGTGTGCACAGGCGTGTCGTCGTTTTTATACAGCAGAGGTTCCAGGCGGAATAGAACAGGGGTATTATTTTTCTCCATGCGATTTACAGCTGATTGATAAAATACCGGATTTGATTAAAGCCGGTGTAGATTCGTTTAAGATTGAAGGACGAATGAAAAGTGCGGAATATGTTGGAAGTGTTGTTTCTGCTTACCGCTATGTAATTGACCATTATCAGGAAGATAAAAAAGGTTCGATTGCGGCCGGTAAACGAATGCTTGCTTCGGACTTTGCGCGCTCAAAAACAACATACTGGTATGATTTTAAAAGCTTTGATGACGGGGTTGATAATGCGGCTGAAAAAATATTGAACCCGGAGCAGGCGGGCGGAACGGGTATTTTCCTTGGAAATATTGCTGCAACTAAGCCTGCGCCGAAGGAGTTGGTGGAGGCTCTTAATCAGAGTGGGGCTGGAAAGAATGCAGAAGGTGAGCGCATTTCAATTCAGCTTGCCTGTCTGAAAGGTGGCAGCTATGAGCCGGATCCGGGGGATTCAATCCGTCTTCATAAAAAAGATGATACGGGCCGCGAAAGCCATAAAGTCAGAACTGTAGAAATTGATGATAATGAAAAACGCTGGATTGATATTCCAAAAGGCTTTACTGTTGGCGACAGCGTTTATCTGCTTCAGATAAAATCGGGTTCAAAGCGTTACCAGCATATTCTGCCGAATGATTTGGGCCGGTACAGACGTCAGCCAAAGGATGAACTGCTTCCTATTCTGGATGTAACTCCTGTAAAAGATAATGAGCTGTCTTATTTCCCGGAAGGAGTATATGCTCAGGTTTCTTCAATTCCAGACTTCTTTACTGTTCAGGGCTTAAATCCTGTAAGATACATAGTAGAGTATAATTCCGAAACCTCTTACGATTTGCTTAATCATAAAACAGTACTTCCTGTATCAAAAAAGCAGATTTACATTTCCCTTGATCCGTTCTGTTCTGCGGCTCAGGAAGAAGCTTTGCAAAACGAGCTTTCCCAGCTTATTGAAGATGGCTTTAATAACTTTGTTGTAAATAATCTTGCACACATTCAGATGCTCAAGCCTTTTGCAGTAAATATGATTGGCGGACCTTATCTTTATACGTTCAACCGTTGGGCAGTTTCCTGGCTTGAAAATCAGAATGTAAATGCCTTTATAATGCCTTACGAAAACTCCAGAAGAAACCTTGAAGATACTTTTGAGCAGAATGTACGGGGCAGAGTTCTTGTTCCGGTTTTTGCTTATCCTGCTTTGTTCCGAATGCGATTCAAGCTTCCTAAGGATTATGATTTTACTTACTTTACCGACAAGGAAGAATCTGTATTTAAGGTTAACTCTACAAAAGATGGTTCGTTTGTTATGCCGGAAGAACCTTTTGCAATTACAGATAAAGTTAATTTCATAACTCAGGCAGGCTTTAAGAGAATACTTGTTGATTTCTCTAAAACTAAGGTTACCCGCAGCCAGATTAAAGCAATTTCAACTTCAATGTCTCGTGGTCAACCGTTGCCGGAAAGTTCCCGCTTTAACTGGAAGGACGGTTTTTATTCACCTCAGCAAATGGAGGAGTATAAAGCTGCCAATGAACGGAAAAAGCA
>JAEEGI010008969.1_pt1 | contig 22003 bp, 10 predicted proteins | sample 8958751 | NCBI WGS metagenome assembly JAEEGI01 (sample SAMN16246545, study PRJNA631951) | gut metagenome | biome: gut microbiome; feature: rumen; material: KS-attached | host: Bos | place: Iran: Karaj | collected 2018-10 | reverse complement strand
CGTGTCGTTTTTGTCCAAACATTCAATTTGGACGTTTTTTCTGCTGTTTTTGGTCAAAACAAACACTTCTCATTATATTATAAGAATTACTTTTGCAGTGGAAAGTAAAAACTTTTTTCATAGAATTTAGTTTGGTTAGTTTAATAAATTAAAATTCGTTTCAATGAGCATTCTTTATTGGGGGGATGAAGATTGCTTTTAGCTGCCGAAGGGCAAACATCCCGGTCTGCATTTGTGAAAATGTGGACTGGGACCCTTAAAAAGGGTGAAACCAATTCAAGAGATATAATTAACACGATATATTAACCAATTCTACTATTAACTTTTAAAAAAAATGATTATGAACAAAAAAATTACTGCGTTTTTGTTGTCATGCTTTTGTATGACAGCCCTTCATGCTGCAGTGGCCGAAGCTCCTTATCTGCCAACTGAAGAGGAGCGTGAGCTGGCGAACAGCGTGATTGAGAACGGCAACTACCGTATCTATACGGAAGTGAGCGGTTCGAAGTACTATCTCCAGTCGCAGAGCAACCGTCAGGTGATTTTCACCACCGACAAGAGCGCTGCCAGCGAGTACAATTTCGAGTTGAGAGAGACAGCGGGCAAGTTCGCTCCGCAAGGCTGGCGAATCAACTACAACGACCAGTTCCGTTTCTCCAATGGCAGCAACTCAGCCACCAACGGCCAGACCTACCTCAGCATGGCAGAGTCGAAGAACGACCGCGATGACTTCGAGCGTCAGGTGGTTTATGCCAAGGCCGACGGCGATGAGTATGTGTTTGCCTTCAGGGCCACCAACGCCACCTCTTCGGACGAGACGGTGTGGCAGGCTTGGTCGAAAAACTGCTATTGGACAGTGAACACCTCTGCCGAACTCCCTTATCCGTGCTATGACGTGGAGAATCCTGGCAAGGCAAGCTTTGTGTGGAAAATCGAATCCACCAAGGAGCAGTATGCCGCCTACGATCTCAACAGCATCAGTGCCGATGAGTTCCTTTCCAACCCAACGGCCGACGGCCTTTGGAAATTTGAGAAATTCAACTATGCCACAGGTAAATACACTTTGTTTACAGAATGCTCCGATTCTTCGGCAGCCAACTATGTCGATATCTATCAGCCTTGTCGTGTGGGCGGAGAGCGTGTAGTGGAGATTGAGGGACTGACCGAATGGTCGAACGACAACACCTTTGCAGCCATCACCCGTAAGGCTTGGACAGACTATCCTGTATATAATGTGGATGGCACCCGAAACAACAGCAAGGAACGTTTCGCATACGTGGCTTTCGACCAGAAACTTGGTTTTGAGGTTTATGCCAACGACGAATATGCCAGTGTCATTTCTTTCGTCATACCTAAGGACGGATTCTATCAGGTGGATGCCACCATGGTACGTCAGGACCTCCCTGCTGGACGCGGACAGCTGGCACTCGTGCCGCGATTCCGCTACAAGAACTCCAAAGACCCAGATTCCGCAAGTCCTAAGTTTGGACTCGCATTCCTCACCTTCGGTCAGGAAGGAGCGGAAATTGCCGGCTACACAGGCAACGCACATATCTCCAACGGTGGTGAGCAGCGCTATGAGGCTCAGATTCCGGAAGACCTCTCTTTTGCTTTCGAAGCCAAGGCTGGCGACATCGTGTCGATGGAAGTCAACACCGACAGCACCCACGTGTTCAGCAACTGGGCACGCGACTACTATGGACGTGCTTTCTACAAGAAATTGGAAATCACAGAGGTTAATGAGTCGGCAGCCAAGCAGAACGCCAATTTTGCCGACACATACGGAGAATCGGCCGACCTTGAGACCCTGAAGACCATGATTGATGAATGCAGCGACTTCCTTGCAGATTGTGACTATGGAACCGCATTCGGACAATACAGCGAGGAAATCGCCACTCAGGTGGACGAGATGCTCGGCGAAATCTATGACGCACTTGAAAACGACCAGATCCACGCTTACAATGCCACTGGCTATCTGCAAGAATTGAAAGAGGCTTGGGCTGCATTCCTCAGCTCGAAGGTGGACATTGACTACACTGCTGAAGGCAACTACATGCTCATCAACACTGACCCGCTCTCTGGCGCTACAGTCACTGACCCTGAGGTGATGGCTGTCAACACAGACTCTCCATGGGGATTCTATTATTATGAGGTGGAGAAGGGTACCTACACCCGCTTCCCGAACCATGATACAGGCAGCAAATATGGAAATGCGGAAGTGAACGCATGGTATAAGGGCACTGGCGACTGGCTCTACATTGCCGACAACGGCGATGTTCACCCGATGACTAACCTCGCTCCGGCCATCATGTTCACCGCTCCAGAGGATGGTGTCTATAAGGTGGACTTTGGTTGCTACCGTCCAAATCCTAACGCAACTGTGGAGAATCCGCTTTACATCCGTTCACGCTTCATGAAGGCTGGAACTGAGACTTTGGACAAAGAGTCGTTCATGTATGCCAAGGAGTATGGTTCTGTAGCCAACGATGGTCAGGGTGGACGCGCTCCAATCACCATGGACTATTATGTCAACATGAAGAAAGGTGACAAGATCACTTGGGAAATCGACTGCTACACTTCTGGCCGTAACTCCAGCGCAGGCACACTCTTCACCCGTCTCTCCGTGGCTAAGGGTATCGATGCCGAAAGCCCTTACACACTTGAGAACGTACCAGAAGGTGCTGACCTCTTCGATGCCTACAGCATGGGCGATCCGACTCAGCTCATTGCCGCCATCTCTGAGGCTCAGGCTGCTTACGACAGCTGCAAGGACAACCTCGGCACTGAGGGTGGACAATATTCAAGCGAGATCGCCAGTCAGCTCGTAGCTGAGATTGAGGCTGCAGGCCAGATGGTTGATGCTGGTGACACACAGTACAACATGGATCAGAAGATGCTGGCGTTGAACGCATTGGCAAAGTCGCTCCTGGAATCAAGACTGCCATACGAAATCTTCATCGAAGGCACTTATTCCGTGCAGTTGGTTGACACTGAGAAATATCTCACTCAGAAGAACAAGAACTCCAACGGCACTAACTATTATGCAGCATTCGCTGACATTGCAGCAGTTCAGGCTGACGCCACAAAGAACGGTGTTGAGCTCTCCGACTATAACTGGACCTTCAACTTCAAGAAAATCACAAAGAAGGTGCCGACCGGTGAATATGACGAGGCCACTGGCGACGACATCACTGTGGATGTGGAGCAGACTTCCATCTACAATGCCAACGGATATGTTTCTGAGCTTGGTTATGTGATTGAAAGCACTGACGAGACGCAGGCTCCTGCCTTCCGTTTCTTCAAGCAGAACCTGGAGGATGAGACATTCGCCATCATGAACCAGAGCGGTGCTTACTGGAACGGATCGTTCGCTTGGAAGAGCCCATACGATCAGGTGAACACCACCGCCACTCCGAACTACATCTTCGTTCTCTCTGACATGACCATCGACACCGCTACTGGCATCGGCACCATCAGTGCAGAGGGCAGCGCAGTGGTAGGCACTCAGTATTACTCTCTCTCTGGCATGTTGCTCAATGCACCTCAGAAGGGTATCGTGCTGAAAGTACAGAACATGGCCGACGGCACCAAGAAGACCACCAAGGTTCTCGTGAAATGATGAATTGACTTGATTATGATGAATTAATATCATTTCAAAAGTATATTATCTGTTTTTTTTCGCCTGCAAGCATTTCGAATTGATGCTTGCAGGCGTTTTTTTTGATTTACCGTACGTCTCCCAGACGTTTTGCTAAGGTTAAGTGGGGACGCCTTTGGCTTTTCAAAGACATTTTGATGTCTTTGGGAAGACAAAGTGGTGCAGAACTCGGCAGGTGCTAGGCAAGGAACGACGCCGACGCAACTGACGCTAAGTTCAAAGGGGTCTGCATCTTGCGTCGTGGCTGCGGGACCTGCGTATTGTGTATTGCCAACAGCTTCCCATTGTGTATAGCCAACAGCTGTAGGGACTTACTTTATGTATGTCCGAAAATCATTAGCTTAGAATGTCCTATATCCTCCATCCGGATAGTAAAAATAATTAGGGCGTTTAGTTTGATGTTCTGAAGGTGCTTCTGAAAACATCAGCCTATAGGGTTTCTGTCCCTCGATAAGGGGGCAGCGTAATAGGAGCTTTGCTTGCGACGACTGAAGCTTTAGCTTCACTAAGGAGTGCCGACTGAAAGGAGGCCCCCTAAAAAGAGGTTGTAAAGACTATTGAATACTTTATGTATGTCCGATAATCAATGTGTCATCCAAATAATCTAAATTTGGAACATCAAGCAACCTTGAAAATATATTATAAATAGGTATCTTTTATTTATAATCTCGTACTATTTTGATGAATCCATGAATAAATCGTCAGCATTTCTCAAAAATGCTGTTTTTTTTATCCAAAACAGGTGTCGGAATTGTCCAAATGTCTGAGATGGATGAATTTACACACCTTTTTTGGAAGAAACTGGCAGATGCTCTTGCTTGGTTTATCCTAATTTTGCATCAGAAAAAGTAAGACATTTTCATAAGTTTAGTTTAAGTTTAGTTAGTTTAGATTTAGTGTTTTTTTAGGGTGGTTCTATAAATTAGCTTTAGGCTGTGGGTTGGCTGTTTTTGAGTAGATTCGCTTGCGAGAATGCAGGAGCGTAGCGAGCTACGGTTCAAATTCTTAAAAGCGAAGATGCCAATAAGAGACAGCCACAGACAAAGATAATTCAATAGAATTTAATAATTAATAGAACAACCCTTTAGTAGGTATTAGTTTCTTAAGGTAATCAGATTTTAGTAAGGATGACAAGATGCAGTTGAAAAATGTATGACGACTTTTTTAGCAAGTAAGAAAATGAGTCAACTAGGTTAGTTTTAAGAAAACAAATCACCTACCAACCCAGGGCAGCCGTGAGGCTCCCCTGGCTTTTCAGAAGAATCCAGACATTATTTATATAAATCATTCATTATTGTATTACTAAAATTTGAAATCATGAGAAAGAGTTTTACGAAAGGAAAAAGGTTGCTGGCGGCAAGTGCCTTGCTGCTGGTCACTTCGCTCTTCAGCTCAGCATCGGCGGCCCAGACAGATGTCACTGCCATGTATCTGAAGAATGCGAGTTTCGAGAACGACGACGTCAGCACACTCTCTTCAGCTGGGGCCGGCAAGTATAATGTTACTGCTCCGAAGAACTGGAGTGTGGAAAACAGCGCAACTCCCAATGGAAATTACCGCTCCATTCTGGTGAATGCCAACGCACAGGCCACGGACAACAACTTCGGACGTCCAGGCACACCGTCGGATGGGACGTATGCTTATTATGTGAGACATGCACATCAAACCATGACCACCACTGTTTCGCAGCAGGTGACGCTGCCAGCCGGAAACTATACTGTTTCTGTAGATTGCAAGGCGGGATCAGGAAAATCCGACAATTTCAGTCTGGCTCTCTTCGCAGAGGAAACCTCTCAGGCTCTGCCAATCGTGAATCATTTGGCATCTTACAAACAGGAAGTGTTTGTGGAAAACTGGACTACCAGCAGCGTGTCTTTCACGCTTACAGAGCAGAAAACCATCAATCTGGGTGTAAGAATCAACTTTGCCGATGACGGCAACCAAACCCTCCTTGTTCTGCTCGACAACTTCCGACTGACTGCTGAGAGCACCACATCTGTGAACGGTCAGGCAGTAGCGGAAGGCGAAAACCTCTATCTTTATAATGTGGGTACAGGTAAATATATGAACTTCAACGGACGTTGGGGCACATTCTATACACTTTCGGATGCTGGTATGCCACTGACTTTCCAGAAAGTGGATGGTCAGGATGCCTATATCATCAAGACCCTCTACAACGATGAGACGCAGAACCACTTCTACAGCTATGCAAATGAAATCGGACATGCTTTCTCTGACGGTAAGGGAAAGGGTACCGGTGAGTATTGGATTTTTGAGTCTGCTGGTGACAACACCTATTATATAAAGAATAACCTCACTGGTTATTACCTCACTGGCAATATGAACGAGAAAGGCGGTATGACTTGCTCTCCGGATGATAAGGCGACAGCCACCAACACCACATGGAAAATTGTGAGCAAATCTGAACTGGATGCCAAGTTGGCCGAAGCTTCAGGTGCCAATCCTGTAAATGCCACTCATCTCATCAAAGATGCGAACCTCATTTACAATTCCACAGAAAACAGCAGCTGGAATCTTGAAAATGCCACTTACACAGAAGAAAACAATGACGTGAGAAGACAGTATCGTGTGGCTGAAATCTTTGCGAGCATTGGTAAATTCAGCCAGACCGTTACCTTCCCTAAGGCTGGTACTTACGAACTCTCTGCTTCTGCCTTCCAGCGCACAGGTGCTGTCAGTGCGGCTGCTGCTGCCTATCAGGCAGGCAACGAACCTCGCTTTGCCGTGCTTTACGCTGGTGACCGCGCCACTTATGTGCAGTCAATTTTCGATGAGGCAGGCAGCAACGGTGAGGTTGGAGTGACTTCCGATCTTGGCTATATTCCTAACTCCAAAGAGCAGGCTGGAAACTACTTCTGGAACGAGACGCTCTATCGTGGTAACGACAACAAGGTACTTTTCTATGTGAGCGAAGACAACGCGCAGGTGGAAATCGGTGTGAAGACCCTCAACAACGCAGCATCAAGCTGGACTGCATTCGACAACTTCCGTCTCACTTACCTGGGCTCGGAAGACCTGACCAACGCAACCGCAGCAGCCACTCCGAACGTGACCGCAGGTGGCGTGTATATCTACAACACGAAGCTCAACAAATATGTGAACCAGGGTGAGTATGCCGGCACCAGCGGCGTGGTTGAGACCGAAGGCGGTGTGGACTTCACCATGGCAGCAGGAACTGACGGTGGCTATACATTTGAATCTAAAATCGGTCTGCCGGAAGATTTCAACACCACTCGTGAGATCACAGGCAACTATTACCTCTACAACAACAACGGAAAGATCTATACTGATGGTGACGGAAGCACTGACATCGTCAACAACTTCAAATTCCAAGCCACCGACAAGGACAACGTTTACTATATTTACACTGAAGTGGACGGTGTGAAGCAGTATGTCACTGTGGGTGACGGCAAGAGCATGACTGCAACTCCGATTTTCATCGTCAACGATGATGCCAACCAGTGGAAACTGCAGACCAAGGCTGACCGTGTGGCCAACCTCAACGAAGCTTTTGCTGGCAATGGCGTGGATGCCACCTTCTATATTGAGGACCCAGATTTCGCTGTGGCAAATTCCCGCATCAATGCTTGGAATATCGACGGACAAGTGCGCACTTATGGTGAATGGTGGTCAAGAGACCATGACTCCAAATATCTCTCTCCTTACACTGCATGGCTCAACGACTGTCGCAGTTATAAGGTACCAGATAGCTGGTTTGGACGTGATGTCAACAATATCAAGAAATATGCTTATCCTGCCATGAACCGTACCGATTTCGGTGTGGTGTCTCAGCAACTGACCGGATTGAAAAACGGTGTGTACGTGCTCTCTTGCCAAGGATTCTATTGCGATGGTCACCCAGGACATACCAAGGCGGGTGATTCTCCTGATGGAGCCTACAAGGAATATTGGAATAACAACACTTACGTTCGCCGCACATTCCTTTTTGCCAACGACACTCGTATCGCACTCAAATCCGTGATGGAAGATGACTTTGGAAACGGAGGTATCGTTGTTGACAATGACTATGACGACTATTTGTGTGGTGCAGAATTCTATAATGGCAAATATCCTAACCAGATTCCGGTAATCGTGACTGATGGAAAACTGACAATCGGTATTGCCAAGGACAGCAGGAGAGTGGAGGACTATGCCGCTTTCGACAAGTTCAGACTGACTTACTACGGAGCAGCCACTGACGTGAATGCCTTAAAGGCCGCTTTCGATGCTGCTTATCAGAACACTGTGAATATCAACGAGGTGATCGCACCTCATTCCGATGCCACTACTGAGGAGAAAAACCAGCTCAGCAGCTATGTGACTGAATATGCCACCGCTCCAACAACAGCAGAAACTCTCACTATCGCTATTGAAAACCTCAATACTTTCAATCAGAAATACGATGAGGCTGTCATTGCCTACGACATCTACAAAATTCTGAAGAACGAGTACGACAACGATTACTACACAGAGGAGAAATGGCCGTATGCCAGCACAGTGAAGCGCGCAGCTATGGTGGAGGCATTTGAGACGACCACTCCGCAATCGCTCGAGCAGTCTGTCAACGCCATCAACGACCTTCGTCTGTATGTGGAGTCAAATGCCAAGGCTGAGCGTATCAGCGAGGAGAAGGCTGGCGACCCTGACTTTGAGACTGAATACTCTATCGAAAGCCGCAACTTCACTAAGCCGGAGAATATCGTCAACCCTGATTTCAGCGATGGTCTGAATGGTTGGGAATTCTCTTCAAACACCAAAACTGGTGGTGGGTTGAATGCAACTGACGACCTCCGCCGTGCGCAGTTCTTCCCACGTTATGCCGACGCGGAGGAAAAGACGATTGATAACTTTAAGACCAACTATCTGGGCTACTCAGGACTTCCGCTGAACCTCACCACAACGCAGCAGGTGAAAGGCCTGAAAGCCGGACAGTATATCGTGACCGTTTCGCTTGCCCCAACCGGCAACACCCGTGTGAAAGCCACAGTGGAGTCAAAAATCGGTGACAAGGTGGTGAACCGCTCTGTGTCGAGTCTCCCGATTACAGAAAGCAATGGTGGAGCTTATACCAACGGATGGTATGACACTTGGTTCGTGGCCAACATCACCAACAGCGAGGAAGTCGTTACGCTTTCTTATCAGGCTATTGGCGGAACCCAATGGGCTTGGGCTTCGACTGGCGTGGCAAACGTGCGTGTCTATAGAATTGACCAACCTCAGGAATTCTATTTGGATGAGGACAAGGAAGACCTTACTTACCTGCCAGAAAACGGCAAAACCAATGCTAAGTGTGTGCTCCACCGCTCTGTGGATGTTGACAAGTGGAACTCACTGATTCTCCCAATCGACCTCGACTACGAGCAGTTTGTGGATGCATTCGGAGAGGGTGCGAAACTGGCGAAGATCAAGGGACTTGACGAGACCCATCTCACAGAGGGCATACATTCACTTATTGTGTTCGAAGAAGTAGAACTGGGCACCAACCTCCCTGCCGTGCAGGCTGGAAGTCATTACATCCTGAAGCCGACCAAAGCTGCACCGTTCATGGAAGGTACCTACACGCTCTCTGACGAGACAACCACCATCCCTGCTCCTTACTACCTCATCGACAACGTGTCGATTGATGCACGCAGCAACCTCATGGTTCTTGATACGCTCTTCTCAACAACAAGCGCCCCAATTGAGCACATTTACTATAAAGGCCAATATGTGAAAGCCAATATCCCAGCTCAATCCTACGCATTTGCAAAGGGTGACCTCTACCACATCGCATCTTCACTTCCAATGAAGGGATTCCGTTGCTGGATTGAGGAAAGCGTGGAACCAACTGTGAAAACTAAGATTTCTTTCCGCATCGAGGGACTTGATGAGTCAGAGGCTACCGTGATCGACGGTGTGGAGATTTCCGACAGCCCAACCAATGGTGACGACAATCGTGTATATAACGTGAGCGGTCAGTATGTGGGCACTGGTGCCGACACATTCAACGCTCTGCCTAAGGGTGTGTATGTGGTCAACGGAAAGAAAGTGGTTGTGAAGTAAATATGTAATTCATCATTTTTAAAGATTTCAATTATGAATAAGAAAAAATATATAGTACCTATTGCGGAAGTCGGTCAGCTCCAAGGAGAAGTGACAATGGAAGCCACATCCTGGACCGTGACCGGAAATGGCGAGGTGGTGAATGATGACGAGATCATCAAAATCATCGATGGAGACCCAGAAGGCGGACTTTCTGTGAAGGGACGTGCAGACGTATGGGATAATCCTGTGGAGAACTCACTCTGGTGAGTTGACCGATAGAAAATCAATTGTTTGATCCTGTAACAACTCTTTTTGATGAAGCCGGAAATGCACGACATCCACAGCTATTGGCCTCTGAAGTTCGCTTCGGAACCACTGAAAGTGGAGGAAGGAAATGCATTTCCGGCTTGCTTCCCAAAAGCATTCATGAGAAAAATCTTTAAAGAATTGCTCAATTCAACCTTTAATTGTAAATTTGTAAATCTTAATGATATGATACGAAAGACATTGGTGCTGCTGATGCTGGGGTGTTCTCTCAGTGTCCATGCACAGACGAACTTTGACAACTATGACTCTTCACGCGGATTCCGGCATCCAGGCGGACTGCACACACAGGCGGATTTCAACCGCATCAAACAGCAGCTGGCCGATGGTAATGCGGCAGTGACGGCATCCTACAACATACTGAAAAATGCTGCATACGCACAGCCGAATGCAGGAACCAATCCTGTAGAGACCATCGTCAGAGGTGGTGGTTCAGGAGAGAATTATATGAACGCAGCACGTGGAGCTACCATCGCTTATCAGAATGCGCTCAGATGGAAAATCGAAGGCAACACAGCCTGTGCAGGCCATGCTGTTGAGGTGCTGATGAGATGGGCGAACACCACCAAGTATATTTCCGGCAATTCCGACCAACGCCTCGCATACGGACTCTATGGCTATCAGTTCGCACAGGCTGCGGAGCTGATGCGCGACTACGAAGGATGGAGCCGCACAGACTTCAGACAGTTCCAGCAATGGATGCTGGATGTGTGGTATCCGGGAATAGTGGATTTCCTGCGTGGAAGAAACGGCACATGGGCAAATTCGGGCAGATGGTGGCAGGCACCGGGACATTATTGGTCGAACTGGGGGCTCTGCAATGCCTTGGCTTGCATCAGTATCGGAGTGCTCTGCGACGATGTGTATATCTATAATCAGGGTATCTCGTTCATCAAATACGACCAGGTGGGCACTTTCCCAAGGACAGCAGATTCTTTCTATACAGACGGACTGACGGAGTTCTGGGGCAACCTGATGTGGGAAACTCATGAGTCGAGCCTGGAAACAGGAGCATACGGCGTGCTTGCACAGACAAATGAAAGCGCACGTGACACGGGGCATTGCTCGATGGCTTTGGGCTTGGCTGTTGACATTGCACATCAAGCCTGGAATCAAGGAGACGACCTTTTCTCTTATATGGATCACAGGCTTGCCGCCGGAATAGAATATGTGGCGGCACAAACACAGAGTGTGGAAAACCTGCCTTGGCGGGAGATGACATACACGACAGCTGGCTATTCACCTTGGGACAGTCGTCAATGGAAAATGACGGGACCTGCCCTCGGCGCACAGAACCGTCCTTACTGGGGTACTGTCATCGGTCACTATGAGGGAATCAAAGGTGTGAAGATGCCGTATGCTGAGCTGGCATATCAGGCCATGGTGGATGCCGGAGTCGATCATGGAGGACTGGGTGGAACTAGTGGCGGTTATGACCACTTGGGTTATTCCATTCTGCTCAATACCTACGATGGCATCGCACCAGCTAACAAGGTGCCTACAGAACTGACTCCAAAAATGGAATACACCGGTTCGCTCGACAAGTTGATTCCGAGCCTGACTAAAGAGCAGGAAAGGGGCAATGTGAGTGGTACCACAATCTATCACAGCGAACTTGGAGGATTGGTCAACCATTTCTCTCCCGACAACCAGGTGACTGTGCCGAAAGGGAAGACCATCAAGCTCACTGCCATGCTTCCTGCAGGCGAGACCAACACGGGCAAATGGCAGTGGAACACCGGACAGAAAACTCAGTCTATCACGGTCAACACCGACAAGAGCTATGCCTACCGCGTGACTTATACCAACAAGAACGGTGTGACCAGCGAGCAACTCTTCACCATCGCCGTGGAAGGTGACTGCCTGCCTTCAACAGCCACCCAGACCATCAAGGTGGGTGACGAGGCAGTGGGAGAGGATGCTGTAACGGTGGAGCAGGGGACATCGGTTGTGCTGTCCATCGCACCACGACTGGGCTACTACGGCTCTTTCAAATGGAGTACGGGTAAGGAAGAAAGCAGTGTGGCAACATCTTCCATCACGCTCGACAACATCACCAAGTCAACGGTTGTGACTGTGACTTTCACTTGTGAGGGCGGACGACAGAATGTGTATGAGTATAACATTAAGGTGAGCCGACACTACGACTTCGACGAGGACAAAGACTACACGCCGGTGAGTAAAACCATCAACTCGGCACTTCTACACAAACAGATGAACGGAGGATGGCAGACCATTTGTCTTCCTTTCGATATGAGCAATGCCCAAATCAAGGAGGTGTTCGGTGAGAATGCATCGCTCTACAGACTCGACCGCGTAATTGGCACAACGATGAACTTCCGCATGGTGTACCGCACGCTTGCCAACATCCCCTACCTTATCTATTCTGAGAAGACTGATGAGGAATACGAGTTTGAGGATGTCACCGTGAGGCCGAGAGCAAATGCCGCCGACCAGACGGAGACCATCGGAGCGGTTTCGTTTATCGGAACTTATAAGAAGGTGTCTCCAGGTGCAGCCGCATTTTCCATCAAAGACAAAAAGGTGGTGGAACTGACAGAGGGTGAGACTGTGAAGCCTTTCGAAGGATATTTCTATTTCAATGCAGGTGCGGACGAGGTGAAAGCTTTAACCAAAGCACTCAAGGGCTTGATTGGTGAAACCAGCAGTGATGCAGACAATGCCACTGATATCCAGCAAGTGGATGCAGCCGGCGGACAAGAAGATGCCGTGTATATGCTCAACGGACAGCGTCTGGCCGGTGGGCAGCCGCTTGGAAAGGGAGTTTATATCGTGAGGAAAAACGGCAAGACATCCAAGGTGGTGGTAAGATAACGATACGACAATCAGCATGGATGAGGTGCTTAGGCACCTTGTCCATACTGAATTTCAACTAAATAACAAAACTATATTTAAAAACTATAATCAAATGAAAACACTGACTAAGTTGACTTTAAAGAAAATGGCGACGATGGTGCTCTGCCTGATGTTGCCATTCGGTGTTTCCGCTCAGACAACAGCAAGCCTCCAGAATGCCATCAAAACTGCTGAGACTTTCTTCTCAACAGCAGTGCTGACCGACTATATGCCTGGAGCTGTGGAAAACTACCGCGATGCCTTGCTGGCAGCTAAAGCTTGCCTGGCGCAGACATCGGTCACACAGGCTGTGATCAACGCCAGAACCACGGCGCTCACCACTGCCAGGACCACATTGAACAGCAGCAAGGGCAAGTCTTACGATATCGATGGACTGTCCGATGGCTATGATGTGGTACGTGGTTTCCGGCATCCGGGCGGGCTCCACACCAAAGCAGACTTCGACCGCATCAAACAGCAACTGAAGGACGGCAACACCAAGGTCACGGCTGCTTACAACAAACTGAAGAGCGCTGCCTATGCACAGTCGTCTGCTGCCACTTACCCGGTGGAGACCATCGTCAGAGGGGGTGGCTCAGGTGAAAACTACATCAATGCCTGCCGTGGGGCCGCCATTGCCTATCAAAACGGACTGCGGTGGCAGATTGAGGGCAACGAGGCTTGCGCCAAACATGCCGTGCAGGTGCTGATGCAATGGGCAAGAACCACCAAGGGCATCGGTGGCGACAGCAACTGGGCTCTGGCTGCAGGTCTCTACGGCTATGAGTTCGCACAGGCTGCAGAACTCGTGCGCGACTATCCCGGTTGGAGCGAGAGCGATTTCAATGAGTTCAAGCAGTGGATTCTCAATGTGTGGTACCCTGCATCCATGCAGTTCCTCCGTGGACGAAACGGCACATGGGAAAATCCTGACCATTGGTGGGAAGCACCAGGACATTACTGGTCGAACTGGGGACTTTGCAATGCGCTAGCGGTTATTTCTTACGGTGTGCTCTGCGATGATGTCTATATCTACAACCAAGGTATGTCGTTCTTTAAATACGACCAGGTGGGAACTTTTGTCAACCCACGTACCGCCAACCCGATTAAGACCGACGGACTGACTGAATTCCTCGGCAATCTCGTGGTAACCACCTCCAAGAGTGACCTGGAGACAGGTGCATACGGTGAGCTGGGACAAACGGAAGAGAGCGGACGCGACACCGGACATGCCGCCATGGCGCTCGGACTGGCCATCGATATCGCCCACCAAGGATGGAACCAAGGTGATGACCTCTTCTCTTACATGAACCATCGTCTGGCAGCCGGCATCGAATTTGTGGCTGCACAGACCCTGAATGTGGAAGGACTTCCTTGGACTAATCTGATGTACGTTGAGAGAGGTTTGAATGGCTATGATGGTCGAGAGTGGGTGATGACCGCTCCGGCGCTTGGCGCACAGATGCGTCCGTACTGGGGAACCGTCATTGGGCACTATGAAGGGATCAAAGGTGTGGAGATGCCGTTCTCCAAGCGTGCTTACAACAACATGGGTATCGATGAGGGTGGACAAGGTGCCACGAGTGGAGGTTACGACCACCTCGGCTATTCTGTGCTGCTGAACACCTACGATGGTGTGGCACCGGCTGAAAAGGTGCCGACCGAACTCTCTCCGAAAATGGAATACACCGGTTCGCTGACCGACCTCATCCCTTCTTTGGCAGTGGAAAGGAAGCTTGGCAATATCAATGGAACGACTATCAGCCATAATGAGTTGGGCGGACTCATCAACCATTACCGCACCAACAATAATGTGGGATTGCCAAAAGGACAGACCGTGAAACTCATGCCACAACTGCCGGAAGGCGAGGCCAACACCGGCAAATGGGTATGGAACACGGGTGAGACAACACAGGACATCACCGTCACCACCGACAAGAGCTATGTTTACAGGGTGACCTACACCAATGCCAACGGCGTGAAGAGCGAACAGGCTTTCTCCCTCGCCACACAGGGCGACTGCAACCCAATGAAAATGACAGCAACCGCGCTGGTGAACGACGCAGAGGTGGATCCCGAAAACATTGTGGCTTTCTATGGCGATAAGGTAACGCTGCGGCTCAATGGTGGTGGCGGCTATGGCACTTATCTCTGGGACAACGGCTCCACCAGCAGTGAACTCTCCTTGAATTATGTGGTGCGCGACAGAGCAGTCAGTGGCATGTTTATCTCTCAAGGCGGAAGAAAACAGCCGTTCACCTTCAACATCAAAGTGCAGACCATCCGGCCTTGCATCTCGGTCAATGGGGTGGTAATGGAGGACACGCTCTCTGCTATCGTCAATCCAGACGATGAAGTGATTCTCCAGCCTATGGTGTCGGAAGGATTCGTGAACCCAACGTTCGCATGGAGTGATGGAAGCACCGACAAGAGCCTTAAAATAGCTAAGGTGGAAACCTCGGGCGACTATACGTTCAACATATCCACAGAGGACGTGTCGCTCTCCCACACATACGAGATCTATGTGCTGGATGACCAGGAATATGACCTCGAAAATGGGGATTATGTTATTGTTGAGAAAGCATCGGGCAGGGCTTTGACCTTCCAAGACGAAAAGCTGGTGTTTGCTGACTTGGTGACTGATGCTGATGGCTTCAACCATCCATCGCAGGTGTGGACCACGGAGCAGAACGTCACGGCACAAGGCAAGATCCGCTATTATTTTGGTCTGCTTGAAAACGGCAAGCGGTTGTCCATCGCCGCACGCTTGGTTGATGGCACCGGAAGTTCTTTTGTCATCACTGGCGCCAAAGGAGCGGATGAGGTGAACATCAAGAGCACGCTGTCGAAATACTGGACGATCAAGGAGGATGGAACACTCGCTATCAACGGTACCGAGCTGAAAGGATTTCCATATCTGATAATCCCTGCAAAAATCAATCCAACGGGAATCTCAGAGATTGCTGTGGAGGAAACCATGGCTCAGGGCATGGTGTTTGACCTCGCTGGACGCAGGGTGAGCACCATGAAAAAAGGTATCTATATCGTTGGAGGAAAGAAAGTTCTCGTGAAATAACTATACTCCTGATCAGACAAAAAAGTCCGGACACCTGTCGGTGCCTGGACTTTTTTATTGCCATCTGTTTGTGATAAGTCTGTTTTGTTCTTGGGGATAGATCCTTATTCCACAGGCTCCAACTTGATAAAGAACAGGTTCACGCTCTTGTCCTTTGTCAATGTGTAGTTGCCAGGTTCGAGTGTCTGTGTGTAAGTGTTGCCTGAACCACTGATTTTATTGCCGTTCACTTTAATGCTGGCGGTTTCTGACGGACCGAAATAGAGCGTCATCTTCATGCTCTTGGTCAGAGAGAACTTGATGTTGGTTTCGCTCTCAATCTTCAGGCAGGTGATGTATTCCACGCCGTCGATGGTCACCTTTCCCTTGCTGTTTGAGCCGTTGCCATTCGTCACGGTGAAGAGGGAGTTTGAAGGGGTGCCGCTCTTGTCGAAAGAGCAGGTGATGGTGCCCTCAGGAGTAGGGGTGACCTCACCGCCAGGTTCATCGCCACCGCCAGGTTCGTCGCCGCTGCCTGGCTCTTCACCACTGGATGCGTCCTCAGTGAAGAAACCGACGAGAGCTGGTTTGTAGGAGTCTATCTCAGTCTCAAAAATTGCGTCTGGCGATGAGTCGGTATCCTCGTTGCCGGTGTTGTCGGCAAAGGTGTACGTGATGTCGCCGTGGTTGAGGCGGCCTGCACCGTAATAGCCTTTCACGATGGATGGAACATCTTCTGCCGCATCCGGCGTATAGGTGTACATCAAGCTGGCGTCGGTGTCGAAGTTGTTGTAGGAGGTTCCGCCCTGGCGGGTCACTTCCGTTGCAGGCACTTTCTCCTCGCGGCTGGAGGTTTCGTAAGCATCATAGCCGGTGGAGGCAGGGGCGGCCTGGGTGTAGTAGCGGAAGTTTTTGGCAGAGCGGTCGATGTGGTTGCCATAGGCCTTGATCATTCCGCCGTTTTCACCGGAGAAGGTGCCGCTTCCCAGTGCGTCGGAGCCTTGAAGCGAGCTGAGCATTGGCTTTTTCGTGTTGAGGAAATAGTTGTTCTCCACAAACACGCTTGCGCCGGTGCAGGCTCCGACACCAAACTTGCCGCAGTTGTCATAGTAGTTGTTCCACACGTGTACGCTCATTGTCCGAACACGAGGATGGCGTGAGTCGGAGTGGTCGAACCAGTTGTGGTCGTAGCTGATGTAGTTCGGTCCACTCTCGTTCTTCATGCCGAACATGTTCGACTTGCCGGTGTCCCAGAAGCGGCAATAGCTCACGGTCACGTATTTGGAGTCGGCCTTCACGTCGATGGAGCCGTCGCCTTTTTCATGGTCACCAGAACCATGTTTGCCGTAGAACATGTCGAGATGGTGTATCCAGATGTTGCTGTTGTCGGTGTCGAGGGAGATACCGTCGTCCATGGAGCGGAGGACGGCGAAGTTGCGGAATTCCACACTCTTGCAGTTGCGGACAAGGAATCCGAAGCCTTTCACCGTGGCGTCCTCACCTATGCCTTCGATGGTGATGTTCAGCTCGCTGTCGGCTTTCCGACCTTTGATTTGGATGCCCTCTTCCTTGCTGCCGAGCGAATCGAGGTCGGCTGTGCTCACCATGCCTACGATGCGCACGTCGAGTGGGGTGGTCACATTCCCCTTTTCGTATGCGCATAGGATATGCTGGATGCCAGTGAACTCACCGCTGTTGAGCTTGGCTTTCACGGTTTTGGCGTTCTTGGCCGTGAGATAAAGCACAAGGGCACCGCTTTTCAGCGTGCCGTCGTCGTTGTAGGCGCCCACGCCTCTGTGGTTGAGGTGGGAGAAGCCGGCACGGCTGAAATTCTTCACGCTGATACCGTCCTGCTCATTGGCAGCAGCAGTCATCTCCTCGCCGTCGGCATCCACAGGAACCACTCTCATCGCATAGTCGTCTGCAGCTTTCAGTCCCGGAATGTCGGCTCGCCCGTAGGTGCCGTAGTTGCGGACCAGCTCATTGTCGATCTTCGTGAACTCAGTGTATTGACCGCCTTTCACATACACGTTGTAGGACGATGCTCCTTCCAGGAGGTTGAAGGTGAGGTAGGCAGACTCCAGCCAACCTTTTGCCTCGGTGATGACCACCTTGTCCTTCACTGCTTTGGAGAACGAGATGCCAGCAACGGTGTTTTCGAACGTGTCGGGCTCACCGCCTCTGACTGAAGAGATTGAGAGCGAATTACCGTTGATGTCCACATTCTGAACATCATCAGTATTGTAATAAAGTTTGGTACCGTCCGACAGGGCGACCACCATCTGGTTTTTTCCATAGTTTTTCTCTACATTGTAGATTTGCGCATAAAGGGGCGCTGCCAGAAATGAAAGGGCAGCGGCGCAAAGCAGTTGATGAAATGTCTTCATTAGTCCGTCCTCCTTATTTCACGATTACCTTCTTTCCGTCCTGCACGTAGATGCCTTTCGACGGGTTCTTCACTCTCTGTCCTGCCAGACTATAGGTGGGTTTGCCTGGCGTGTAAGCCTGCTTCGGCTGGACCTGCACACTGTTTATGCCGGTGGCATTGTCGAATTGGATTTCCACTTCCGACATGTCGGCAGTCTGGGTGCTGGCATCGTCGTAGGTGAGGATGACGTTGTCGCCACGAAATTCAATGTGGGTCACGTTCTTCTCAACGGTGCGCCCGCCGATGGTCACTTTCTGACCGCCGTCGGCCATGGCCAGGGTTGCGCAGCAGGTCAGAAGTGTGAATAAAGACAATATTCGCTTCATATTCAATATGTTGAAAACTTATTTGTCAATGTTGATTAACTCATACTTTTTGCTGCCGAGACCGATTTTCTCTGCATATTCAGTGATGTAGGTGCCATGCTGGCGGTTGATGCGCTGGATGAGCGGCTTCTCATCGTCACCGGCACTGGCTTTGTGGTTGAACACCAGGTCAAGGCATGCCTGGTCGAGGGCAACAGGGTCGGTGGAGGCAAGAATGCCCATGTCTTTCAGTTTTGGTTCTGCTGGATGACCATCGCAGTCGCAGTCCACCGACATATTGTTCATCACGTCGATGTAGAGAATGTTCTCACCGTGATTGAAATATTCGTGGACTGCCTGAGCTGCGGCAGCCATCGACTCGAGGAATGAATCCTGAGGCTGGGTGTGCTGCCATGCGTCAGGCAGCTTGCTGGTGATGCCATGGGAGTGGATGTAGCCTTTTCCTGCACTTGATGCCACGCCGATGCTGGCGTTTTTCAGAACTCCTCCGAAACCACCCATCGTATGACCCTTGAAGTGAGCGAGGTTGATCATGAAATCGTAGTTAGCCACATGCTCGCCCACAATGTCGTATTTCAAATGCTTCTTGTCCTGAATCGGAATGCGGATCTCACCGAACTCATCCATCAGATCCACAGCGAAGATGGAGTCGAAGCCATGCTCATGGATGGTCTTCCAATGGTCTTTGGGATCCTGACGGGTGCCACCGTAAGCGGTGCAACATTCCACGATGGTGCCGTTCACCTCGTCCACCAGGTTACGGATGAGGGTGGGTTTCAGATAGTGGTTGTTACCTCCTTCGCCGGTGGAAATCTTGACGGCTACACGGCCAGTGGCTTTGCGTCCCACGGCTTTGTAGATCTTGACCAATGCCTCAGGGGTGATGTCTTTGGTGAAGTAAACTTTGGATTGTGCAAATGCCGTTGCTGAAATAAGCAACGAAAGGGTAAAAGTTAATAATTTCCTCATTTCTATTTCATTTAAGTTAGTTAATAGCTTGGCAGGAAATGTGTGTGGAGATACACATTTAAATTTCAAAATTACGGAAAATCAGCGATATCCTTATTTCTTTACGCTACAAAATCAAGATAAATTAACGATTGTTCTGACAATTTAACACAATTTGTTCAAAACGGGTGGTGAAGAGAACAAAAAAGGCGCACCGTTGACGGTACGCCTCATTGTCTGTTGTTTTTCTCATTCTTCTGCTGGCTCTTCAGCTTCATCTGCATCCTCAGTTTCTTCTGCATCCTCACCGGTGATGGAGTTAAGCATGTTGGCAGTGATTTCCTCTGCCTTCTTGTCCATACCGTCAACGCATTTCTCCAGACGCTCGGAAGCCTCCTTGGCGGCACCAGTCTCTTTCAGGTTCCCAAAAGCCTCGTTATTGCTGATTTCCTCAATTTTCTGAGCAAAAGCAGTGAGATCATCCATGGTCTTGGCGTTTTCAAACTGAGCGATAGCCTCGTCAACAGCCTTCACAAATTCTCCCTCCACTTTTGGGTCGTTGGAACAAGATACGCAGAACACAGCCACAAGAGCGACTAATAACAAAGAAATCTTTTTCATTTTCTGATGTTGATGGGTTAATAATAAGGTTGCTAATATATTCATTGCAAATATAGGTCAAAAATTGCGGCTGGCAAAATTAGTCTGAAAAAATAATCAGATAATCGCAAATATTTCGTAACTTTGCACTTTAAAGCATATAAGCATAGTTTTTTATACTCAATAAGCAAAATTTTTTATGAAAAGAGACAGCGAAATCTTCGCTCTGATTGAGAAGGAGCATCAGAGACAGGTGAAAGGCATGGAGCTGATTGCCAGTGAGAATTATGTGAGCGACCAGGTTATGGAGGCACAGGGGTCATGTTTGACAAACAAATATGCGGAGGGCTATCCAGGCAAGCGCTATTACGGCGGATGCGAGGTGGTGGACCAGACGGAGACGTTGGCCATCGAGCGCGTGAAGAAACTCTTCGGTGCTGAATATGCCAATGTGCAGCCGCATTCAGGCGCACAGGCCAATGCAGCCGTGCTGCTTTCAGTGCTCAAGCCAGGCGACACCTTCATGGGACTGAACCTCGACCACGGTGGTCACCTTTCTCACGGAAGCCATGTCAACACCTCTGGTATCCTTTATAATCCGGTAGGCTATAACCTCAACAAGGAAACTTGCCGCGTGGATTACGACGAGATGGAGAAGCTGGCTCTTCAGCACAAACCAAAGCTCATCATCGGTGGTGGTTCCGCTTACAGCCGCGAGTGGGATTATGCCCGCATGCGCAAAATCGCCGACGAGGTGGGCGCACTCCTTATGATTGATATGGCGCATCCAGCAGGACTTATCGCTGCAGGACTGCTCGACAACCCGCTGAAATATGCACATATCGTCACTTCCACCACACACAAGACACTGCGTGGACCGCGTGGAGGTATCATCCTCTTGGGAAAAGACTTCGACAACCCATGGGGACTCACCACTCCGAAGGGAGAAATCAAGAAGATGTCGCAGATTCTCAACTCTGCAGTCTTCCCAGGACAGCAGGGCGGTCCGCTCGAGCATGTCATCGCAGCCAAGGCAGTGGCATTCGGAGAGGCGCTCCAGCCTGAGTTCGTGGAGTATCAGAAGCAGGTGAAGAAGAATGCCGCTACTCTCGCACAGGCACTCATCGACAGAGGATTCTTCATTTGCTCAGGAGGTACCGACAACCACTCCATGCTGGTGGACCTCCGCACAAAATATCCAAACCTTACTGGTAAGGTGGCAGAGAAAGCCCTCGTGGCAGCCGATATCACTGCCAACAAGAACATGGTGCCGTTTGACACCCGCTCTGCATTCCAGACTTCGGGTATCCGCCTCGGTACACCAGCCATCACCACACGTGGCGCCAAGGAATATCTCATGCATGAGATTGCCGACATGATTGAGACCGTGCTCAACGACCCTGAGAACGACAAGGTGATCAGCAGCGTGAGAGAGAAGGTGAACCACATCATGGAGGAATATCCGATTTTCGCTTGGTAAACTGACATGGCGGATGCTTTCCGCTGAATAACAATAAAACCTGAAATGAACAGCACCATGTCCTGCAACATCAACGACAACGACATCCAGCAATTTGCCGTGACGCAAAAGCCGTCACTGCTCGGGATGACGGTGAAGGAGATGCAGGACATGGCGCTTTCGCTTTCTTTGCCCAAGTTCGTGGGTAAGCAGCTGGCGCAGTGGGTGTATGGAAAATGTGCCCGCTCGTTCGACGATATGACCAATGTCTCGCTGAAAAACAGGCAGATGCTCGGCGAACACC
>JAEEGI010008960.1_pt1 | contig 22013 bp, 13 predicted proteins | sample 8958751 | NCBI WGS metagenome assembly JAEEGI01 (sample SAMN16246545, study PRJNA631951) | gut metagenome | biome: gut microbiome; feature: rumen; material: KS-attached | host: Bos | place: Iran: Karaj | collected 2018-10 | reverse complement strand
ATTACTGGAACGACATCATATCACCGTTCGACAAGTTCATTCCTACAGATAAGGACAATATGTTCACCAGCATCAAGACTAACAAAGTCGATCAGTATATGCACACGAATGAGTTTAAGCTTATGTACGACAAGGAATGGTACGACGGAATGAAACTACAGGCGTATTATAAACGTACAAGAGACAGGGCATGCGACAAACTATTCTTCCAGAGACTGGGCACTGATCCAGGAGTTTCTGCTTCCGGAAATATGGCTGATTTGCAATACGATCCGACCAGATACACACGTGAGTTCAACACCTCCGAATTTAAGGTAAGCATGTCGTTCGAACCGGGAGCAACATATATCAATACTAAGCAACGAAGAATTAAGATAAATAAGGATGCACCCGTCATTTCTGTATCTCATACTATCGGACTGAAGCATTTCCTTGGAGGCGATTATTCTTACAACGTCACAGAGGCGGGGATATATAAACGTCTCTATGTGCCGAGCGGATGGGGATATATCAGCACTGACATCAAGGCGGGAATACAGTGGAATAAAGTGCCGTTCCCGCTACTCATTCATCCACCGGCAAACCAGTCGTTCATCGTGGAAGACTACACATTCTCTCTTATCAATAACCTTGAGTTCCTTAACGACAGGTACCTTACTGGTATGATTGAATGGGATTTGTGCGGTAAGATACTCAACCGTATTCCGCTTCTTAAAAAACTGCAGTGGCGAGAGCTTATCGGATTTAATATCCTTTGGGGAACTCTTTCCGACAAGAATAACCCGGCTTCTTCTGGCTACACTGATTCAGAACTCTTCTATTTTCCTGGACACTTCAAAAAGGATGCTGATGGTAAGGAGTATTATGAGTGTAATACAGTCGTTATGGATAAGAAAAAACCATATATGGAGTTAAGGCTTGGTGTGCACAACATATTCAAGCTCTTCCACATAGAATACGTGAAACGACTTTCTTACAAAAACAATCCTGGAGTCAACAAAGACGGTATCCGCTTCATGTTCCGTATGATGTTTTGATTTCTCGTCTTCTTCATAATGATAACTCTACTTTAGACATGAATAAATATGCATTGGTCACAGGCGCTTCACGCGGAATTGGACGTGAAATCGCTTTACGTCTGTCCGACATGGGATATCCCGTCATTATTAACTGTCTTTCAAACAAAGCTGCTGCTGACGAAGTCGCGCATATCATTGAGTCAAAAGGCGGAACGGCTGAGATTCTGATGTTTGATGTCTGTGATGAAGCTGACGTGGAAAGGGCTTTAGACCGTTGGGAGGAAGCTCATCCCGAAGATTATGTCGCTGTGCTGGTTAACAATGCAGGTATAAGGCGTGATAATGTCATGTTTATGATGGCGGATGAGGAATGGCAGCAGGTTATCAACACATCCCTGAATGGATTCTTTTATATCACTCGACGCTTGCTTAAGCACATGATGCCGCGAAAGAGAGGGGGGAGAATCATTAATGTGGCATCATTGTCTGGAATAAAGGGAATGCCAGGACAGACCAACTACAGTGCGGCGAAAGCCGGACTTATCGGAGCAACCAAGGCCCTCGCGCAGGAAGTGGCTCCGAGAAATGTCACAGTTAATGCGGTGGCACCTGGATTCATTGAAACCGATATGACAAAAGACCTTCCACACGACGAGCTTAAAAATCTCATTCCTATGCGACGGTTCGGAAAACCGCAGGAGGTAGCGGCAGCCGTAGCATTCCTTGCATCCGACGATGCTGCCTACATCACCGGCGAAGTCTTCAACATCAATGGTGGACTTTACACTTAGAATAGCAAGTCATTTCGGTTTACCGACTAAATAGTTTGTTACCATAGTAAATACATTTTTCACTATTCACTTTTCACTATACACTTTCAAATGTCAAATCGTGTTGTCATAACTGGTATGGGCATCTGGTCATGCCTAGGAACGGATATACAAACGGTAAAAGAGTCTCTCTATCAGGGTAAGTCCGGCATCGGACTCCAGCCTGAACGCATCCAATATGGTTATCGTTCCGGACTTACGGGAATCGTTCAGGAACCGGTCATAACAAAGCAGATGCTCGACCGTCACACCCGTGCAGGAATGTCGGAGGAAGCTAAATATGCCTATATGGCAAGCCGACAGGCATTTGAGATGTCTGGAATCGATGACACTTATCTGAGAAATAATGAGGTGGGGTGTATTTTCGGGAACGACTCATCGGCAAAGCCTGTCATTGAGGCATCCAAAATCATGGACGAGAAGCACGACTCTGCTATGCTTGGTTATGGAATCATTTTCCAGTCCATGAACTCAACTGTCAACATGAACCTCAGCACGATTTTCCATTTAAAAGGGGTGAACTTCACGGTCAGTGCAGCATGTGCGAGCGGTAGCCATTCTATCGGACTTGCATATATGCTTATCAAACAGGGAATGCAGGAGATGATACTGTGTGGAGGAGCGCAGGAAACGAATTATTATTCCATGGCATCGTTCGATGCACTTGGAGCGTTCTCTGTGAGAATGGATGAGCCGCAGAAAGCAAGTAGGCCATTCGACCGCGACAGGGATGGGTTGATTCCGAGTGGAGGAGCGGCTGCGGTTGTGCTTGAAAGCTATGAGCATGCCATCGCAAGAGGGGCAAATATTTTAGGAGAAGTTATAGGGTATGGATTCTCAAGTAATGGGGGAGGTATTTCTGAACCGAGCGATGAGGGCAGTGTCATCGCAATGACCAGAGCCATAAAGGATGCAAGGGTTAAACTCGATGACATCGATTACATAAACGCACATGCCACGTCAACTAAGCAGGGGGATATGTATGAGGCGATTGCACTCAACCGCCTTTTCTATGGGCATCGCGCACTCGTCAGTTCAACCAAATCCATGACTGGACATGAGTGCTGGATGGCGGGAGCAAGCGAGATTGTTTATTCTCTTATCATGATGCACAACAATTTTGTAGCTCCAAACATCAATCTCGAAAATCCCGATGAATATGCTGAAAAACTGAATCTCACCCCGACAACAGTTGACACAGAAGTCAACACCGTACTCAGCAACTCTTTCGGATTCGGTGGCACCAACTCTGCACTTGTCATCCGAAAAGTGTAGGGAATTACTTTCTGTGTGTCTTTATAAACTATGAATGATTATTGCAATAACAAACTACACTTGCTTTATGTGTGTTTTTATAAACAATAAATAGTCATTGCCATAGCAAACTACACTTTTCACTATTCCCTATTCACTATTCTCTTTCCACTTTTACTTTCCCGTTTCATCTCCCGCCTGCTCTTGCTCTGGGTCACCAGCCATACGCCTGTGAACACCAGAACTACAGCCAGTGACTGACTGATACCGAAAACACCAATCCCTGCCAACACGCTTACCACGCAGGCTACTATCGGCTGAACATAATTATACATCGCGACAACGGTCGGACGGAGGGTTTTCTGTCCACGCATCATCAGGATATAAGCGATGAACGTGCCACCGAATACCACAAAACCGGTCTCAAGCCAAACACGCAGTGATATCTCACTCCATCCAAGGGATTGCATTTTGCTGAACGATAAAGGCATGAGGATAATCGCGGCATAGGTTATCATCCATTTCATACATGTGATGACACTATAACGCTGTATAAGATGTTTGAATAGTGTCAGGTAAACTGCAAAACTCAGTTGGGCGGCAAGGCAAAGCAGGTCACCTGTCAGACTTGAGTCTGAGGAGGAATGAGTGCCCGCAGTTATCAGGATAAAGGCTCCGATGGCTCCGAAAAACACACCGGTTACTTTTTTGCTCGTAATAGGCTCACGCAAAAACAATGCGGCCAATATCATCGTGATTATCGGCATCATCGTCGTCATAATGCTCGCATTCACAGGAGATGTCAGCGACAAACCTATTGTGTAGCAGCATTGGTTCAGCACTATGCCCAACATGGCAGCGAAAAACAGCAGCAGCATATCCTTTGGACGTACCTTCTCTTCCTTCACAAACATAGAGGCTATCCAAAAGCACAAAGCACCACCTGCCACACGGAATGTCACCATCTCGATTCCGCCAACACCATTAACCATTGCATGTTTGCCAAGCGGTGCCATCAGTCCCCAGATGGCGCACGCGGCAAACATGCATATATGGCCTAATATCGTTTCCTTATTTCTCAATTTTATAAAATGTAATCTTCTTGCCTTTTTGTCTTCTAGTCTTCTATGTATCCTATGCCACTTTATTCAGTTTCTTTAGAATGCAGAAGATAAATGCGGCGGAGACAAGACAGATCACTGCTAGAACACCCCATATCAGCGTCAGGCTTGACCCCCACATCAATGCAGGTATTGCAACGAGGAAGTTACCGATGGCAGTGGCAACGAACCAGCCGCCCATCATCATTCCCTTATACTTAGGAGGTGCCACTTTCGACACAAACGAAATGCCGATAGGTGAGAGCAGTAACTCTGCGAAGGTCAATATCAGATAGGTGATGATAAGCAGGTTCGGAGTGACATCTGCCACGTGGTCAGCTATCTGTTTGCCACCTTCCAGATGGGTTGAGGGCTCTGGCAAACCTGTACATGCCAATGTCATGATGATATAGGCTGCGGCGGCAACCAACATTCCCAAACCGATTTTCAACGGGGCTTTCGGCTCTTTGCCTTTCTTTGCCAAGGCACCGAAGATCGCCATGCTTACAGGAGTGAGCAATACCACGAAAGCAGGGTTGAACTGCTGGAAAATCGGAGCCTCTATGTGGATGTTCGACTCAGAGGAGAAATATTTCCATATCAGACCGCCTATGGCAAGAACTGTAACTAAGACAGAGATGGATTTCCCTTTAGCGCTTTGGTTTTGGAAGATGCCGAAAAGACCATAAACCACGAATATCAGCAATACAAGATTCCAGACATCATAGAACATTGTCTCAATACCTGTCACTTCATGGTTGGTGAATTGCTCTGCAAAGAAGGTCAGTGTCGAACCATTCTGATGGAAAGCCATCCAGAAGAATATCACAACAGCGAAGACCAGACATAGCGCAACGATTCGCTCTTTTGTCTCTGACTTGGATATCTCTTCCACTGGCTGAGCAGCTGTCGAAGGTTTAGCACCACTGTAGTCTGCATGTTTGAATGTGTTGCGGAAGAAAAAATAAATCAAAATCGAAATAATCAGAGAAATACAAGCGATGCCGAAAGCAAAATGGTATGAGTCTTCTTTGCTGTAGCCGTATTTGTCCTGCATATAAAGCATGATGCCGATTGCGGCGGAAGCAGCGAACATCGCACCGATGTTGATGGCCATGTAGAATAATGAAAAGCCGTTGTCACGCTGATTAGCATATTGAGGATCCTCGTAGAGATTACCCACCAATACTTGAAGATTGCCTTTAAACAATGCTGTGCCAAGGCAAATCAGAAGAAGGGCGGCTCCCATAGCAACGATTGCGGTTGTTCCACTGCCTAATGGAATGGCTAAGAATAAGTAGCCTAAGAACATAATGGAAATGCCGACGGTCACACATTTGCCATAACCGATTTTATCGGCAAGCATTCCGCCGAATAGGGGCAGAAAATAAACCAACATCAAAAATGATGAGTAAATCAAGCCGGCTGTTCCTTCTGTGAAACCGAAATTGTCCTTCAGGAAAAGGGCGAAGACGGCAAGCATCGTGTAATAACCGAAGCGCTCACCGGTGTTGGCCAATGCTAGTGCATAAAGGCCTTTAGGTTGTCCGTTAAACATAGTCTTTGTTTTTTGTATGATTAGTTTTTTCAATAATCTCGTTTGTTCTCATTCAAGGACTTATTTCATTTGTGTTCTAAAACATCCAACGAATTTATCTCCTTGTCTTCAAACAATTAAGAAACCAAAGAGAAAAAAATCGTAAATCTTTAGTTCTTCTTGATATTCGGCTGTTCCAGACCATAACCCTTTTTCTTGTCTTCCACTTTCAGCAAAAGAGCTATCGCAATGGCTATCACACCACATATTGCAAAGATAGTCATTGTCGTCGTGTAGTCTATTGTTCCGTCAGCGGCAGTGTTTGCCTGATTCACCTTACCTATAAGAATCGGAACCATGGACAGACCGATATTCTGAATATAGAATATCAGGGCGTATGCCGTGCCAAGCAGTTTCATCGGAATGATTTTGGGTACAGAAGGCCACATTGCGGAGGGTACCAGACCGAAGGCAATGCCGAGCAACACCATCATCGTGATGGCAATGGCTACAGAGGTCAAGGCTGGTATCGCAAACACACCATGAACGATGGTCAGAAGTATTGAACCGATAATCATCAGGGTGGCACCCTTACCGATGCGGTCGTAAATATAGCCGAACAACGGGGTCAGTACAATCGTGCCATAAGGCAGCATCGAAGGTATGGCTCCGGCGAAATCCTCATCAACACCATATTTGATTACCATCAACTTGGTGGCGAATTTCAGGAATGGGAACACTCCTGCATAGAACATCAGACAAAGAAGCGTGATATACCAGAAACCACGGTTCGTGAACAGCTGTTTCAAATCAGAGAAACGGAACTGGTCTTCTGGATCTCCTTCTGATACGGCTGCGGCTGCCTTGTCCTCTTTCTTGTCCATTACACAATATACAATGAAAGAAATCATGGCGATACACAATAAGGCAACACCGAGGAACACTGCGGAGGGAACTCCGCTGTTGGACTTGGCAAAAGGTAGGGCGAAACTCAAGGCAGCGGCGGTGCCAAAACGGGCCAATGCCACCTGAACACCCATAGCCAAGGCAAGCTCATGACCGGTAAACCATTTTACAATCACTTTCGATACAGTGATTCCGGCTATCTCGCACCCGACACCGTAAATCGCAAAACCAACGCAGGCCCATATCACTTGTGTGCTGTAACCGAATAGCTGACCGTCGAAATCGTTACTTACTGCCCACCATTTGATTAAAGCTCCACCAAACATCAATACTGTTGACATGATGCCCGTGAAGCGGATGCCGAACTTGTCGAGGATGATACCACCGAAGAACAGCAGCAGCAGAAACACGTTGAAAAATCCGTAAGAGCCTGAGAAGAAACCATATTCATCAGAACTCCAGCCAAGTCCCATGCCTCCGTCAGACTTTGCTGCCGTCAGCAGAGGCTCAAGCGGAGACATCACATCGGTGAAGAAATAGGCTGCCATCATCGTGACAGATACAATTATCAGCGCAGTCCAACGCGCTGCTGCTGAATCACTCAGTTTTTTCTGTATTACTTCTTTCATTATCTTGTTTATTTATATTTTATACTAGAGATTTTTTTATGTGAGCGCCGGCAGGCTCGCCTATACATCTTCATCTTGTTAATTATTCTTTTCAAATATATGATATGATAAGGAGCTGTTCGGTATGTTGCACTGCCAACGCAACCAAAAATCACTTTATTTCAGCCACTTGTCCAGCCACCCGAAGAAAGTCCTCTGCCATAATATACCGTTCTGAGGTTTCAGCACCCAATGGTTTTCATTTGGGAAAAGCAACAGTTTGGCAGGCACACCACGGTAACGGGCTGCATTGAATGCAGCGATTGCCTGTGAATAAAGAATACGGTAATCAAGCTGACCATGAATACACAGAATCGGAGCATCCCACTTGTCCACAAATTTATGAGGTGAATTGTCGTATGTCCTGCGGATGACTGGGTCGTCCTTATGCCAGGGAGCTCCGCCTAAGTCCCAGTTGGTGAACCATGCCTCTTCGGTCTCAACATATTGCTGCTCAAGATTATAAATACCATCGTGGGCAATGAAGCACTTGAAGCGCTTATCGTGGTTGCCAGCTAGCCAATAGACGCTGAAACCGCCGAAGCTCGCACCGATACATCCCAGACGGTCTTTGTCAACGTACGACAGATTGTTGGCGGCATCGTCTATCGCGCTCTTATAGTCGTCCATGCAACGGCCAGTATAGTTTGTGCTGATTTCTTCCAGCCATGACTTGCCGAAACCGGGAAGACCACGGCGGTTCGGAGCTACCACGATATAACCGTTGGCGGCCATGATTTGCATGTTCCAACGATAGCTCCAAAACTGGCTTACTGGACTCTGCGGACCACCCTCACAGAACAGCAGGGTAGGGTATTTCTTGTTCTTGTCGAAATTGGGTGGGAGGATAATCCAGGAAAGGATGTCCTTGCCGTCAACAGATTTCGACCACCGGGGCTCTACATTGCCCCAGTCAATATTGTCAACGAAATACTGGTTTTCATGGGTCAGCTGGGTGGCTTTGCCAGATTTGATGTCAACAAGATACAGCTCTTTGGATTCTTTCATCGACTGACGGCCGCAAAGCAAATTGTCACCGCATAAAGCTACTGATGTGTAGTCATGCTGGCTGTCTGTGATTTTTCTCACTTCTCCTTTCAGATTGGTGCTGTAAACCATGGTGACTCCGTGCCATACGCCAATGAAATAGAGGGTTTTGGAGTCTGTATTCCAGCAATAGTCGTCAACACCGCTCTCAAAACACTGGGTTACGTAGGTTTTCTTACCCGTTTTCACTTCATACACGCAAAGGCGGTTGATGTCGCTCTCATAACCGTCACGCTCCATGCTCAGCCAGGAGATAAATTTCCCGTCGGGAGAGAACTGGGGGTTTATGTCATAGCCTAAGTTATAGTCTTTGCCCTCTTTGATTGCCTGGTTCGCGGCTTGATGCTCCAGCGACTTGCTGTAGTCATAGACTGGTGACTGATAGCCAGATGGCTTGCATAAGTTGGTCGTCTTACCGCTCTCGATATCATATAGGTATATGTCGGAGTCGGTGCTGACTGCATATTCGCGGCCTGTCTTCTTGCGGGAGGTGTAGAGTATCTGTTTGGAGTCTGGACTCCACCCCAGCTGTTCTATACCGCCAAACGGACGTAAGGGGCATTCAAACGGCTCATCCTGAAGTAAGTCGATGGGGTCGGTTGACAGTTCATCACCGTTGAAATGATAAAGATAGGGGTGAGGTATTTCTTCAGTAAATTCATCCCAGTGCTGGAACATCTGCTCATCAACAACCATGCCTGTGCTCTTTGGAAGGTCGGTGTAGGGATGAAAGTTCTGTATCGGATTTTTGATTGTGTGAATCACAAGCACTCGTTTGCCGTCAGGAGAGAAGCTGTAGTCTTCAATGTCACGTTTACCATGCGACAGTTGCTTACGTCCGCTTCCGTCATTGTTCATCATCCACAGTTGGCTCACACCGTCAGCGTCAGCGGAGAGATAGGTGATTTTGTCGCCTAAGTACTTTGCGCCCGACTCGCTCACTTTCGAGGAGGTCAGGTTGCGTTCTCCGCTGCCGTCCGAGTTGATTGTATAGACCACAGTGTGGCTCTTGTTCTCCTCCACGCTGTAATAGCTTACATTATAAACCACTTGCTTGCCGTCAGCTGATGCGTCACAACCGCCGATACGGCCCATCGCCCACAATGTCTCCGGACTCAGCCTGCGTCCCTCTATCTTAGGGGTCTGCCTCCCTATATAGCTCTGGGCACTTGCATTTTCTGTCTTAGTCATCGATAAAGAAGCTATGAGAATTGAAAATATGATATGTCTTGCTTTCATATTGCTTGATTGTCTTTTATGAAAAGAAAATGTACATAGATAATTAAATCCAGAGTAAATACACTTTTCACTCATCACTTTTCTCTGAATAAATCATTTTCTGTCGTTCCGTCTCTGCTCCTCCTTCATCCTCCGCTGCTGCTCTGCCATTGCTTGCATACGCTCCATCATCGACATCGTCTTTTTCGGGTTCGACTTACGTGCTTTTTTGCGCTCTTCCAAAGTGGCAAGCAGTTTGTTGTCATCTGTAGTGGCACGCAAATACCACATCATCAGGATGGACAACAGACCGGAAACGAAATAATAGAGGTTAAGACCGCTTGAATAGCTGTTGAATGAGAAGAAGAAAATCAGAGGCATCAGATAGGAGAACCACTTCATGCAACCCATGCTCTGCTGCTGCTCAGCAGACATTGCTGCATTATAGGACTGCTGACGCATGCTAATCCATGTGTTCACCCAAGTTGAGAGACACCACAACACACAGAAAATGCTCAGGTGATTGCCGATTCCCCAGATGTTTGAACCGAACTGTATCACGTCATCGTATGCCGACAGGTCGTCTGCCCATAGGAACGACTGACTGCGAAGCTCTATGGCGTTAGGGATGAAGTTGAACAAGGCAATCCAGATTGGCATCTGGATAAGCATCGGGAGACAACCGCCCATCGGAGATACACCATATTGGGAGTAAATCTGCATCATCTCCTGGTTCTTTGCCATGGCATCCTCTTTGTTCGGATATTTTTTGTTCAACTCCTCCATCTGAGGCTTCAACACGCGCATATAGGCTGATGACATATAGGATTTTTTCATCAGAGGGAACACACAGAATTTCACAATCAGAGTGATAAGGATCAAAACGAGTCCCATGTTTAAGCCCCACTGAGTCATGAAATCGAATATCGGGAGGAATACGAAACGGTTAATCCAACGAATTATTGGCCAGCCAAGATAAACAATGCTTTGAAGGTCATAGTTCGTCTCTTGACCTAATTGCTCATCAAGCATCTTCTCGTTGTTTTTTAGCGTTGAGAATTTATTCGGACCTAAATAAAGATGCATGCGGGTTGGGTTCTGACCGCTAGGATCAAATTTCGACTCTAAAGTCGTGCGAAGCCATTTCAGATATTTTGTGCCTTCTTTGATTTCCTCCTTTTCCATGTTTGAATAAAGAAGGGAACTGTGGAAACTGCCGTCTGCCATCAGTATCTGGCTGAAGAACTGGGTCTTGAAGGCAACCCAACGCATCTTCGATTCTATATCTTCGCCGGTTTCTTCTGCGTTTGAACCGCTTGACGACAACTCATCGGTCTCGTTCTCTGTGTCACGGTAGGTGATAGTACTGTAACGGTTCTCAAAAGCGAATCCTTTCTCCTGCTGACGGATGTGTTCGGCCCAGTCGATTGTCAGAGTTTTCGTGTCGGCATTGAAGAAATCCGACATGTTGTTTGCCTTCACGTCTATATCAACAATGTAAGAATCTGGCATCAGTTTGTAGGTGATGTCAAGCGAACCGGCATTGCCGTAGGGCCAGCTCAAGGTCACGATGTTGTTCTTGCCGTTGGAATCCTGTTCCACTTTCTCAACACGAAGGCAGAAGTCAGAGAACTTCACGTTCTTGCCCTTGCCGTTGAATTGGAAGTCCATCTTGATGTCTTTGGTGTCAAACAGCACGACATGGCTACATTCCGGATCACGGCTTTTGTATGTCGAGTCCAGAAGCTCGGCGCGGCTGATCTGACCTCCTTTGGTCGAAATATTCAGTTTCAACAGATTGTTCTCCAAAACAATCGTGCTGTCTATGCCTTGACGGGCAATGAAAAACTCATTGGTCGAGTCGGTCAGCTCTGTTTGAAGCTGTTCGGCCATACGGGCGGAATCGGCAACAAATTTTGCTCGATCCTGGACGGCTTGGACGGAATCCAACTCATGTTTCTGACGGGCATACTCTGCCTGTTTCTTCTGGTTGTTGCTGGAGTATATCATGAAGCCGATAAACACCAGACCTATCAATACCCAGCCAATAATTGTGTTCTTATCTTTCATTTTAATTGTTAATGAACTGAAAATATCTAAATTCCTAAAAAAATAAAATAACTAAATACTCAGATAAATCGTAAATACTAAATAATTTGTCAATGCACTCAAAGTTGCAAAGTTAGTAAAAAAAAATTAATTTTTGACCTTATTTCTTATGAATCTTATGGTGGAATAAAAAAAATAATGTACATTTGCAACAAATTAATGCATCATGACATTTTTTATTCAATTTTATGATTAAAACGTCACTATTTCGCGACGAGTTGTAGTACGTTTTCTAACTATATCTGATTTTAATACAATCTTTAAACAATATGAAAAAAACTATTTTTATTACTCTTTTGCTGACTATTTTCTGTGTTGGCATGGCACAGGCAAAGAAAAGGCCTCAAATCCAGTTTGAGCAGACGAATATCGATGTTGGTACTTTTCCCGAATCTGATCCAATCAGAACAGTGCAGTTTAAATTCAAAAATGTTGGTAACGCTAAGTTGGTAATCAATAACGTTACAACATCATGTGGGTGTACTGTGGCTGATTACCCGAAAGATTTTATCGCGCCGGGTGCCTCTGGTGTTATCACCGTTAGATACGATGGGAAAGGTAAATTTCCCGGACGTTTCAGAAAAGGCATCAACGTCTTCACCAACAACGGTAAAGATGTCACACGCCTGTACATCGAGGGCATCATGACTGCACCGCAGCAGACGAATTAATGTCTTGATGATTTGTCTGTACAAAATATAAAAAGAGGAATGTGATTCATTGCATTCCTCTTTTTATATTTCAAATTCCATTGTGTTCCCTCCAATTTTGAATGCTATCTTCTTGGCACAAAGACATAGCGTATCCTTGGGTGAATTATCCGCTCCATACAGCTTGTCACCATGTATCGGAGCATTTAGCCCTTGAGAGTGTGCGCAATGTACGCGCAGCTGATGGGTTCTTCCTGTGTCGGGATAAAGCTCAACAACTGTCTGACTTTCAAGGCGATCAACCACCTTCCAACGTGTCACTGCCTGCTTTCCATGCTCCAAATCCACAATCTGACGAGGCGGGTCATCTGGGTCTGGTCGCATGCGGAGTTTGATTCTGCCTATGTCTCCGGTAACATATCCGTCAACCAGGGCCTCATACGTTTTCTTCACCTCATGGCGGATAAACTGTTGCTGCAATTCTTTATATGTGGCCTCATCTTTGGCTATCAGAAGCAAACCACAGGTATCCTGGTCCAGACGGTGTACAAACCAATAAGCGGGTAGGGGATGATGCAGGCCTATCCAGTCGGCAACCGACTTCTCACCTCCACGCCCAGGTACCGACAACAACCCCGATGGCTTGTCAATAACCAGTAGCTGCGCATCTTCATAGACGACCTTCACCTGATTCAGCAACGCTGCGTCCCTTCGTTCAAGATGACTTTCTTCAACTTCCAGACCTTCTAACATGTACGACAAAATCGGGCGGCATTTCTTGTGACAGGCGGGATAGAAACGACCGTCCATGCGAACTTCCGAATAAGGAAGCTCACGATAAGGCTCGCTCAATTCCTTTCTTTTCTGAACCCAGAATTCAGCCATGCAAACTGGCTGCAAATCATGCTGATAAGCATATTGAAGCAGTTTGGGAGCGCAGCAGTCACCGCTGCCCGAAGGAATATGATGAGAGGAGGCATTACGGGAGAAATTCTCTATCTTCATCATTTTCTTTTTATAATAATCTGTGAATATTTTGATTAAGTCTTTCTCTTCACCACGGGCGTTCAGACAACGGTATTGCCTGAACAGCCAGTCCTGCAGGGCTTCCGAACGCGAACGCCTGACAGTCTTGTCGTCCATCATCTGCTCTATCTCATGCATCTCTTGTTGAAAATAATCCGAGCTCGTCACGTCGAATATCGGAGGGACAAATCCCTCCACATCGCTCTCCCCATTCAACTGACCCGAAAAAGCAGCTAAATATAAGATTTTTCCTTGTTCAATCCCATCATTCCCATTCTTCACATTACTCCTAACCACCAACACCCCAAACATCTTTCCTTTCCGTAGTTCATCCTCCCATTCCTCTTGCCCTTCAATATACGCACGCACCTCCTTTGCCGCCTCCACACATAGCGGATGCGCCACATACCAGAATGGATTAGTAAAAAGCAGGGGCGGATTTGCCTCCGCCCCTTTGCTTAATGTATGAAGTCGCTTGTCATTCATTTACTTTGATTACTATTGCTATTTGCAATTTTTATAAAAAATCCAATGATTCAATTGAAAAAAAATCGTAAATAGTAAATAGTTAAATCGTAAATATAAATCAGTCCTCAAGCAAAATGTTCATAATTTCGCATGCTGCTTTTGCAACCGACGTTCCAGGACCGAAGATTGCAGCTACACCGGCTTTGTAGAGGAAGTCGTAGTCCTGAGCGGGAATCACACCGCCGGCAATCACGAGGATATCCTCGCGACCGAGTTTCTTCAGTTCCTCTATCAGCTGAGGAATGAGCGTCTTGTGCCCGGCTGCCAGCGAGCTGGCGCCTACCACGTTCACGTCGTTCTCAACTGCCTCGCGGGCGGCTTCTGCTGGAGTCTGGAACAACGGACCCATGTCAACGTCGAATCCGCAGTCGGCATAACCCGTAGCTACTACTTTTGCACCGCGGTCGTGACCGTCCTGACCCATCTTGGCTACCATGATGCGCGGACGACGACCTTCTTTCTGAGCAAACTGCTCAGTCAGTTCGCAGGCTTTCTCGAAGTCTGCGTCTTTCTTGCTTTCTGATGAATACACGCCTGATATCGTTCTGATTACTGCTTTATAACGTCCAACTATCTCTTCGCATGCGTCGCTGATTTCACCGAGGGTACAGCGCAGGCCGGCTGCCTTCACTGCAAGGGCGAGCAGGTTGTTCTTGCTCTTCTTGCCCTCGTTGAACTCACGCACGCATTCGGTAATCTCTGCCAACGCTGCCTTGCAGGCTGCCTCGTCGCGGTTGGCACGAAGCTCTTTCAGCGACTCTTCCTGCTGCTTGCGTACTGCAGTGTTGTCAACCTCAAGAATGTCAAGAGGATCCTCATGGTCAAGACGGTATTTGTTTGTGCCGACGATGGTCTGAACACCGGAGTCGATGCGAGCCTGGGTTCTTGCGGCTGCCTCTTCAATACGCATCTTTGGAAGACCGGTCTCGATGGCTTTTGCCATACCACCGAGCTTCTCGATTTCCTGAATGTGTTCCCAAGCCTTGTGTACCAGCTCGTTGGTCAGGGTCTCAACATAATAGGAACCTGCCCAAGGGTCAATCTGCTTGCACACTTTCGTCTCGTTCTGGATGTATATCTGAGTGTTACGCGCGATACGGGCAGAGAAGTCGGTAGGAAGGGCTATGGCCTCGTCGAGGGCGTTGGTGTGCAGCGACTGGGTGTGACCCAATACGGCTGCCATGGCCTCGATACAGGTGCGGCCCACGTTGTTGAACGGATCCTGCTCGGTCAGCGACCACCCTGAAGTCTGGGAGTGGGTACGAAGGGCGAGCGACTTCGGGTTCTTGGCTCCGAAGCTCTTCACGATCTTTGCCCAAAGCAGACGGCCGGCTCTCATCTTCGCGATTTCCATGAAGTGGTTCATGCCGATGGCCCAGAAGAACGACAGACGGGGTGCGAACGCATCAACGTCAATGCCGGCGTTCACACCGGTGCGCAGGTAGTCCATACCGTCGGCGAGCGTGTAGGCAAGCTCGATATCGGCCGTTGCGCCTGCTTCCTGCATGTGGTAGCCGGAGATGGATATCGAGTTGAACTTAGGCATGTTTTGAGATGTGTATTCAAAGATGTCAGCGATAATCTTCATAGAGAAGGCTGGAGGATAGATATAGGTGTTACGGACCATGAATTCCTTCAGAATATCATTCTGGATGGTTCCGGCCATCTCCTCAAGTTTTGCGCCTTGTTCCAGACCGGCATTGATGTAGAAGGCAAGGATAGGAAGCACGCCGCCGTTCATCGTCATCGACACCGACATCTTGTTCAATGGAATACCGGCAAACAGCACTTTCATGTTTTCGAGTGAGCAGATGCTCACACCGGCCTTACCTACGTCACCTACTACGCGTGGGTTGTCTGGGTCGTACCCGCGGTGGGTCGGGAGGTCGAATGCCACAGACAGTCCCTTCTGACCGCTGGCGAGGTTACGGCGGTAGAATGCGTTACTCTCTTCGGCGGTCGAGAATCCGGCGTACTGGCGGATGGTCCAAGGACGGAACGGATACATCATTGAATAAGGACCACGCAAATAGGGAGGAATACCGGCGGTGAAGTCCAGGTGTTCCATGCCTTCAAGGTCTTCTTTTGTATATACAGGCTGGATGTCTATCTGCTCGGGGGTTCTCCAGTTGGCTGTGATATGGTTGTCTTTCTGCCACTGCTGGCCATTCTTTGCCTGAATACCAGCATAGATATCTATATTTTTAAAATCTTTTCGTGCCATGTTTTAAATAGTTATTGCTGGATATTCAACTTCTTGTTATATTCTCTTAAAGTCTCAAGTTGGTTTACACGGACATGGATGAAATTCTCAATGCCGGCGGCTTTCAGGTCTTCGGAGCAGGCGGGAGCACCGGCTACAACGAACATGGCTCTGCCGTCAAGATACTTGTAAGCTGGAATAGCATATTCTGCATATTCATCATCGGATGAGCAAATCACCACAATGTCGGCATCTGCCTTCAAGGCGGCGTCAACACCTTCCTCTACAGTCTTGAAACCGAGGTTGTCTATTACCTTGTAGCCGGCGGCTGCAAGGAAGTTGCAGGAGAACTGAGCACGGGCCTGACGCATTGCCAGGTTACCAATGGTCAGCATGAAGGCGATTGGCTGCTTCGGAGCTGACTCTGTCGCAAGACGCAGGGTCTCAAACTCACTTGCCATACGGCTCTTGTTCAATGTAGGAATATTGCCTGCTTCAGCCTCTGCTTTATTTGCGCAGCAGCAACCGTTTGACGGACGCTTGCCCTCTGAGGTCTCAGTGAAGTTAGGGAACTGGTTGGTGCCCAGGATGAACTCCTTACGTTTGGCGGCGTCTGCATGACGTTTGTCATTCGAAGCGTTAACCTTCGACTGGATATTGCCGGCAAGAGCCTCATGGAGGAAACCACCGGCTTCCTCAACCTCAAGGAACAGTGCCCATGCTTGCTTGGCGATGGCGTCAGTCAGCGTCTCGATATAATAAGAACCGCCTCCCACATCAACCAGTTTGTCGAAGTGGGCTTCTTCTTTCAGAAGCAGCTGCTGGTTGCGGGCTAGGCGCTCACTGAATTCATCGGGGGTCTGATAAGGCTTGTCAAACGGAGTGACTACCATGGAATCAACATTGCCGATGGCTGCTGACATCGCTTCGGTCTGAGAACGGAGCAGGTTCACGTAGCTGTCGAACAGCGTCTGGTTGTATTCGCTCGTCACGGCGCATACGTGCATCTGACATGCGCAGTCGCATTGCGGCTCATACTGCTTCACAATCTGTGCCCACAGCATACGGGCGGCACGGAACTTGGCTATCTCCATGAAGTAGTTCTCGCTAACACCCATGTTGAACTTGATGTTCTTGGCGGCCAATGTCGGGTCAACACCCTGGTCAACAAGCTGCTGGAGATATTCGTTTCCCCAGGCCAAAGCATAACCTAATTCCTGGTAGATGTATGCGCCGCTGTTGTTCAGCGTCACACTGTTCACACTCACGCAGCGGAATTTCGGATAGGCTGCAAACGTGTTAATAAGCTCTTTGCCAAGTTGAAGCACGGCTGTTGTGTCTTTGCCTTTTACCAATATCTTCTCTATTGGATCCCAGTCAATGCTGCCGGATACTTTCTCCTTATCATAGCCGTGTTTCTCGAAATAGTCAACGAGGAGTTTGGCTAGTTCTACTGAACGGCGTTTGCAGGTGCAGAAGTTCACTTCCACTATGTCGCAGCGGATGCCTTTCAGCAATGTCTCAACGGTCTCTGCATTCACCATGTCACCACAGAAATGGAATCCTAATGAGTCAACGCCCTTGTTCAGGATGTCCAAGGCTTTGGAGTTGGCGGCCTTGGCGTCGGTCACATTGATGTTCTGACGAACATACCACAGGTTGTTGTCGGTTTTGTTGCCGCGGATAAACGGAAACTCACCGGGGAGAGAATTTACGGCAGCCTTGTCTGCCAGGTCCTCACGACGGTAGAACGGTTGCACGTTAAAGCCCTCGTTTGTCCTCCATACCAGTTTCTTCTGGAAATCGGCACCCTTCAGATCCACCTCGATCTTGTCGAGCCATTCCTGACGGGTAGGAGCTTGAAATTCACCAAAAAGTTTTTCTCTTTTAACCATTATTTTATCATTTTTTTGTAAAAAAATATCTTCATAACAATACCCACTCCTAAAATCCCTTAGAAGTGGTTTCTTTCTTTAATATGGCTTTATGTGATTTATGGTATTTATGGAATTTATTACTTATTATGTTAGTCCGATTTTTGATTTTTACTAGTGGATTTTTATGATTCAGCTTATTTTATTGCAAATTTACCGCTTTTTTATGATATGAACGAATAAAAAACGAATAAATTTTGAATATATTGGCAAAAAACACAACTTTCTCCTTTTTTATTATTTTTTTATGATTCATGCATTTCAGCTTTTATCCTTAACCCGCCTTCTCGTCTTATCGTTTTCTTAATTCATCTGGCTTCAGCTGCGGGTGTGGACGTTTCGTCCGCGTCAAGCGTCAAGGACTCGGTGCCCTAAGACGTTTGCAAAAAAAATATTAATAGTCAAATAAATCGTAAGTCGTAAATAAATAATAGTCTTCTTTCTTCAAAAGTAAATACACTTTTTCACTTTTCACTATTCACTTTTCACTTAAAATATTCTTCCTTTTCTTCGTTTTTCTCGCAAAATACTTGTAACTTTGCAACGGATTTGAAGTTTTGCAAGTCCAGGGGTGCTTAAACCCGCATGGTTTAGGCTGAGATTATACCCTCATAACCTGATTCGGGTAATGCCGACGTAGGGAAGGTAATCTACAACCCCTTTATTATTTTTTCTTTGCCCCTTTAGGGCATATAATAAAGGTATTAATTATGAGAAAAAGATTGTTGCCGCTTTTCGCGGGATGTTTGGTGCTGACCAGTCACGTGTCGGCACAGAGTGTTGATTCTTTGTTCGAGTGGGAACTGCAGGAAGTACAGGTGCAGTCCACAAGGGCGAACGCCAAGACACCTATGGCGTTCAGCGATATGAAAAAGGAAGAAATCAACGAGGTGAACCATGGAAAAGATGTGCCGTCAATACTCAACATGATGCCGTCAGTCACGACCAGCAGCGATGCTGGAACGGGTATCGGCTACACAGGCATCCATGTCAGAGGCACCGACCCCACGCGTATCAACGTCACTGCTAACGGCATACCGCTCAATGATGCTGAGAGCTCACAGATGTATTGGGTCAACATGGGTGACTTTGCATCAAATGTGCAGTCGATGCAGTTGCAACGTGGTGTCGGTACTTCAACTAATGGTGCTGGTGCCTTCGGGGCTACACTTAACATGCAGACCGACAACCTCATCGACAAGCCGTATGCCATTATCGACATCTCGGGGGGATCCTACGGAACGCATAAGGAGGCTGTCCGCTTTGCTACCGGCCTTTTCGCCAATCACTGGGCTATACAGGGAAGAATCTCCAATATTGGTAGCGACGGATATATCGACCGTGCATCGGCGAACCTCAATTCTTATTTCCTCCAGGGGGGGTATATGGATGACAACACGGTCGTGAAATTCGTCACCTTCAACGGTTGGGAGAAAACCTACCATGCTTGGGATTATCTCTCGAAAGCGGATATGAAAACACTTGGCAGGACATACAATCCTTGCGGACAATATACCGACGACAATGGCAATACTGCTTTTTATAAGGACCAGACCGACAACTACCATCAGCATCATTACCATCTGCTATGGAACCAGCAGTTCAATAATTTTTGGAATTTGAACACTGCGGTTTACTACACCAGAGGCGATGGATATTACCAGCAGTACAAGGAAGACCAGAAGCTCTATAAGTATCATTTCGAACTGCTGCCCGACAATGAGAAATATAACTTCCCAAAAGGACGGTCAAATGTCATCAGGAAAAAACGCATGGTCAATGATTTCTACGGAACGGTGGCAAGCCTAAATTTCAACAACAGAAACGGACTGTCGGCTAATTTCGGAGGGGGATGGAGCAGATACGACGGTCAACATTTTGGTAATATTCTCAGCATCAAGGGGTATGAGACGAAAATACCAAAAAGTTTCAGATATTATGACACCGATGCGAGAAAAATCGATTATAATTTCTACGGAAAGGTGAATTATGAGCTGTTCAGAAATTTCAATGCCTTCGTGGATCTCCAATACCGCCATGTGTCGGTGAAAATGACCGGACCCACTCAGGAATTCGGCGACGATAAGAATCAGATTCATTTCGACCTCCACAGGAAATACGATTTCTTCAATCCAAAATTCGGTGTGATGTACAGCCCTGCGAAAGGACATACCGCTTATGCGTCGTATGCAGTGGCTCATAAGGAGCCTGTCCGTAACGACTGGGAGGACATGCTGAGTGAGACTGATCAGGTGGAACCCAAGCGTGAACGCCTTAACGACCTTGAGGTGGGGTATAAATTCGAGTCAAAACGTTTCTCGGCAAGTGCCAATCTCTATTTCATGAACTATGACAATCAGTTTGTGCTCACAGGTGCACAGGATGCCAATGGCGAGATGGTGGCACGAAACATCAAGGATTCCTATCGTCTTGGTCTGGAAATCTCTGCTGCATGGCAGCCTTTCGACGGATTCACTTGGGATGCCAATGCCACTTGGAGCAAGAACCGGGCGAAAAACATGAACGTCACGGTCATCAACGAGGACTGGACACAGAGTTATGCCAACGTGGGTACCACCCATCTGGCTTACTCTCCTGATTTCATCCTCAACAACAAGTTCTCTTACGAATGGAAAGGGCTGAAAGCATCGCTCTTCACCAAGTTCATCAGTGAGCAGTACATGACCAACTCCGGATTCAAAGGATATCATGAGGAAGACGGGTCAACTACCAGCGCCATGATCGACAAGATTTTCACTACCGACCTCGACATCTCTTATTCCTTTAAGTTCGGATGTGTGAAACGCTTCACGGTCGGGGCCACTGTCTATAACCTCTTTAACGAAAAATACGAGAGCAATGGCTCATGCTCCATGAATTTCCGAAACAACAACGGCAAAATCGAGGCTTACAACGGAGGATGGGCATGGGCCACTTTCTCAGCACAGGCACCAACACATTTCCTTGCCTACATCTCCATCAATTTCTAACCCTTTCTCGTCTTCTTAAATCATCAGTCTTCGGCTGTTGACGTGGTCGTCTCGACCGCGTCAACAGTCGAGAGCTCGTTGCCCGAAGACTGATGAAAAACAATCACTCCGCATGGCCACCAAAAACTGCAAACTAAAATCTAAAAACCATCTCCCCTCTACATGGCCACTACAAACTATAAACTTCAAACTAAACAGACATGCATTCACACGACAGAAACCGTAGTTCTTTCCCTTTGTTGAGTTGAGACCATCTTTAGAGTAAATACACTTTTCACTATTCACTTTTCACTATCAATCCTTTTCCCATGAAACTCTTTCTCGACATAACAACCACAATCTTCGGACTTCTTTATATCCTTTTGGAAGTCAGGGGGAGTTGGCTGATGTGGTTGGTCGGATTCATCATGCAGGCACTCGGCATCATCCTCTATTTCAACAGCGGATTATACGCCGACTGTGCTATGGAGTTCTATTACATCCTCATGACTATCTATGGATTCATCGTCTGGAAAACAGGATGGAAGCTGTTCAGGAAGCAACGGGAGGAAAAACATAATAAATCGGAGCAGCCTATTTCTCGTTTCCCACGTAAGCTGATTCTTCCGTGGATTATCTTCATTGCTGCCATCTGGGCGCTCATCTATTGGATTCTTGTCTCTTTCACCAACTCCAATGTCCCACTTGCAGACAGCTTCACAACCGCACTCAGTATCGTCGGTATCTGGGCGCTTGCACACAAATACCTTGAGCAGTGGTTCATCTGGATCGCAGTCGATATCGTCACTTCCGCGCTTTATTATTATAAGGAGATTCCCTTCAAGGCTTCTCTTTATGCTCTTTACGTCATCATCGCCATTTTCGGCTACTTCAACTGGCGACGCAAAGTAGAGCACCCCGTAGTACGTCCTGTTACCAAAACGTTCGGCAAGTAAACACCCCTCCTTTGTGCGTCTTGTGACGATCGTCTTGTCTTCTTAAAGCATCATTCTTC
>JAEEGI010008958.1_pt1 | contig 22015 bp, 15 predicted proteins | sample 8958751 | NCBI WGS metagenome assembly JAEEGI01 (sample SAMN16246545, study PRJNA631951) | gut metagenome | biome: gut microbiome; feature: rumen; material: KS-attached | host: Bos | place: Iran: Karaj | collected 2018-10 | reverse complement strand
ATTCCTCTGATTCATCATCCTCTTCGTGGTTACTTTAATAAGTGGCTCTTCTGCGTCTGCTGATCATGAACATCATGACGGCGCCGAACAGCAGCAGGCCGATCATGAACGGAGCAATCGTGAGGATCACGCCGGTCGGAATCGCGCCTTCACGGGTATTGGTCCAGCCGACCTTGGTGAGGGGAGCGGTAATGCCCGTGCCGGTGTAGTTATCGGTAAAGTCGTTATCATCACCATCGTTATCGACATTTGCAGTCTTCTGATAGTCTTCTTCGTCTTCGGTCACAGTGTAGTTGTAGCCGGTGTTCAGCTCGTTCACGGTCACAACGTCGCCGTTGGTGAGATAGAAGGTGCCGGTGTAGGAACGGGCGTTGTCGCCATCGGCGGGGACTACGATCGTGTAATCACTATTGTCGCCGGGAACGACGGACTCGTTATCACCGATGATGGCAGTAGCATCGCCGCTGAAAGTCAGCGTGTAAGTACCGGGGTTGACGTCGGAGAGCTCAAGCGTATATGCGAAGCGCTTGGTCATGTCAGCCTGGTTGCCTTCGATCTTTTTGGAGAACTGCAGGTCAACGGTTTCCAGTTCGTTGTAGAAGCCGTCGGTCTTTTTGGTGGGATTCGTCACGTACTGATATTTGTAATTACCGGAGCCTGCAGGATCTTCCACACGCTCGAAGCTGGTGGCAGCATCTCTCAGCGAATAGGTCGTAATTTCAAGAACATCGGGGTCAGATTCGCTGGGGAACACGAACACGTCAAGATAACGTGTGCCGTTGTCGATCGTGACGCCTTCGAAATCAGTCGCTTTTTCGGTGACCTCATAGCGATAGACGCCGGGGGCGGAGAACGTCACACCGGTAAAGTTAAAGGCGATACCGCTCTCAGCGAACTTTTTGTCTGTAGTCGTCGGGCTGTCGTGGTCTGGATCCGTCGGCAGACCGGTGGTGGTGCGCATGCCGCTGGTAAACGTCGCGGGCGCAACTGTGGGAGCAGTGATTTCGCCGTTCGATTCAACAACGGGACCGGCAAGGATTTCGAGTGCGTTTCCGTCGCCGCCTGGAACAGCGGTACCTGCGTTGATTGCAAATTCAAAGCTTGCGTTGGGGATCTGTGCGTCAGCGTCGACGGTCAGATACTTTTTGAAAAGGTCGGATGTGGAGCCACCGTTGATCGGCGTATAAGCGAACGCGGTGACTGCGGCAAGGGTCATGATGAGTGCGAGCGTCATGAGGATTGCCAAGGCTTTGCTAATGTTTCTTTTCATAGTTTTACCTCCTTACATGAAAAGAAATATTTTTTATATGCAAAATGATTGCATCCAGAAGGGAAGGGGCGCCGGCGCATCAGAACGATGTCCGGCTTTGAAAAGGGGTTCGGCTCAGAAGTTTCTGCGCCGCATGGTGAACAGCATCGGCCCTTTGAGGTCTTTGCGGTCGACCGCGCCGAACAGGCGGCTGTCGTTGGTGTCGCTGCGGAAGTCGTTCAGGATGAACACCTTGCCGGGCTCCACGGTATAGGGGAAGGTGACGGGGGAGCCATCCGCCTGATAGGTGGCGTAGAAGACCTCTTCGGCCGGTGTAACGCCGTTGACGGTCAGCGAGCCGTTTTCGGCAATATCGACCACACTGCCTTCCAGCGCGATCACCCGGCCGACCTGAGTCTTTCCGTCCATGCGGTAAAGCACCACGGCGTTGATGAAGGGCTTTTGCAGCCTAAAGCTGACGAGCAGATCGCCGTCGTGCACCGCCGGGTACATGTTGTTGCCGTAATGGACCGACAGCCCGAGGACAAAAGCAAAAACCGCCCATACCAGCGCGACTGTGACCGCGATCTTCACAAGAAGACCGATCAGCAGCTGCTTTGTTGTTTTGGGCGGTGCTTTTTTGGGGGGCGCTTTTTTAGACGGCGCAGTTTTCTTTTGCGCCGGTTTTGGGGTTTCTTTTGGTTCGGGCGCGGCATCAGCGTCAGTAATCTGCACGCCGGCGATGGTTTCGACCGAATCAAGCTGCTCAAAATTCTGCATGGTAACCGCCTCCCTTTACAGTTTTTTAATTATAATATAATATACAGCAAAAATCCTTTCGTATATTAACATGTTTCCGCGCGCGCGTCAATATATAACGCGTTAATATTTGCGCCGTAAAAAGTAGATTTTTACCCCCTATATTTTTTCTTTTTTGTAAGTTTTCAACAAAAAACGCCCCGGAGGGGCGTAGTCCGATTTAACACAAAGAAAGACCATAGTCAAAAAAAGATTTGGACTGTCATTATGCACAAAAATCGCGTTGTTTATGAAAGAAAATTTCGTGATATGATTTAATAATATTTAAGACTTTTTGCCGGGTTCCACCCGGTAAGCGGCCACGACGAACCGTCCGTCTTTGGTGTGATAGCTGCAGGTGGATAAAAACAGAAGCTGCGCGGGATACTGCGGCGCGTCTGCAAGATCGATCATCGACATGGTGCGGATGTTCGACACTGTGTCAAGATAGGTCGGTTCGTCCAGCGATCCGATCCGTTCGTAGTATTTGAAGACGTTGGCGTTTTCGTCATAGATCTTCGTCTGGAACGCGGCAAACACGCGGTAGCGGCGGTTTTCCGTCGGCGTGCCGATGCGGATCAGACGGTGCTCCAGCGCGTAATCCGGGTCGGCGTACCGGTCCAGCGCGCCGAACATGGAATCTGTATCCATGTTGTGCCCGTAGATGACGAAGGAATCGGAATCCAGATTGCAGCCGCCGCCGATAAACAGGCACCCGGCGATCGAGTATTTTTTATTGAAGTCTCTTCGAAGATAATACTCCGGGTCGTCCTCAGACGTCTTCATCACGGGGTAATCGATGGCGGTGTCCGGAATCTTCAGCCAGCAGGCGAAGTCCCCGTTCTTTTCCATCACGGATTTGTAGCGGTTCACAAAGGTCGTTGATATCTCCTCCGACGCCTCCGACGCCTCCGGCGGCTCGGTGGGGAGCGCTTCCCGCAGTTCGGCGAAGCCTCTCTGTTCCCGCCACTGCGGCAGATAGACCCGCAGCGCACGGTAGGAGGAAAACACAAGCAGCGCGATCAAAACCGTGACCGGGAGCAGATATAACCAGGCGGTACTTTTTTTCTTCCGATGCATCGGGCCGCTCCTTTCAATCCTGTGTCCGCGGCAGCCTTCATTCAGCTGCGGGATCTGTTTCTGATAGCTGGCGTATTATAGCATTTTTTCGCCGCTCTGTCAATTGCGGCTGCGGCTTTTTCATCCCTGCGTTACGCCGCCAGAGGGACGTTGTTTTTGCCGTTTTTTTACCTCTTGCCGATCCGTTTCTGCGCCGCGTACCGCTCTTTGTCCAGTTTCCGCTCCGCGGCGAGCTGCTCCTGTTTTGCCCGCTCGGCGTCGTGCTGCGCCTGTCGTTGGCGTTTGACTTCTTCATAATCCGCGATGATGGAATCGAGGTCGTGGTAGCCGTGATAGAGCTCCAGCGTGCGCAGCGCGTCGAGATAAGGCGTTGCGAAAGCAATGTAATTATTCCTGTCGGCGTTGGCGCGCTTCATGGCTTCACGGCGCAGTTTGCGGTTCTCTTTCGTGTCGTCCGGCATGTCATAGGCCCGCTGTGCCGCGTCCGGATCGTAAGTGCAGTGCCCGTCGGGATACAGCTGCAAAAAGAGGTGATGAGAGGAGCGGATCTGCTTTGCGCGCTTGATCTCCTGCTTTCTCCACGTCCGCTCTTCCTTGACGTCGGTGTGGGGAAGGGCTTCCGCGAGCGCCAGCAGTGCTTCGTAATCGTTGTGGAAGCCGTCGATCCCGGCGTCCGCGATCCGTTTGCACAGTTCATATTGCTTTTGGCCGAATGCGGTTTCGAACCGGTTGAGCTCATGCATAACAAAGCGGGAGATCTCCACTTCCTCGTTGTGCTCCCTTACCCGCTGGTTTTCCGCGCGGGCGGCGCGGATCGCCTCCAAACGGGTCTGCTTTTCTTCTTTTGTCCGGTGCGGCAGGCGTCTTGCCGCGGCAACGGCGCTTCTGCCCGGCAAGGGCAGCTTTTCTTCGTGTTCGAACGCCCGCGCTCTGATGATCGCCTCACAGCCTTCGAGATAGGTGCTCTCTTCCCGGTTCTCGGCGTTCCGGTCTTCGATCAGCGTGCGGATGCGGATGACGCGGATCATCGACTTCTGTCCTGTTTCGGTAATATCGTAGGCGAACCACGGCAGCACGTCGATCGCCGCGCCGACGACGGAGATCACCAGCAGCGTGTCCATCAGGTCGAACAAAACGCAGTTCGGGTTTTTGACCTGCTGCGAAAGCGGGAGCGTCTCGTCATAGTTCCGATAGACGTCGAGCACGGAATAGTCGTTGCCGTCAAAGCCTTTTTTCTTATAGACCCACGGAATGAACAGCCCGGTCACCGCGCCGACGGCGCCGCCCGCGTAGGATTGGATAAGCCCGAACGCGCCGTCGATCCGCTCGCCGATCAGATACTGCTGGTTGTCCCGCATATCCGACTCGATGGCCGAGTCGATGACGTTGCCGGTATCTACGAACCGGTCGATGGTATAGACGATGAACAGGCCGATGGCGGCGAGTTTTGTTTTATAAAAGAGGAAATAGGACGCGATCAAAAAGACCTGCGCGATGTTTTTGAAGATCTTGATGTTGCGCTTGCCGAAGCGCTTGATGAACCACGGCGAGAACAGCATGCCCCAGAAGTTCGCGTTGTAGGAGATGGTGTTGAGCAGACCGTAGGTCGTGCTTTTCATGATGTGCGCGCGATAGACCATCCACTCCCAGATGTTGCCTTTGGCGCCCTCGAGAAAGTCGTTCCAGCCGTCCGCGCATTTGATCCAGAAGATCTTGTTGCCGGCAACAGCCCGCAGCGAATTGGAAAAGCCGAGCCTGGTGATCCGGCTCTTCGGCAGTACAAGCCGCTCTCTGGTGCCGAAGTACGCGACAAAGACGATCGGCATCAGCAGCGCGAGCGGGGTGTAGGCGCCCCGAAAATAGCGCATATTGTATTTGTCGCCGTTCTTGCACAGGACGTCGACCATCAGCGGGAAATAGAAGTTGCTGATGGTGTAGCCGAGCGAGTAGATGATGCTGGTGATCGCCATGATCTTCGTGCGTTCCTGCGTGTTCGGCGTCATGACATGGACCATGTTGGTCACGCCGGTGTTCACCCAGTTCTTGACGTAGCCCTGGATCTGACCGACCAGAAACAGCACGATGATCATGATGTAACGGCCGAAACGCCCCGTATCGCGGATCGATTCATACGGCAGCCAGAGGGAAATGAGCGTCAGGATCATCGACGGTAGCGCGAGCTTGATATAGACGCGGTATTTGCCGTCGCTCGAACGCAGATTGTCGATGATATAGGCGTTGAGCGGCGCGATCAGATAGCCGATGCCCGTGCTGATATAGCTCATCACAAGCAGTTCGGCGTTGTTCATTTTCAGCGTCATGCCGGTGAACTCGTTGCCCACGCCGAAGGTGATCGTCCAGCAGATCGCGAGCAGCATCGCCATCCAGCCGACCGAGAGCATGACGACTTCCCGGTACGGCACATATTCGCCCGGCCGCGGATGCCGCCAATACATTTTGACGTCAAGAACAGCCTCTTTCACTTTTGCCAGCGCGTCCACCGGATCACCTGCCTGTCGTCGAATAGTTTTGCCGCGCCGCAGGGATATACGGCCGCGACGTCGCTTTTATTATAAGTGTTTTCCCACGCCTTGTCAACAAACCGGGCGGGGCGATCGGGAGATAAGGCTTGAACCGCGCTTGGGATTATGCTATAATGAAAAACAGATGACCACAAAGAAAGGGGAGACTGCTGATGAATCACAGCATGAAACAGATCGTTGCCTGCCTGCTGGCGGTGTGTATCCTCGCTGTTTCCGTCCCGCTTTGCGCCTTTGGAGCGGAAACCCCGCTGCAGCTTATGGTCGCGGCGGATACGCATTTCCGGTGCGCGGCGGACCTCGGCGCGCCGGACGACACTTACGCGGAATACCTGCTGGACCCCGACACCTTTGCGTACGCTTCCACCCAGGGACAGATGAACTATGAATCCGAAGCGATCCTTGCCGAACTGCTGCAGGCGTTTACCGCTTCCGACGCGCCGTATCTGCTGATTGCAGGCGACCTGACCTGCGGCAAGCGGCAGTCGCACCTCGCGTTCGCGGAGTACCTGCGCAAGACAGAAGAAGCAAGCGGCAAGCAGATCTTTGTGACCGTCGGCAACCACGACTGCGCTGCCAAGAGCAGCGACGACAAGATCTCCATGGAGGAGTTCCGGGAGATCTACGCCGACTTCGGCTTCCAGCAGGCGCTGTTCCGCCACGACGCGTCCGCCTCTTATGCTGTCGATCTGGACGACACCTACCGGTTGCTCGCCGTTGATTCCTGTATCTACGGCGAGGACGACGGCAAGATCAGCACCGCCGTGTTCCGCTGGATCAAGGACCAGGTCAGGCAGGCCGAACAGGACGGCAAAACCCTGATTGCCATGATGCATCACAGCCTGCTGCCGCACTACGAGCTGCAGCCGATGATCGACAACTGGCGGTATTTCGCCGGGTGGTTCGCGGATCACGACATTCGTACGGTGCTGACCGGGCACATCCACGCGAACGATATTTCCTCCACGGTCTCCGACCGCGGCAATACGCTCTATGATATCCAGACCGGCGCGCTGATCTCCTCTCCGAACACCTACCGCGTGCTGACGATGAGGCAGGGCAGCGTCCAGATCGAAAGCCGGTTCATTACAAAGATTGACCCTGCGCTGCTGCCGGACTATCTGACCGACGCACAAAAAGCGAAGCTTACGGAGGACTTCTCCGGCTACGCGAAGGAATACTACATCAGCGGCGTCTGCAAGTGGCTGAACCGCAACATCGGCTCGCCCAACCGGCTCGCACGGTGGTTCAAACTCAAGGAAGGCACGAAAGCCTACGCTGCGGCGGAGCGGTTGATGGCGCGGCTTGGTGCGGCAGTCGGACAGGATATCTACGACACCGGCGCCGGTGCGAGCATCGAGGCGGCGCTCGCGCCGTACCACATCGAGGTGCCGCAGAGCGATTACCAAAAGCCCTATGAAGTCGCCGCAAAACTGATGTACGGTTTCTTCCACGGAGACGAGGACGCCGTGGGCAACAAGGAAGACGCGGCGTTATTGCTCACGTGTCTTGAGGGCGCGATTCTGACCGCGATCCAAAGCGACCCCGACCAGGCGTCGCTGCGCCTGCTTGCCCGCGCGATGGAGACCAGAACCGATGCTGCCGCGGCTGTATCATCTCTGAGAACCTCCGTCTGGGCGCGTCAGCTGGCGGAAAAGATGGCGCTGGCGCTGGTCGAAACCCTCGCCGGCGGCTTCGTTGACGACTACAGCACGCCGGCGGATCTGAACGTGACGCTGACCTTCGAAGAGAACCGGTCGTCCGCCGCGCCGGCGCACCTGTTTGTGCAGCTGCTGAGGCTGTTGGCCGAACTCTGCAAACGGATGGTCGCGTGATTTTTAAGAATCATGAAAGATTGGACTTCTGTCTTGAATGCTTCCTTTGCATTTGATACAATACAGTTATCAAGACGAAGGAGATATCATCGATGAACCAGTCCGATCTGAAAACACTGCTGAAAGCGCAACAAGGTGAGTTGGATGCTGTACTGATGTACAACGCGCTCGCCGACAAGGTCAAAGATCCACACGACGCCGAAACGTTTCGCCGCCTTGCTGCGGAGGAAGGGCACCACGCATCCGTATTCAAGAAACTCACAAATCAAACGTTAAAGCCGAAAAAGACATTGGCGATTCTTTTGCCGATCCTGTATCAGCTTCTCGGCAAAAAACGTCTTTATCCGATCATTGCCAAGTTTGAATACGCGGCGGTCAACACCTATGCGCCGGTTGCAAAAAGCTTTCCGGAGGTGCAAAGCGTGAAAGACGACGAAAAACGGCACGGCGATACCGTGATGGCATTACTGGAGCATTAAGGAGGAAACAACCATGGCAGAAACCCTGACAACCCTCAAAACGCGGCGCAGCTGCCGCGCCTACAAAGAAGACCTGATCGAAGAAGAAAAGCTGAACGCCATCATCGAAGCCGGCACCTATGCCGCGACCGGGATGGGCAGACAGTCGCCGATCATCATCGCGGTGACGGACCGGGCGCTGCGCGACAAGCTTTCAAAAATGAACGCCGCCGTGATGGGTGCGCAGAGCGACCCCTTTTACGGCGCGCCGGAGCTGCTGATCGTGCTGGCCGACAAGAGCGTGCCGACCTATCTCTATGACGGCAGCCTCGTCATGGGCAACCTGATGAACGCTGCGGCCGATCTCGGCGTTGCCAGCTGCTGGATCCATCGCGCAAAGGAAGAGTTCGAGAGCGCCGAAGGCAAGGCCATTTTGAAATCGCTCGGCATCGAGGGCGACTATGAGGGCATCGGCCACCTGATTCTCGGCTATGCCGCGCAGCCCGAAGCCGAACCGAAGCCGCGCAAAGCCGACTACGTTTATCGGGTTTAACCAAACAATTTGACAGAAACGCAAAGAACAGCCCCGCCAATCACCGGCGGGGCTGCTTTGTGTCCGAATCGTTTGGTTACCGCGTGATGCGGGGGAAGGAGAACAGCCTTTGGAAGAAGTCTTTGAGCTCGACAAAAAAGGCGACGACGGTAAAGAGCGGGATATAGAGGCTGAATCGCGGCACGCCGACTTCTACATAGTCTTCCACCGTGGGCAGACCCCGGTGAAAAGCAGGCTCTCGCGCAGGTTGCGCCGATACATCTCCTTTGAGGAAATGACCGTCATCTGCCGCGCCGCGATTGTTTCGCCCTGCCGTTGGGCCTCCACTGAAACGTGCAGTTTGCGTTCAAAATGAAAGCAGATATCTTCGAGCAGACTTTCCGCGGCAAGCCGGCAGCGCAGCACGTTTTTGCGGTTGACCTTCGCCTGCGTCATCCAATCCTGCAAAACGCCGGAGACCTGATCCACGCCCGCTTTGTCCAAAACCAGATCGTCAATCAGTAGGTTCGTGGGGTTCATGGAGATTCCTCTCTTCTGCAGTTATTTCTTCTCTTTCAGTGCGAGCGCCTGTCCGGGCAAAACGGTCAGCTGTACTTTGCCGTCCCGGATCTCCGCACTGCCGCGCGGCACGTTGCCGTTCGGGGTGATCTCAAAGACGTCCGCACTCGAAAATGCGGCGTCCGGGATGTTCCATTCGCCCGATTTACCGGTTTCGGAATAGGCGACAAAGACCTCGTTCGTTTCGTCCAGCGGCAGCAGCACGTCGCCGCCCTGTTTGAGCAGAATACCGTTCTTTGCGATGGACAAGTCTTCCCCGCGGCTGACAACGCCGTCGGAGAAACATACGGTGTAGCGGCCGCTCTCCAGCGCCGGATTGTCTTCATAGCGCAGGCGCTGATAGCGGTTCAGGTACACGTAGGGCACATGATAGGTACAGAAGTCGCGCAAAAACGCGGGCGCCCAGTCGGCGGCGCAGTTGCCGTATTTCCGCCAGATTTCCTCACCGTGCATGGTGCCGTAGAACACCTTCATCTGCGCCGCGTCGGTCAGGTGGCCGGCGTAAATCGCGGGCGGGATCTCCATGCAGTCTTCCATCGTCATATTGCTCGTCCACCACGAGGCGGGGATCCGGCCGAGCGTACGCAAGGGCGCGTCGCGCCAGTCGCCGTCAGGCAGCGGAGAGATCGCCGTCCCGTAGAATCTGCGGATCGGATGCTCGGGCGAATCCGCGCGCCACTGCAGCTCGCGGTAGGTGTATTCCGTGGTCACGTCGATGCCAAGCGACTGGATATAGTCGAGCATGTTGTTGCGCGCCGCGTCCTCTTCCTCCACGCTCGTGCGTGGACCCAGACTCTGCGCGATGCAGAAATTGTCGAGATGCACGGTGCCGCTTTCGCGCACAGGCGTCACGGCGCAGAAGCGGTCCCAGTTCTTTTGGAACAAGCCGCTTTCATAATAGCCTTTATACGAAACCTTGTAGCCGTCGCGGCCGTTGAAGATTTCGATCGGCGTCGCTTTGCCCGCGGCGTCTTTTACAACGGCGTTGCCTTTGACCAGATCGGGAAAGCACGGCGTCTGGGTGTAGGCGTCGGATTGGTTGACGTGAAAACTGACGATAGTGTGGTACTTTTTGGCTTCTTCAAAGAGCCACCAGAGGCTGTCGCACGCGGTTTCGTCTTCGGGCCGTTTGAGCGCTTCGTTGACGATCTCCATTTCCGGGTAGCAGTCGTCGTGCCCGAGACCCTGCCAACCGACAAGATAGACGATCTTCGGAATACCCTGTGTGAGATGATCCATGGCTTTGATGATCTCGAGCGCCTGCGCGAACGTGATGAAAACGACGGAGCGGCCCTGCGGAAAATCTGGTTCCGCGAGGTACATTTTCATCCACAGCGTTTTACTGTAATCATAGTTCCATTGGTAGGGTTTCATGCAAGCAGCGCCTCCTTTTTCCGCCTGATACAAAACAACTATTCTATGTATTGTCTGCCCGTTATGATGCTTTCGCTGCCTGCTGCAGCGCTTTGCAGGCCTTATACTGCGGGTGCGTCGGGTCGGTAATACCGTCGTTGGCGAGTTTTCGTTTGGCGTCTGCCGCCATATCGAACAACAAACTGTCGTAGATCTCTTTAGAATCGCCGCCTTTTTCCAGGCCCATTTCAATGATCTCCGTTGCAAAACCGAGCGTCGCCGTCGTATAGAGATTGCCGCTGTACTGGTTGAGGGTCGTATCGCCGGGCACAAGACGGCTGTGGATCTTGTTCGTCAGCAGCACGATTACCAGATTCTCCTCGGGGTCGATCACCGTCAGCGTTCCGGTGAAGCCCTGATGACCGAACAGGTTCGTGCGTGACGCGGAGCCGAAGTAACGGTCAAACTGGTGTTCTCCCTCGCGCCACCAGCCGAGGCCGTAGTAGGTATAGTCCTCGTGCTTCGGCGCGGTGAACATATCGATCACGTCGCGGGAGAAGAATTTGTATTTTCCGTAGCCGCCGGTCAGCATAACGGACGCAAGCTTTGCGAGATCGGAGGCGTTGGCAAACAGACCGGCGTGACCGGAAACGCCGTTCATGCAGAAGAAGGCGTTCGGGTCATGCACCTCGCCCCGCAGCGTATTGGTGCGCACGTTTGTATAGTGCAGATTGCCGTCGCGGCTGTTGCCCATCAGCTCCGTCGCGGCGCAGTCGTCTTTGGAAAAGCCGCTCTTCAGTGGGTTGTAAGTGATGTGCGTCAGGCCCATGGGCTTCCAAAACGTCTTTTTCAAGAAGGCGCTCAGCGACTGTCCCGTGACCGCTTCCACGCAGAAGCAAAGCACCATGTAGTCCACGTCGCTGTAAAGCGTTTTGGTGCCGGGCTCATACATCAGCGGCGTGCGGAAAACCTGCTGCAGTGTATTCTTCCGCGTCGCGGCGTCAGCGCCGGTCCCGGCATAGAGAACGTTGCCGTTATCGGAATCGAAATACTGTGCAGCGCAGTCATAGCGGTCGTTGAAATACTGCGGTCCCGCCGGAAAGCCGCCCTGATGCTTCAAAAGATCCCGGAGCGTCAGCTTCGCTTTCCAGGCCTTGTTCGTTTTGAGCGAGACATGGTCATAGCCGTTATAGCGGATATCGATCGTTTTTTCGGAGAAAGCCTTGCCGAGAATGTCAACGATCTTTGTATCGAGGTCGATTTTTCCCTGCGTCAGCAGATACTGAATCGCGTAGTTCACGCTGTACATTTTGGTGTTCGAGGCAAGGTCATAGAGCGTGTCCGTCGTCACGGGCGCGGCGCTGACCGGCTTGCCTTTTTTATTGTAGGTCTGCACATTGCCCCAGGCGTTTTCATAGACGAGCCGCCCGTCCTTCACAACGGCAAGCTGCGCGCTGGAAAAGCCGTTTTTGATATCGCTGGTGATGATGCGGTCGATCGTGTCCAGCGCGTACTGCGACAGGCCGACGTCCGCCGGCTTTCCTTTTTTGACGGTCGGATAGGAAACGCAGACGCGCACCGTTCCTGTTTTGATATTGCTGACCTGCAGCGAATTCAGTCCGTTGACCGTAAGACTTGCGATGTTCAGTTTGTAAGCAGTGCCCGGAACGGCGTTTTTGGTGGAAATACGCGTTCCGTTGACATAAAGCGCGAACGAACCGCAATTCCGATCCGGCTGCAGATACAGCACGCCCTGCCCGGCGTAGCTGTAAAAACCGATCCGGTTGTTGACGGCAAACGACGTGTTGATGCTTCCTTTCCAATCCGGAAAGGTGACGTCGAGCTGCCACTGGCGGGATGGGATGTTTGCTGTGACAAGCGCGGGCGTGCCCGCTGCAGCGCTTTTCGCTGTTGCTGTCAAACAAAGCGGAAGCAGTATGACTACTGCGGCGAGCAGCACGGAAATCATTTTACGAAACATGAAGGCGCCTCCCTCAAAGCTTTTTCCTAATTATCTGTTATCTCATTTGGTCACGCAGTTCTTTTGCGCAGTCCAGAAGGCGGGTCAGGATTGCGTCCCGCTCTTCATCGGGCGCGACAAGCGACTGGTGGTGCGCTTCCATGACGCAGTCGCCGAGATAGCCGACCTCCTGCAGCGTCCTGGTGAACAGCGTCCAGTCAATTGTTCCGTCGCCGGGAATCAGATGCTGATCCCCGCTGCCGTCGCCGTCCTGGATATGCAGGGACAGCGGCACAACGCAGCAGTCCTTGAGTATGGACGGCTGATAGCCAGAGAAGTATGCGTGCCCGGTGTCAAAGCACCAGCCGAACCACGGGGAATCGACCTTTTTGACCAGCTGCGCGATGATGCGCGGGTCCTTCGACGCGCCCCAGAGGATGTTTTCCGAAATAAGGACCACGCCGCATTCCTTCGCAAGCGGTAGCCACTTTTTGATCGCTTTGGCGTTCACGTCCAGAAAGCGCAGCTTGCTATCAATGATTTTGCCGTTCTTGTCTTCATGAATCGGATGTACGACAAGATACCTTGCGCCGATTGCGGCAGTCGCTTCAATGGAACGGCCGACATATTCGGAACCCGCGTTGCCCGGCGCGTGCGCGTGGGTATAGACGATGCCGGTTTCGTCGGCGCGCGCCTTGAGGCTCTTCGCCCAGTCGAGATAATCGTCAGAGAGGAAGGGCGAGCCGTCAAAGACCCAGTAGTCGAAGCCCATGTCGATGCCCTCAAAGCCAATACGGGCCAGTCGGTCGATGGCCTGCTCGGCAGGATATCCCTCTTCAAACACGTCCGTCGTGGTGACGATGCGCGGGATCATGCCGATTGTGGCCGAACCCTCGAATGATTTGTATTCCTTTTTCACACCGAGTTCCTTGACCCATGCGCGGGTTTCGTCCGTTTTCAGATTGCCGTTTGTGTTTTCATAGACCCAGCTGGGCGTCGGCCAGAGACAGATCTCCGGCGAAACGGCTTCATAGAAGTTTTTGTCCACACCGTCCTGCCCGTGGTGCGCCATCTTGCAGATGTCGCAGTCGAGCAGACCGCTGTCTCCCCACTGTTCGATCGTCTTGTTGCCGGCGTTTACCTGCGCGTCGCCGGTGAACATGATGCTCGTGCCGCCCAGATCCATGCGGAAAATGACAGAGTGCTCGTTGACGTCGATGAAAGAGGTGTCCGCGGTATAGAGCACGGTGATCTTCGCGGCGCCGATGTTAAAGATGTCCCCGGTGTTGAGGACCTGCACCTTCTCCGGGAAGGCCTCGCTGATGCGGTTGAATTCGCTGACCATCTCCATGCCTTCTTGCTGTCCGCGGGCTTCGTAAAGCTCATACGGTACATAGTGGAGCATGACCTTGTCGAATGTGACCTGCGTCGTGCGGTATTCCGCGACCTCATTGAAGACCTGCACATGGTCGTTATGGGGATGCGACAAAAACCACGCGTCGATATGCGGCACGCGCTGCCCGGTGACGGCTTTCAGATATTCGATAAAGTAATCCGTTTCCGCGGTATGTCCGCCATCGATGGCAATGACCTTGCCGTCCTCCGTGGTGATGATAAAGCTGTCGCAGATCGTATTCTCCACCGATTGCAGCATATGGATCGCGTTTTGGTTCATCGTTGACTTCACCTTCTCCTGTTTGACTGCGTAATAGGCTTTGATCCACGCCGGCAAACCGACGATGCGGTGATACAGCATCCGGAAGAATGCGACGAACCGGTTGCCGAAGTCCTTCGCCGATTGGACAAAGAGGTTCTGTTGTTCCCCGCTTCCCGCCGCAAAGACGGGCATGGCCGCCGCAAAGAGCAGCACACAGACCAGGAAGATACTCAAAGAACGTTTTGCTTTCATGTTGTGGTTTTCCTTTCAAATGTCATGCAGCTGTTTATGCAATCACGACAGACACGGTATCGGTCTCTCCCAGATCGACGGCGATCATGCCGTTCAGCCTTCCTTTTTCAGTCTGATTGTCAGGATTTCACACGTGCCGCCGCCGTCGTCCGCAATCTCCAATCGCAGCGGCGCAAAACCGGCGTCCGCGGAAAAGCCTGTCGTCTTGTTTTGTATCTCAGCGCACGCCGGCAGCGTTTGCTCCGCGGCGCAAACCGTATCAACATAGAGCCGGACGCGCGTCAGCGCTGTCGCCTTGTATCGCAGCGTCAGCTCATAGGTTCCTTTTTCAAAGCAGATCGGGCTGAACGCGAAGCCCGCACCGGTCTGCAGCCCCACGCAGGGGAACGCGCCGGTCTTTGTCTGTGTCACATACGCGCCGCCGAAGAACCGGCAGGCATTCACCGGCGAGACAATGTGCGCCGGCCGCAGCGTTTTGACAAAGCCGTTGGTGGTCGGGGTTGCCTGTTTGATCACGCCGGCAGCTTCATCCACGGCCAGTCGTTCCGCCCGCGCGCGGCGGGAGAAGGCGCTGTTGTTCGAGGATGCGTGATAGAATACGTACCAGTCTTCGCCCGCGTGAATGACGGAGCCGTGATTGTTCCAAGAAGCAGGATCGCAGCCCTCGTTGTCGATCACCGTACCGCGGCGCTCGTAGGGACCGAATACCGCATCGCTGAGCGTGTAGTCGAGCTTGGTCGGGCGCGCGCCGCTGTTGGGTGCGGCTTCGGTGTATTCGGAGGCGTAGATCAGACAGAAGCGGTCGCCGAGTTTACGCAGCGACGAGCCCTCATGGAAGCCTTCTCTGCCCGGCGCGTTGGAAAGCACGTCCGTATGTACGCTTTCTGGTTTCAGCGTGCAGAGGTCGTCGTTCAGTTCGCCCATGTTCAAATGGAACTGTCCCCACGTATAGTAAACGTGTCCGTCGTCCTCCAGTACGGAGGGGTCGATGCCGGTGATCGCTTCTCCGTTCAGCGTGATTTGCCGCGCGTTTGTGAACGGTCCCGCAGGGAACGCGCTTTCGGCGACGCCTTCGGTACCGTCCGACAGGCAGAAAAACAGGTAATATTTTCCGTTATGATACAGCGCGTCCGGCGCGTACAGGTCGGCGTCCGACCAAGGCACCGCCTGCGTTGTAAAACTGACGCCGTGATCCGTCCAGTCGGTCAGGTCGGCAAGCGGGGCGGACACAACGTGGTATTCCTTGCTGCAATAGCCGCAGCCGAACCGGTCATAGGAGCCGTAGAGATACAGCCGGTCGCCGAACACCTTCGGCTCGCCGTCGGGGATATAGGTATCGAACGGCAGAAACGGGTTGAGTCCCGGAATTTGATCCTTCATCTTACTGATTCTCCGATTGAAACGCTATTCGTTCTCAAATCTGTGTGATGTTTAGCAAAACCGCTTTCCCGTTTTCAACACGAACAGAGATGCGCTTTCCGCCGAGTACGACGCTGCCTTCGGCCCAGTCGAGAACTGACGCGGGGCACGGTTCGATCGTCACATCGGAAAAACCGACGCTGTTTTCTTTTTGCCGGATGCCGAGGATATACTTGAACAGGTATTCCACGACGGCGCCGAACATCGGATGGCTCGAGGAGTCTTCGTTGAACCACTCTTCCCAAAGCGTCGTTGCGCCGGACTGCATCATGTGACAGAACGAGACTTCGCCGCGGTTCGCGAGCAACTGTACCGCGTCGTTTGCAAAGCCGTTTTCAAACAGTGCCTTCACGACCAGGGGCGTACCGAAAATGCCGGTATCGAACACTTTGATCTCGCGGTAGTGCATAACGAGGTTTTGCAGCGTGCGCGCATCGCCGAGGCCGAGATCGAGCGCAAAGGCGTCCGCGCCGCAGACCTCGCCGCAGAACGAGCCCGTCGCCGGGTCAAAATAGCGGTTTGTCAGGGCGCAGGCCGCGGCTTCCTCCCGCTGCCGCAAGGCAGGCAGATCGCCCGCTTTGCCGACGAGCGGCGCGATCTCCATGACCTGCCGCAGGGAGCGGATATAGAAATAGGTGTTGACGAACGGCTCCGGAATCGGAACGCCGCGTTTGTCCTGCCGCGGCGTGCACCAGTCGCCCAGACACCATCCCTGCGGTTCCTCGCGCACGACAAGATGGTCGTCGCAGTGCGCTTCCATATAGTCGAGATACTTTTTCATGTGGGGATAGTATTCCCGCAGCACAGACGTGTCGCCGTAGAACTTCCAGTATTGATACGGTACGGCAACGATCGCACAGCCCCAGCCGCCGGGACCGCCGCCCCCGCCGTAAAACGGCGCGGTATGCTGTACATGACCGCCGTAAATGTCCTGACAGTCCGCAATATCGCGCATCCATTTTTGATAGAGCGCTTTTGCGTCAAATGCGGTCATCACCGCTTCAGCGGTCAGCTGACCGTCTCCGGTGTAACCCAGCCGTTCGCGGTGCGGACAGTCGGAGGGCACGCAGGTGTGGATGTTGCTTTGCTGGGTGCGGATATAGGCGTCAAACAGCCAGTTCAGTACCTCGTCGGAACAGCGGAACGTCGCCGTGACCGGCACGTCGGACGCCGCGACGCAAAAGCAGACAAAGTCCGCTTTGCCCGTGACCTCCACATAGCGGCCGGCATGCCAAAGAAAACGCGGCGCGAGCAGCTCGTTTTGACGCGTTGCGCCGTCGCCCGCGCGGAACACGTCCACGCTCAGACGGTGCGTGCCGCCGGTGGAATGGAAATCCAGCGAACCGTCGGCATGCAGGTTTTCGGCATAACGCACCGCGACGCGTTCCCCGTACCTTGCGTTTTCGCTGAAACGCAGCACGGCAAAGCCCGCCACGTTTTCACCGAGGTCGTAGATCGTCCGGTCTCCGAAAACCGAGAGCACCTTTGCGTCCGTGATACGGCGCAAGACGCGATCCGGCGGGCAGGGCTGCCGCTGTACAAGCGTATAGGGGCGCGGCACCTTCCTGACCGGCAGACACGCGGGCGCGTCAAGCGGACAGGTGAAATAGTCTTCGGTCAAAAGGCGAAAATCCTGGTCTTCGCCGAAATACATGCTCGAGCGTGTGATAAAGCTCGGACGGAACACGCCGCCGTCGCCGGAGGTAAACACCGCTTTGCTGCCGTCTTTCGTATTTACCGTGATTATGAAGCACAGCTTCTTTTCGCCGTAGGGCAAGACACCCTCGTTTTTGCTTTCCCGCTGTCCGTACCAGCCGTCGCCGATCTGTACCGCGAAAGCGTTGACGCCGCTTTTTGCCGCGGCGGTCAGGTCGTAACGCAGGTAATAGGAGCGGTGGCAGAACGTGTCGCGGATCGGATAATTCAGTTTTGAAAAATCCTGCGCGTTATAGTTCGTCCAGGCGGGAACGTACAAATCGTCCGAAATCTTTGTGCCGTTGAGATAGACTTCAAAAAAACCGTGGGTCAGAATATCCGCGCAAACGCTTTCGATTTCATCGGGAAAGACGAAGTCGTTGCGGAACAGAACAACATTGTACGCGCTGTCAAACGCCACCCAGTCGATCCCTTCGAGCGCAGTGGACTTTGCCATCCGGATATGGTCTTCGCCATCTTTCGGGAATACCACGGAGCAGCGGTAATACCCCTGCTTTTCATAGGCCGGAACGTCCCGCAGCGCAGGTTCTGCAAAAAGCAGATCCGCTTCTACCTTTTGTATTTCAGACAAACGATCCATTCTTCATCCTCTTTCCTGATTTAATCACGAATTGCAAAAGTCGGTTTTGCCGACGAATGAAACGACGGTTTGTTCAACGCGAAAGCGACAGGTTTTGATTCCTTCAAATCCACGTGCTTTACTGCATCAGCCGCGTGTCTTTGATCTGCAGTTCAAAACGCGCGCAGATATCTTCCGACGATGTGCCAATCAGCAGCGTGTGACAGCCGTCGTGCAGGCCGTAACACATCGCGGCGTCATAATAGCAAAACGCGTCAACGGGCAGGCAAAGCGCAGCGCGCGTTGTTTCTCCTTTTTTCAAAAAGACGCGCGTATAAGCTTTCAGTTCTTTCACAGGGCGCACGACAGCGCAGTCTTGAGAGGCAAGATAAAGCTGCACCACCTCGGCGCCATCGCGGCCGCCGGTGTTGATGATGTCGAAAGACACTTTCGCGCCGTCTTCTGATATACTGAGCGACGCGCCTGTGAGCGCAAATGTCGTATAGCTCAGCCCAAACCCGAAGGAATAGAGCGGCTTGCCGTCGTTATCGCAATAGGCGTAGCCGCGGCCGGATGGCTTGTGAGCGTAGAACAGCGGCAGCTGACCGACCGTTTTCGGGATCGTGATCGGCAGCTTGCCCGAGGGGTTCGTGACGCCGAACAGAATCTCGGTCAGCGCCCTTGCGCCCTGTTCGCCGGGATACCATGCCTCCACAACAGCCTTTGCGGAACCAATCCACGCCGTCATATCGACCGGCGCGCCGTTGAGCAAAACGACGACGGCGTTCCCGTCTGCGGCGCACAGACGCAGAATCGACTGTTCCTGATCTTCGCATACGCGCTGTTCGGCCTTGTCCACGATCAGGCCGCCGGTTTCTTCTTCCGTTTTTACTGCGGCTACGGAGGGCAGACGCAGATTGCTGCGGTCGCTGCCTTCCCCCTCAAGGATCGTTGTAAAATAGAGATTGACGTCACACGTCGGCGCGATCTGTTCGATCTCGCTGTTTTCGCCGAAAAGCACCTCGGCGCTGTCGCCGAAGTATTCACGCAGCGCTTCCAGCGGCGTCGGCGCGTCTTCACCCTGCCACGGGGCTTTGTAGGGGCCGGAATAGTTTGTGCCGATCGGGATCAGCTTTGCGTTTTGCCCGAACACGCCGATGCGCAGGACTTTTTCTTTTTGCAGCGGCAGAACGCCTTCGTTTTTCAAAAGGACGATAGATTCCCGCGCCGCCTCCAGCGCAAGCGCTTTATGTGTTCGGCAACGAACGACCTTATTTGCCGCTTCGCCGTCCGCAAAGGGGTGGTCAAACAGGCCGAGGCGAAACTTCGCCGTCAATATACGCAGTACGTTTCGGTCGAGCTCCTGTTCGGTCAGAAATCCTTTTTCGATCGCTTCCTTCACCGCTTCGAACCGGTTAAAAGGCAAGATCACATCGAGTCCGGCTTTGAGCGCCAGCGCCGCAGCTTTTGCGTCGGAATCAACAAGACTGTGTGCTTCGCGCAAGCCCTCAACGCCCCAGTAATCGGAAACGACAAAGCCGGAAAAGCCCCAGTCTTTGCGCAGAATATCGGTCAGCAGCCGTTTGTTCGCGCTGCAGGGCACGCCTTCCCAGCCGTTGTACGCCGCCATCACAGACTGCGCGCCCGCGTTGAAGCAGGTCTTGAAAGGCGGGAGAATCGTCTCGCGCATAGTGCGCTCGCTCGTTTCGCTGTAGTTGGAATCCCGCCCGCCGAAGCTGTAGTTGTCGGCAAAATGCTTGGGCGTGGCAATCACGCCGTTTTGCTCCAGACCGCGGCACATGGCCGCGCCCATATCGCAGGTGAGCTTCACGTCTTCGCCGAAGGTTTCGACCGTGCGTCCCCAACGGCAGTCGCGCGCGAGGTTGATGACAGGAGCGAACACCTGCCGCACGCCGACCGCGGCGCACTCTTTGCCGATGGCGTCGGCCACACGGCCGACAAGCGCGGGGTCGAACGACGACGCGAGCCCGATCGGCTGCGGAAAGTTCGTGCACATGCCCCACTGCGCGCCGTGCAGCGCTTCGCCGTTTTCAATCGGCGGGATATGATGCGGCTGCGCGTCGATGCTGCGCTGTACGTCGGCGTTGATCTTTGCGGCCACTTCGGCGGGTGAGGCCGGGGTTTCGCGATCCTGATGCATAAAATGACCGGGGTTGCGGTAGCTGCCGCAGAGAGGGTCGCGTCGCGCGTCGTAATCGCCATCCACGTCAAAATACATGTCGGCGGTCACCTGATAGATCTTTTCGTCAAGCGTCAAATCGCGCAGCAGCGCCGCCGCGCGCGCTTCGGGTGATTTCGTGATCATGAGGTCTCCTTTGTGCTGTACCACCACTCCGTATAGGCGTCCGGATAGTTCGTTTTGAAGCCCGTCACGCCCATCTCGCAGATCTGTGCCCACCATTCGGGATAATCGCCGAGGTTGGAAAACACCTTGATCCCCATATCGGCAAACATATCGACGTCCGCTTTGGTGAAGGCGCCGTCGTTCAGCCCGACTTCCCAGAGATCGGCAGCGCGGACGAACGCCATTGTTTTTTCGTTGATGAAGCGAATGTTCGCGCCGAGGCGCAGACCTTCCGGCTTGCCCTTCGCGCGGTAATACGCCTGCATCTCCTCGAGCACCGCCCAGTCGCCGGAAAAGAAGATGTAGCGCGACACGTTGGGGGAGGAGGCAAGGATCTCGTCCATGCGCGGGCACATTCCCGTGGTTTTGAATTCCACCTCGACGGTGAGGTCGTAGGGGACCGTCGCCAGCCACGCGTCGAATTCCGGGAAGGTGATGAGGTGCGTCACGCGGTCCTCGACGTAATCCGGCGGGGTGATCATGCGCCGTCCGCCGAAGTGCTCCGTCCAGGGATAGGGCGGGTACTTGAGCTTGAGCGCGTCGCGGTAGGGGATGTCAAATTGTTTGATCTGTTCCGCCGTCATTTCTTTCAGCACGTCGCGGTGCCGTTCAAAGGTCATGTAGCCCATGTTGCCGTTGTGCGTGACGATGATTTCGCCGTCGCCGGCGATCTGGATATCGAGCTCGATGCCCTCGAAGCCGAGCTCCGCAGCCTTCCGGAACGCTTCGAGCGTGTTTTCCGGCGCGAACTGGGTCACGCCCGTATGGGCAAAGCGCATCGGCATGCCGGGATAGTCTTTTTTCATTTCGGTTGACCTCCTTACAGGATTGCTCAGAAATTCAGAAACAGGCGAACGGATTGCAGGTTCAAAGCGTAGATGCTGGTATAGATCCAGTTCAGCCGGCCGTAGGGAGCGGCGTCGCCGCGGGTATAGAATGAATAGAGATCGCCATCGGTGTAATTGTCCGCCCATTTGAATTGCAGCGACGCGTCCGCGCCCGGCGCGAAGCCCAAAAGGGACTTATCTACTTTGAGCATCAGGCGGTTGCCCTCAAACTTGATCTCGGCGTCTCCGAGCGCGGTGTATGCGCCGTCTTTGACCGCTTCCACAGTTGTCTTGCCGTCTTTGGGTGCCGTGCGGTTGACGCAGAAGTCGTAGCCCTCGCTGCCGTTTTTGTTGAGGAACAGCGTCATCCAGCCTGTGTCCGCGGGGGCGGTCAGGTCACCTGCGGTCTCCACATAGAAATACAGGTTGTTCTTGTCCTCGGCGACTTTGGCACGCACGATATCGTTCCGGCCGGAATCGTCTTTGTAATAGGTGTCTCCGTAGCCGCGGTGGTCGCGGTCGAACGTATCATTCTGATAATCCTTATAAACGGCGGTGATTTTGCCGTCGTTCCACTGGTCAAAGGCGCCGCCGATGTCGATCGTCCGGCTGCCGCCCTTCGGAAGGGTTGCCGTGGTGCCCTTGTACTTCGCGATGTAGTTCACCATCTGCATATAGTAGTTGTCGCCGAGCCGGCCCGCCGCGGGCTCCAGGTCGCGCGAATACTCCTCGTCGCAGGTGTCGATAAAGGCGATCGGTTCGCCGGGCTCGTTGAGGCGCATCGCTGTCCACTCGTTGAAGCCGGTGACAAAGACGATGTCGGGGTCGAGCTTGAT
>JAEEGI010008952.1_pt1 | contig 22031 bp, 16 predicted proteins | sample 8958751 | NCBI WGS metagenome assembly JAEEGI01 (sample SAMN16246545, study PRJNA631951) | gut metagenome | biome: gut microbiome; feature: rumen; material: KS-attached | host: Bos | place: Iran: Karaj | collected 2018-10 | reverse complement strand
AAAAAAGGATTTGTTTCCGCCATGCTGGATTATCACCGATTGATGATAATGAGGAGACTATAACTAAATATCGAATGAAAGATCAGCTTGAGCACTTTTACAGATCCTTGACTGTTCACGGATATAAAGGTGAACAAGCACCAAAATCATGGCTTGAAGCATTTTATATGCTGGAAGATCTTCTTATGGAGAAATACGATGACAATGAAAGAGTTGTTGTATTTATAGATGAAATACAGTGGCTTGATACTCCTAGAGCCAGATTTATGACAGGATTTGAAGCCTTTTGGAACGGATGGGCTTGCCATAAAAAGAACCTTATGGTGATCGTGTGTGGCAGTTCAAGTTCCTGGATATTGGAAAACATTATAAATAATCACGGTGGTCTCTATGGGAGAGTTACCTATGAGATGAAATTGCGCACCTTTTCATTGGGAGAATGTGAGGAGTATTTAGTGTCTAGAGGAATCAGTATGTCTAGGTATGATATTACACAGGCATATATGATGGTTGGCGGAATTCCATATTATCTTAAGTATTTTAAAAAGGAATACAGTTTATCTCAGAACATAAATGCGTTATTCTTTTCAGCGAATGCACCGTTAAAAAATGAGTTCAACCGGATGTTTTCATCGCTGTTTACTGATGCAGAAGCTATGAAACAGATAATAAATGCGATAGGCACAAAAAATAAAGGAATTACAAGGGCAGAGTTGACTAAGATAACAGGGATAACAGATAGTGGCGAGTTATCCAGGCGCCTAAATGCTCTGATGGCAGGCGACTTTATAATAAAATACAATTCATTCGGAGACAGCAAAAGAAATGAGAACTAAACGCTTATTGATCCATTCTGTATCTTTTATCTAACATTTATAAATGGAAGCAAGAGTGGTAAAAAAATTGATTGGGTTAACATTGAGGATTCGCATCAGGTTATATCATGGAAAGGGCAGGCGTTTGAAAATGTGTGCTGGAATCATATAGAGCAAATAAAAACAGCACTTCAAATTGGTGGAGTATCGACTACGGAGTCTTTATGGTCAAAACGAGGTGATGAGACAACGCGGGGCACACAAATTGATATGATTATTCTCAGAAAAGACAACGTAGTGCATATGTGTGAAATGAAGTTTTATGGTGATTTGTTTGAAGTTGATTTGGACTATCATCTTATCCTGGAAAGACGAAAAAAATTGCTTCGTGAAAAGATATCAAAGAAGGCGACTATTCACAATACACTTATCACCACGTACGGGCTTAAAAAGAGCAACTATTTTGGGGATTTTATTCATGTATTAACTATTGAACAATTATTTGTATGTAATGGGAAGTGGGAGCTATGAATAAGATGTTTATAGACTTTACCGGAGTTTGGAAAGTTAAGATAAATGATGAGAGTTTTGAAGTAAAGATTCCCGGAACCCTGGATGAAAGCGGGATTGGCGGAAAAGATGAGCTTCTTCTAAAAAAAGAGGGAAGAGAGTTTGTTAAGGCAGAAGGGCCCATCACCAGCAGGTTCACCAGGAAAACTTTTTATATGGGAAAAGCTGTCTACAGGACTTGGGTGAGCAGGGAAGCGGCAGAGCAAATAGGGGATAGAAGAGCTTTTTTTACGGTTGAAAGGTCAAGAGCCCTGAAGCTATATGTGGATGGAAAAGAAATCAATGCTCTGTCCGGCACTCTTTCAACGCCTTACAGATTCGAGATTACAGGGCTTCTGAAGGAAGGCAGCATCATTGAACTTGCATGTGATAACAGCTATCCTGACATGCCTGCAGCCAATATCCTGTATTCTTCAGCAGCTACAGACGAGACCCAGACCAACTGGAACGGACTACTGGGTAAGGTCGGTATTGATGTACTGCCTGAATCTTTCCTCTCCGGAATAAGGATTTATACAAGAGAAGGAAAGACCTTTGGAAAAGTAATCATATCTGCCAACAGGGCTTTTTCCGGAAAAATTGTACTACACAGCGATGTATTTACAGCCCCTGCGGAAATACCCTTCAGCGCGGAGAAGAACGGTGATACAACACTATCTTTTGAAGATATAGAACTTAAAAATGACCTTCAGAAATGGGATGAATACGAGGGCAATCTGTACCGTGTAGAGGCAAGACTTATTGATGATCTGGGCAGGGAAGTGCATTCCATCGAGAGCAAATTCGGCGTGAGAGACTTTGGATATGATGCCGAAGGGCGACTTACCATAAACGGCCGTAGGTTCTTTCTTAGGGGAGAGGCCAACTGCGCCGAGTTTCCTGAAGAGGGACACTGGCCAATGGATACTGAGACCTGGCTTGCCGTTATGGAGAAGTATAAAGCCTATGGAATAAACTGTGTCAGATTTCATTCACACTGTCCTCCGGAAGCAGCCTTTGAGGCAGCGGACAGGCTGGGAATCATGGTGCAGCCTGAGCTGTCCCATTGGAATCCCGTGGATGCCTTTTTGCCTGACCATAGCTATGAGTATTACAAAAAAGAACTGATAGAAATCATAACGAGTTGTGCGAACCATCCTTCTTTTGTGATGCTTACTCTTGGAAATGAGCTTCATTCAAGTGATGAGGGCATACGAAGGATGGAAGAACTGCTTGAAACAGCCAGGAACCTGGATGGTACCAGATTGTACGCCTGGGGTTCCAACAACTTCTATGGCGAAAAGGGTACTCATGAGAAAAGTGATTTCTACACCTCCAGCAATTATTTTAAGGATATGTTAAGAGCTGCCTCTGCCGGTATGGAAGGGCATATCAACAGGGAGTATCCCGGTACCTGCCATAATTACAGCAATATCTGCCGGGAGATAAGAAAGGAATACAGTAAGCCTATATTTGGCTTTGAGGTGGGACAGTATGAAGTCCTGCCTGATTTTGATGAAATAGAAGAATTTAAGGGCATTTCCGACCCTGTGAATTATAAGATAATCAGAAAAAGAGCTGAAGAGAAGGGTGAAATATCAGATTGGAAAAAGTATGTGGAAGCCACAGGAGAACTGGCTCTTTCCTGCTATAAGGAGGAGGTTGAGGCAGTCCTTCGAACTCCTGAAATGTCGGGCCTGTCTCTGTTAGGAATTCAGGACTTTCCCGGCCAGGGCACAGCTCTTGTGGGTATGATGAACTCCCATATGGAGCCTAAGCCCTATGATTTTGCAAGGCCGGAGTGCTTTGGCAGCTTTTTCAGACCTGTGCTTCCTCTTTTATACCTTACAAGGCACACCTATTACTGTGATGAGCAGATAAGCTGTGATATACGGCTGGCCAACTATGGAAAGTGCGATATTAACGGAAAACTCGCAATTGAAATAACAGAGGAAGAATCAGGCCGTTTGCTGTCGATTCAAAGCTTCAAGGAAAGGCAATTTATACAAGGGGAGTTGTCAGCTCCGGAGAATTTTTCGATTGATCTTTCAGCTATGGGAATTACAGCGGACAGCGGATCATGCCTGAGAATATCCCTTTACCTGTCAGAGGGAGAAAAGAGAATTACTGAGAACACATATAACATCTGGACATACCCGAGATTAAACCCTCAAAAGCCCGATAATGTCTACGAAACCAGGTGCTTTGATCAGAAAGCGGAAGAGGTTCTGAAAGAGGGAGGAGCAGTTTTCCTTGCTCCGGATTCAGATGAAAAGTCCTTGCCTCATTCCATAAGGGCCCAGTATTCTACTGACTTTTGGTCTGTGGGAACCTTTGAATTTCAGGAAGGAGGAATGGGACAGCTTATTGATGAGGCCCATCCTGTTTTTACAAATTTCCCTACAAAAAAATATAACCAGCAGCAGTGGTGGCCCATGGCAAACCAAAGGGCTGTGATACTTCCGGGAAATATAAAATCCATAATAAAGGAGATGGACAGCTATTCATATCTGAGACCTCTTTCAAAGCTGTTTGAATGCAGGTGCCTTAAGGGGAGAGTGCTTTTTTCCTCCCTGGGACTTCATGAACTCACTGAATATCCTGAGGCAAAGGCCCTTCTTAACTGCATTTACGGCTATTTGGAGTCTGAGGATTTTTGCCCTCAAAATGAGATGAAAACCGATGAGCTAAGGTCATTGTTTGTTTGACATTTATTTAACGGATGGCTATAATGTTGATTAATTAACAATTAACATCGGTTATTAGGCAAAAATATATAATTGAATAGGGAGTTATCATGGCAGAGAAGGAAATTTCACAGGCGGTTATCAGTCGTTTACCGCGCTATTTCAGATATCTAGGAGATCTCAAAGAGAGGGGTATTGAGAGAATTTCCTCCCAGGAATTAAGTGATATTATGAAGGTCACTGCTTCACAGATCAGGCAGGACTTCAACAATTTTGGCGGATTCGGTCAGCAGGGATATGGCTACAACGTAGGTTATCTCTATGATGAGATAAGCAAGATCCTCGGCATAGACAAGCAGCACAGTCTTGTTATTGTAGGCGCCGGACATCTTGGCAAGGCGCTGGCAGGTTATACCAATTTTACAAGAAGAGGATTTGTATTCAAGGGGGCTTTTGACTGCAATCCGGAGCTTTACGGAACAATGATCAGAAACGTGGAGGTTCGTCCCATCGAGGAGCTGGAGGACTTCGTACGTAATAACAATATAGAGATAGCCGTACTTACCATTCCCAAGGAGCAGGCTGTGCCTATGGCCCAGAAGCTTGCCGGATGCGGTATCAAGGCTATATGGAATTTTGCACATGTGGACCTGGAAGTTCCTAACAATATTCAGGTAGAAAATGTACATTTATCTGACAGTTTAATGAAATTATCGTATAATATAAATAGGTACGAGAAAACATTGAACCCATCCCAGAATAAGTGATTCGGGGTGAGACCGGAAAGAGACACTGATGGCTAGAAATGACGAAGTGTACATGTCTGCGCTGGAGGGGAAGAGTATTCCCATTCTGACACTGGATAATAAGTGGCACCAGCTTTTTACACAGACAGAGATGACGCCCGAGATAGAACAGCTCGCGGACGAACTGAATGCACTGGTTGAGCGGGATGGCAAGATCCGAACGGAGACCAAGGATATCAAGAAGCTTAAAAAGAAGCTTCTTGGTGAGATTGTTCCCTTGAGAGATCAGGCAACCAAGGCCGGCAATTCTCCTCAGATTGAGAAGGAGATTCAGGACAGAACCCGTCTTATCAATGAATGTAATGAGAGGCTCGACAGTCACAACGACGAGCTTTTGGACCTTTCCAGAGAGATCTATGATATCGATTATAAGCTTATGATAGAGACCATGAAGGTGTGCTATGACAGACTTCATGAGAATACGGATTATATCAAGGCTATGGACGAGTGGATCTCCAAGGTGAGAGTCGAACTCAAGAAGAACATCATCAGACTTCAGGAATCAGAGATGGAGAACTACAATCTCTATTCCTATATGCATCAGATCTTTGGACCGGAGGTTATAGAGATTTTTGATATGAAGTACGATCCGGACAGAAGACATCCAATCAGGCGCCCTCTTGCCGGAGACGAAAGTGAATATGTAGAATAATAACAGGGCTGCCATATCCGGCAGCCCTTATGTTTATATGTGTTTTGCAGCATTGCAGAGGTGAGACTATGAAATATGCGGTTACAAGCGATGAAATGAAGATTTGCGACAGGAATACCTCAGAGCACTTTGGAATCGACAGCGCTATTCTTATGGAGAGGGCTGCTCTGAAGATCTGCGACAGGATCGATGAGTGGAAGAACAGCAAAAAGGCCAACAGGGCAATGAACTGTCTGGTGATCTGCGGCGTGGGTAACAATGGAGGTGACGGAGCCTGTGCAGCGAGACTGCTTGTTCAGAGGGGCTACCGCGTTAATGTCTGCGTTCTTGGAGATTACACAAGGTGTTCGGATCTCTTGCTTAAGCAGCTGAAGATTCTTGAAAAATATAAGGTCCTCACCGACACTTTTTCCAATATAAGAGACAACAAAAACCGAATTCAATGGGATATCATTATAGATGCGATGTTCGGAATTGGCCTGTCCAGACCGGTTTCCGGAGACTTTAAAGAGGCCGTGAGCTTCATCAATCAGCAGAAGGCTGCCCGCAAGGACGACCTCTATGTGGTTTCGGTTGATATGCCCTCCGGAGTCAATGCGGACAATGGGCAGATCTGCCAGGCAGCTGTGAAGGCAGATGCCACAGTGACCTTTAATCAGGTGAAGATTGGACAGCTTCTTTATCCGGGATGCGAGCAGACAGGAAGGCTGTTCGTTGAGGACGCAGGCATCACGGGAGAGAGCTTTTTGGGAAAAGAGCCTGAGGCCTTTTTCTATGATGATGATATCAAAAGGCTCATGCCCAAGAGAAAGCTGGATTCCAATAAAGGAAGTAACGGCAAGGTTCTGATCATTGCCGGCTCAAAAGAGATCAGCGGCGCCTGCATATTGTGTGCATCGGCGGCCCTTAGGAGCGGTGCTGGCATGATAAGGATATTCACCTCCGGTGCCAACGCCCAGGCTGTGAAGACTCTTTTACCTGAGGCAATTCTTGACATTTATGAAGAGGATGAGAATTTTTCATCCAAGCTGGAGAAGGCCTTTGAATGGTCAACTCAGGCGGTGATAGGCCCGGGAATAGGAACCGGAGCTATCAGCAAAAAACTTGTAAGAACCGCTCTTAAGAGCTATGATAAGAGTCTTGTTATGGACGCGGACGCTCTTAATATAATCGCTGAGGACAAGAAGCTGATGACCATGGCATCCAATTATGCCACTGGAGAAAAAAGGCTTATTCTTACACCTCATCTTGCAGAGTTTGCCAGACTTTACGGCAGCGATGTCAAAGAGTGCAAGCAGAACATAATCGAGTATCCAAGGCTTCTTGCCAGACAGCTCCATTGCACAGTGGTGTGCAAGGATGCCAGGACCATAATAGCCGATGGATATGAGGACAAGGTTTACATTAACGTAAGCGGCAACGATGGAATGGCAACAGCGGGAAGCGGAGATGTGCTTTCCGGCATTATGGCGGCTTTTGTCAGGGATAAGCAGAGCAGCTTTGAGGCGGCATGTTTTTCCTGTTATCTCCACGGACTCTGCGGAGATGCAGCAGCCAAAAGGCTTGGCAGACATTTTATGGCGGCCTCTGACATTACAAACGAGCTTGCCGGAATTTTAGACTAATATATAAAGGTGGTTTTAACATGTTGGAAGAATATTCCAGAGTATATGCGAAGATAGATCTCGGTGCCATCAGATTCAATCTTGATGCTATGAAGAACAATATACCTGCAGGCACGAAAATGATGGCGGTCATCAAGACGGATGCCTACGGACACGGATCTGTACCCATCGCGCAGATGCTGGAGAAGGTTGATTATATCTGGGGCTATGCCACAGCAACAGCTGAGGAGGCCTTTGAACTTAGGGATGCGGGAGTGCAGAAGCCCATTCTTATTCTGGGATACACTTTTCCCTATTCCCACAGAAGGATGCTTCTTGAAGGCATAAGACCAACAGTTTTCAGAAAAGATATGGCACAGGAGCTTTCAGAGTGTGCAAAAGAGCTTTTGGAGAGCGGCGAGCTTAAAGAGGCTGCCCCCATCCACATAGCTGTTGATACAGGAATGAGCAGGATCGGCATTACCCCTGATGATAAGGGAACAGAGTTTATCAGTGAAGTGGCTAAACCTCGCGGCATCAGTATTGAAGGCGTATTTCCCCATTTTGCCAGAGCAGACGTGAAGGACCTTACCAATGTAAAAGAGCGGGAGAAGGTATTTGCGGATTTCCTGAGTGATACCCAGGAGAAGACCGGCGTAACAATCCCTATTAAGCACTGTGCCAACTCCGCCAGCATAATAGCAGTTCCTGAGTCCAGCATGGACATGGTTAGAGCAGGAGTAACATTGTATGGTATGTGGCCCTCTGAGGAAGTTCCCAAGGACATCATTGACCTTAAGCCTGCCATGGAGCTCATCAGCCATATTGTCATGGTGAAGGAGGTTCCGGCAGGAACACCGGTTAGCTACGGCGGAACCTTCGTTACTGACAAGACCACCAGAATAGCCACTATTCCTGTGGGATATGGAGATGGCTACCCAAGAAGCCTTTCCGGCAAGGGATTTGTCCTTATTGACGGAAAACGTGCCAATATCCTGGGCCGTGTCTGCATGGACCAGTTTATGGTGGATGTTACGGATATCCCTGAGGCAAAGGAAGGGGACGAGGTAGTACTTCTTGGCAGAGATAAAAAGAGCGGAGAAGAGATAACCGCAGAATTTCTCGGAAACTTAAGCGGAAGATTCAATTATGAGCTTACCTGCGATATCAACAAGAGAGTTCCAAGAGTATATGTAGATTGATCAAAAGCGACAGATTCATGCGAATCTGCCGCTTTTTTTAGCCTGGTCATACTGGACGTTGATCTCCTGCAGAGCAGAAGTGTCTCCGTCCATATTGTCGGGATGATATAGCTTAACCAAAGATTTGTATTTTCTGTCGAGACTTTCTTTTGAATTACAGCCTGCAAAGAAATCGAAGGTGTTGGAAGACTTCACGGGAGGCGTCTGTTCTTTTTTCCTGCGGGAAGAGTAGCTGCTTCTGCGGTCTTCGTAGTAATCGTCTTCATCATCCTCATACTCACTGTCCTCCAGGTATTCCTCTTCCTCGTAATCATCCTCTAATTCATCTTCGTAGAAGTCATCATAGTCTTCATATTCTTCCTCGTCGTGTTCCTCATAGTAGTCATCTTCATACTCTTCATCGGAATCATCATCCTCATAATAATCATCTTCATAGAAGTCATCGATTTTTTTTCTCTTGGGGCGAGGATCGTATTCATCATTGGCAAATTCATCATGATGGCGGCGAAGCCAGGCTTCATAGGTCTTTTCGTCATGCTTTTTACCGGCCTGTCTGAAAAGAAGGAAATATCTGCCCTGAACCTGTTTTACAAGGGACTGGCCCAGTACGGCTCTGACAACGTAGATTCCTGCGTCAATACAGACGGCGATAAATAGAACCATGCCGAAGGAGGCAAACACGGAAATACACAAAAGTACGCTGACTACGGGCAGGAACATCAGTATCGTCAGTATCAGCAGAAAGATATAGGCGGCGTGGCCGCGATAAATGTATACGGTGTCCTTCCACCAGGTTACGAGCTCAGAAAAGATCCCTGCGGTGGTAAAGCTGCCCTTTTGCAGCAGTCTGTTGGCTTCCTCAACGCCGTCTTCAGGAAGAAGCTCGCCGGATGAAATACTGAAGGATCCGGATACAAGAAGAACAATGTTAATTACAAACAGTACGGCAAAAGCTGCGGCAGTCACCGGAAGGATGCAGAACAGCAGCCTCAGGCCGTTAAAAAAGTGTTTTAAAAACCAGGATATTAAAGAAAAGAATGCCTTTAATGCACTGACAAAAAGTCCCCCCAGTGCATTGGCAGTCATGGTGATCAAAGAAACCATTTTACTCCCCATTTACGTTCATGTTATAGATACTCACTTGTTACATTTTATCCTATGTAATAAGTGCTTGCAAATAGTGACGGGATAATGATAATGTGTAAAAGACAAATTTTCATCTGTTGGGGAAAAGATTATGAATATATTGAGAAAACTCAGGGAAAAATTCTTCTGGCTGTCCTATGTGGCAGCGGTTGTTCCCTTTATTAGTGCTTTTATCGGATACAGAGTTATAGGAGGCCTGGGCTTCTGGGAGACTGTGTACTCCGCAGTGGCACTCTATTTCGTCAATCCCGTTGTGGATATTGAGAATCCCTTTATTGTTTTTGCTGAGATCACTTCTGTAATAGTGGTGGCCGGTATCATTTTGAGCGTTGTGAGATATGCATCCAAAAGAGTGGGATATATGTTTGTGCGCCTTCACAAGGATGCTACGGTTGTTTATTCCGATAATGAATGGGGAAAAGAACTTCTACGGACTATCAAGCACGGCTATATGGTGGGAAACACCGAGAAAGCTGAGAGAGTCAATAATCACATTCTCATGTTTTCCAATGATATAAACAACATCAGTTTTTATACCAAGCATGAGAAAAAGCTTAAGAACAAGAATGTATATATGCTCATGCAGCAGGTGGACTCTACTCTTCTTGAGGCTGCTGATGATGAGGAGGCAGCTCTTCATTTTTTCAACATCTATGATCTTCTTGCCAGAACCTACTGGAAGGACAATAACCTCTATGCCAAGAGAAAACAGGCTCTTAAGATAGCTATTATCGGCTATGATCAGGTAGGAATAGCTATTTTCAAATATGGCTTTCTCAATAATATTTTTGCCATGGATCAAAACATCGAGTATCACCTCTGGGGCTGTGATGAGTTTGAAAAGATCTTTGTTAGAAGCCTGGATACCATGAATGATGACAGAATAATTGTTCATGATGGCAACTGGGATGAGGATATTGATATTATCGCAGGAATGGACAGAATCATCTATACCATGAAGGAACACACCGTGGAAGCTATGCAGAGGATGCTGTATATCAATCCTGAAGCTGAGATCCACTGTTATTCCGAGTCCCTGACTGATTTCAGCGATCTGTACCTTTCTGACAGACTGCTGACCTTTGGAGATATCAAGGAAGTTCTTACAGAGGACAACGTCAAGGGAGAAACACTGTATACCCTCGGCAAGCTCTTTAACTATGATTATTGCCTGAGATATGCAGAGAGACAGGCTCCCGACAATTTCAGACAGGAGATGGAAGAGGAGTGGAAGAAGCTCAGCGGCTTCTATATGGACTCCAATGTGGCAAGAGCGGATCACTACTGGATCGAGCAAAAGCTCGTGGAGGACGGAGAACTGGCTGAGGACAGCGAAGAAGCCTGGAAGCTGGAACATATCAGATGGTGCCGCTTCTACTATATCAACCACTGGACCTATGACGAAGTCAGGAACAATGAGAAGAGACATCATCCGATGCTGGTGGAATATGAGAAGCTTCCCGCCAAGGAGAGGGCTAAGGACGGAATCTATGATGCCCGCATCAAGAAAGAGATAGTCAGCCTACTTTTATCAAATGGAAAAGTGTGATATAGTTTAATTTGATGTTTTGCGCATTTTTGTTTTATACAGTTAACAGGAGGATTTGATTATGGACGAAGGCTTGCCTTCTGTCAGTATTTTCGCTTTTTGCTTGATTCTTTTAATTGACATTCTTATTCAGGGTTATACTTCAGCACTTCTGCGATTAAGTCAGGAGGATGTAGAAAAAAGAGCACTTGAGCAGAAGGATGGGATCAGCAAAAAGCTGTTGGAACTTCTGAAAAATGATTCATACCACGTTAAGAGCATGTTGTTTTTATCAATCATTGTTAACATGTTTCTCGGTGGTGTTGTGACTTACGGCTTTACAAACATGATTTCCGCTGCTATGGGAGTGGACCACAGCGAAACCGCATATAGTCTTATCTTTTTTGGAATAGGACTTTTGGTGGCGCTTTTTATCATGTGCTTTGGTGTGATTATTCCAAGAAGACTCGCCAAGGGCAATCCTGAGAAATGGGCGTATTTTTGCTTTTATCCCGTTAATTTCTTAGAGACATTGTGTTTTCCTTTTGTATGTCTGACCAATGTTCTGTCAGCTGGTATTCTGTACATTTTCGGTGTGCGGGGGGATGACAATCTGTCGGATGTGACCGAGGAAGAGATCAAGTCAATGGTTACCGAGGGTCAGGAGCAGGGCGTTCTTCAGGAAGCTGAGGCGGACATGATCACCAACATCTTTGAGTTTTCCGATAAGGAAGCTCAGGACATCATGACCAACAGAAACAACATGGTTGCCATTGATGCCAACATGAGCCTTAAAGAAGCCGTGAACTTCATGATGAATACCAACAATTCCAGATTCCCTGTTTATCTTGATGATATTGATCATATCATTGGCATCATGCATATCAGAGATGCCATGAAGAAACTATCGGACGAGACTGATGCGGAGCTTCCCATCAGGAAAATCAAGGGACTTTTACGTCAGCCCAAGTTCGTTCCCGAGACAAGAAACATCGACTCCTTATTCCATGGCATGCAGTCCACCAAGACTCAGATGGTTATCATCATCGATGAGTATGGACAGACCGCCGGTCTTGTTTCCATGGAGGATATTCTTGAGGAGATTGTTGGAAATATCCTTGATGAGTATGACGAAGATGTGAATTATATCAAGCCCACCAAGAATTCCGGTGAGTATATTGTGGATGGTAAGACTCCTATAGAGGTCCTTGAGAAGAGATTTGACCTTTCCTTCGGAGAAACGGAATTTGAGACTCTGAACGGATACATGATCTCAAGACTTGACAGAATCCCTGAGGAAGATGTAGACTTTACCGTCAATGTTGAAGGCTATAGTTTCAAGATTCTTTCTGTTAAGAACCATATGATACAGGATGTTTTGGTAGGCAAGCTTCCTGAAGAGGTAGCAGAAGAGGACCATGAACTTGCGATAGCAAAATAATTTTTTAATTTATATAAGTGAAAGGAATAGGTTTTATGTCAGGACATTCAAAGTTTGCTAACATCAAGCACAAGAAAGAAAAGAATGATGCGGCAAAGGGTAAGATCTTTACCATTATCGGAAAGGAAATCGCGGTTGCAGTTAAGGAAGGCGGACCCAATCCTGCCAACAACTTCAAGCTTGCAACAGTAATCGCTAAGGCTAAGGCCAATAACATGCCTAACGACACCATCGAGCGTGGTATCAAGAAGGCTTCAGGCGCTGACGGAGCAGTAGATTACAAGAGCATTACTTACGAAGGATATGGCCCTGGCGGAACAGCTATCATCGTTGAGGCACTTACAGATAACTCCAACAGAACAGCAGCTAACGTAAAGAGCGCATTTACTAAGGGTAACGGTAACGTTGGTACTCCCGGCTGCGTATCTTATATGTTTGATAACAAAGGACAGATCCTTATCGATAAGGAAGAGTGCAAGATGGCTTCCGACGATCTCATGATGCTTGTTCTTGATGCAGGCGCTGATGATTTCAACGAGGAAGAGGATTCCTACGAGATTCTTACATCTCCTGAGAACTTCCAGCCTGTAGTTGAGGCTCTTGGCAAAGAGGGTATTGAGACAGCTTCTGCTGAGGTTACAATGATCCCTCAGAACTATGTATCTGTAACAGATCCTGAGACTGTTAAGTATCTTACAAGAATCCTTGATCTTCTTGACGAGGATGATGATGTACAGGCTGTATACCACAACTGGGATGAGCCTGAAGAGTAATTTCTGAATATAATAAGTAAATATAAACTAACGACGTGGGGGAGTCCTGAAATGAAACTAAGACGCAAGTGGCCGGCAATATGCATCTTTTGTATTTTTCTTCTTTTTGATGTGGTTATGATAGCGAGCTGTAGTTACTTTTCGGGACTTTTTCCGTCTGAAAACATCTGGCTTTATGTCGGAGGCTTTACAGTACTGTCTGTACTGATAATGGGAGTTCTCACATTCCTTCTGGGAAGGATAAGCGACGCTGTTAACGCGGAGACTCTTTCGAAGAAGACCGGAGCCCGGGTGTTATATGGAATCTTACTGGTGGGTATTCTGGTGGGAGCAGCATATTTAAGAATCGATATGCTTGGCAGATCTGCTTTAGTACCCTCAGGTAAGCTATCTCTTTATGATAATGCCATAGTTCATGGCGTGAAGATTCAGGAATCAGACCTTTTATCAATCTTATATTCCAAGCTTCTTGGCTTTGTCCTCCTATTTACCGGAAATAAGATTTCTGCAGCATTTTTCTTTGAGATTTTCCTACTTACAGTATTTATATTATGCGCATCTCTGGCTGTGAGAATGCTATTGGGCAAGACTGCATCGCTGGTATTTGCAGCATATACCGGATTTATGCCGCTTTTTTACTACAATACCCTTAACCTGAAGCTTTCCACTGAGTATCTGTTTTTGGCCCTCTTTGGAATTGAGCTGTTAGTTGCGGCTCTTTATCTTAAGGGCGCAGCCAAAAAGGTCTATGGATCCTGGGGCTGGATAATATGGTATCTGTTGGTTGGCGCAGTTGTGGGCTTTATGACCTATGTTGATGCCGGAACCTTTATAATGATACTGCCACTTCTTCTGGCAGCTCCATTTATTCATGACACCAGGGTCGGGGATGAGATGATAAGACTTCTCGTTGTTCTTCTTGGTGCTGTTCTGGCCTTTGGTGGAATGATAATCCAGGAAGCCGGATTTATGCAGGGGGATGTTACCCTTGTAAAATGGGCAACCTATTATTTCCATAATCTCAACACCTTCAGTATGTTCTGGACCTATACAGATTATAAGCTGATCTATCTGATCACACTTATAGTTATGTCCGGTGTTATTGTTGGATTTTGGAGAAACAAGGTGGTGGAGCAGGTTTCACCCTGGCTTTTATCACTGATCATAGTATTTGCCACAGTTCCCTTTATGGGAGCCACCAGAATGAACGACCAGATGATGGTGACTATCTATTACGCCTTTGTTCTGGCCTGTGTGGCATCACTTATCTGCTTATCCTCTGACAGGGGCCTTGCGGAAGCTGATGATTTGGAGAACGACGAGGAATTTGAGGAAGAGGCAAGGGTTTCTGAGGGCAACATGCAGGGCATTGCCGATGTGGTGGAGCCTGATATGCCTCGCAAGCGAGCCTTCTTTGAAGACCCTGTAGATGAGGAAGAACCGGAACCTGAGCCTGAGCCGGAACCAGAACCTGAGCCTGAACCCGAGCCTGAGCCGGAACCCGAGCCTAAGCCGGAACCAGAACCTGAACCCAGGAAGCCTGAGCCCAGGTATGTTCCTGAGGGAATGGTGGTTCCTGTTGACGATGATGATGAGACTCCAAGGGAGAGGGAGCCTCGCATGAAGATGCCCAAGTTTGAGGGCACGATTTCACTTAACAGGAAAGAGATCAACGATGCGCTTAAGGCCGAGGAGGAGAAAAAGAAGGCCAAGAAGAGACAGGAGAGACTTGAAAGACGTAAAGCTGCCGCTGAGAAAAAAGACGATTTTGACATTGCCTTTAAGGACGGCGACGATTTCGATATTTGATATTATCAAGGGGACAAATAAAAACGACGGAAGGAAAATTTTATAAATGAAGATAGAGGATTTATCAGCTTACGAGATAGTTGAAAAGCGCAGAATTGAGGACCTTAATTCTGACAGCTATATCCTTAGCCATAAAAAAACCAAGGCAAGAGTTGCTCTTTTATCTAATGATGATGAGAACAAGGTGTTTTCAATCGGATTCAGGACTCCGCCCAAGAACTCAACAGGTGTAGCTCATATCATCGAGCATACAGTACTCTGCGGCTCCAGAGAATTTCCTATTAAGGACCCCTTTGTAGAGCTGGTGAAGGGATCTCTCAACACCTTTTTAAATGCCATGACTTTTCCTGATAAGACTGTATATCCCATTGCAAGCTGCAATGATACGGATTTTCAGAATCTGATGCATGTCTATCTTGATGCGGTTTTTTATCCTAATATCTATAAGACCGACAAGATCTTCAAGCAGGAGGGCTGGCACTATGAGATGGAGGATGAGAATTCCGACATCACCATCAACGGCGTTGTTTACAATGAGATGAAGGGTGCCTTTTCTTCAGCTGAAGATGTGCTTTCAAGGGAAATCCAGTGTTCTCTTTTCCCGGATACAACCTATGGTAAAGAATCCGGCGGTGATCCTGATTTCATTACAGATCTCACCTATGAGGAATATCTTGATTTCCACAGAAAGTATTATCATCCTTCCAACAGCTATATTTATCTCTACGGAAATATGGATATGGCTGAGAAGCTGGATTATATCGACAGAGAGTACCTGTCAGCCTTTGATTATCTGAAGGTTGATTCTGATATACCTGTGCAGGCTGCCTTTGACGCACCAAGGGAGATCCATAAGCCTTATCCTATCATGCAGGAGGAGAGCCTTGAGAAGAATACCTATCTTTCCTACAACTGTGTTCTGAAGGACACTCTGGACAAAAAGCTCTATGTAGCCTTTGATATCCTTGATTATGCTCTTTGCTCAGCACCGGGAGCCCCAATCAAGAAGGCTCTCATTGAGAAGGGCATCGGTCAGGATGTTTACAGCGAATACGATAACGGCATTAAACAGCCTGTATTTACCATTGTTGCCAAGAATGCGGATGCATCCCAGAAGGATGAATTCGTAAGCACCATAAGAGAGGTGCTCACACAGCAGGCTACAGACGGTATTGAAAAGAAGTCTCTTCTTGCAGGTCTTAATTTTGATGAGTTTAAGTACAGAGAGGCTGATTTCGGCAGATATCCCAAGGGCCTTTTATATGGTCTTCAGGTTCTTGACAGCTGGCTTTATGATGATGCCAGCCCATGGATAAATGTTGAGGCTAACGAGACCTTTGCTGATCTTAAAAAGGAAGTTCAGGGCAGATATTTTGAAGACCTTATTCAGAAGTATCTCCTGGACAACGACCATAGAACAGTCCTTCTTCTTGAGCCTGAAAGAGGTCTTACCGAGAAAAAGGACGAGGAGCTTAAGGAAAAGCTCGCTAAGTACAAGGATTCTCTTTCAGCAGAAGAGGTTAAAAAGATTGTAGAGGATACCAGGGCTTTGAAGGAGTATCAGGAGAGTCCTGATGATCCTGAGGACCTCAAGAAGATTCCTCTTTTAAAGAGAGAAGATCTTCGCAAGGAAGCGGAGCAGTTTATTTATGAGCTCAGAGAGGAAAATGGAGTAAAGATTCTTTTCCACAACGTATTTACCCATGGAATAGACTATGTGAGCTTCCTCTTTGATCTTAAGAACATTGATGCCGAGGACATTCCCTATGCATCAACTCTCAAGAAGGTTCTCGGAATGCTGGATACCGCCAGCTATACCTACGGGGATCTTTACAACGAGATCAATATTCACACCGGCGGAATAGGCGGATCCATCGGAACTTATACAGATTCCTCCAATGTGACCAAATTTGAGACTAAGTTCGAGATAAATGTTAAGGTTCTCCATGAGAATCTTCCAAAGGCCTTCGAACTCATAAGAGAGATTGTTACAAGCTCAAAATATTATGATTTCAAAAGACTTAGAGAAATCATCGGTGAGCAGTATGCGAGAATGCAGTCTGATCTTGCTTCCGCAGGTCACCAGTCTGCTGCGGTAAGGGCAATGTCCTATGTTTCCCCGGCAGCCATGATTTCCGACAGTATCAGTGGAATCGGATATTTCAAGCACCTTGAAAAGCTTAATAAAGAGATTGAGACTGATGAAGGAGCCAAGGCTCTTGCTGAGAAGCTGGAAAGCCTTGCAAAAGCCATCTTCAGACCGGAGAACCTTCTGGTGGATGTTACAGGAACTGAAGCTGAGTATGTGAATATTCCGCAGGAGAGTAAGGATTTTGCGGATTCACTTTTCGTTTCTGAATATACCAAAGGAAAACTTGCTCTTGTTCCCACCAAGAAGAATGAGGCATTTAAGACGGCGGGACAGGTACAGTATGTATGCCGTGCCGGTAACTTCGCATCCAAGGGACTTAAGTACAGCGGAGTCCTCAGAGTTCTTAAGGTTATGATGGGATATGACTATCTCTGGAGGAATATAAGAGTCCTGGGCGGTGCCTACGGCTGCATGAGCAGCTACGCCAAGAACGGCGACTCAGCCTTTGTTACCTACAGAGATCCTAATCTCAAGAACAGTATAGATGTATTTGAAAAGGCATCTGAGTATCTGAGAGAATTTGATGCAGATGACAGAGTTGTGCTTCAGTATGTTATCGGAGCAATTTCCGACCTGGATACTCCCAAGACTCCTTCAGGAAAAGGAACCTACGGATTAACAGCATATCTTTGCAATGCCAAAATGGAAAATATCCAGAGAAACAGAGATGAGCTTCTTGGCACTACCAAGGAATCTATCCGCAAGATGGCAGACTATGTGGACGCATTTATGGAAGACGGCTGTGTATGCGTGATCGGAACTCCTGAGAAGATCCAGGAAAGTGAAGCTATTTTTGATAATATCGGACAGCTTGTAAATAAATAAAAAAATTTTGAGGGGAGCTGCAACATTTAGACAGGCAGAAATGTATACAGTATAGAACGGCACATAACCTATATGTATACAAGGAGGATTTTTTTATTATGAAAATGAAAAAGTGTTTAGGTATTATTGCGGGATCTATTGTTTTTGCTTCAACAATTCTTGCAGGCTGTGGCTCTGCCAGTGAATCCGCCACTGAGGCACCTGCAAGCTCAATGAAGGCCGCAGGCAGCACAGACATGGAAACTGCTGATTACGCAGTATATGAAGAGGCTGAAGCACCTGAAATGGCCAATACTGAAACCGGAGAAGTCTCCGAGGGAGCAGTACAGACCAACAGAAAGCTTATAACCACCATCAACATCGAAGCAGAGACAGAGGATTTTGATAAGGCAAGAAGCCAGGTGGAGAACAAGGTCGGTGAGCTTGGCGGATATATCGAGAGCAGCCGCGTTTACAATGACAGCAAATCAGCCAATTACACCATAAGAATTCCTGCTGCCAAGGCAGACAGCTTCGTGGAGCTTGTTGCAGGCAATAACAATATTACTATTAAGTCTGTAGACGTTGAGGATGTTACTCTTTCTTATGCTGATACCGAGAGCAGAAAGAAGGCCCTCAGAACAGAAGAGGAAAGACTTCTTAAGATCCTCGAGAACGCTGAGTCTGTAGAAGATCTCATTACAGTGGAGAGCAGACTTGCTGATGTAAGATATCAGATTGAAAGCATTGAATCACAGCTTCGTACCTATGACAACAAGATCGACTACACCACTGTTTACCTTTATCTTGAGCAGGTTGAGAAGTTTACCCCTGTTGAGAAAAAGGGTGCTCTTGCAAGAATGGGAGAAGGCTTTGTAGACAGCCTGGTTTCCGTGAAGAATGCTATTGTTGAGCTTTTTGTATGGATCGTTATCCATATTCCTCAGCTTGTTATTCTCGGAGCTTTCATAGCAGTTATCGTAGTTATTGTTAAGAAGTCTGAAAAGAAGAGCAGGGAAAAGAGAGCAGCAGCGCTGAACAATTCTGCAGAAGGAAAGAATGAATAATAATTTTAAAACAGGTTTTATAACTTTAATAGGACGTCCCAATGTAGGTAAGTCCACTCTCATGAATCAGATGATAGGCCAGAAGATCGCCATCACCTCCAGTAAGCCCCAGACCACCAGAAACAGGATCATGACTGTTTATACAGATGACACCTGCCAGATGATCTTTCTGGATACTCCGGGAATTCATGAGACCAAGAATAAGCTTGGAGAGTATATGACCAAGGTGGCCAAGAGTACTCTTGAAGAGGTGGATGTTGTGCTCTGGCTTGTGGAGCCTTCAACCTTCATTGGCGCCGGAGAGAAGTCCATTATAGAAGAGCTTAAGAGCTGCAAGAAACCGGTCATTCTTGTTATCAACAAGATTGATACGGTTTCTGATGACAGCCTCGAGAAATTTGAAGCTGCCTACAGGCAGGAGATGGATTTTGCCAAGGTTGTTCACGTGGCGGCACTCAAGAGAAAGAATATCGAAGGCGTTATGGATGCCATAAAAGAATTTCTGCCTGTGGGACCGCCTTTTTACGATGAAGATACCATTACCGATCAGGCTGAGAGAAATATCGTCTCTGAGATAATAAGAGAAAAGGCCCTGAGACTCCTTCAGGATGAAGTTCCTCATGGAATTGCTGTAACAATAGAGACCATGCGCATGAGGGAGAAGGTTGTTCAGGAGCCTTCCAAGAAGAAAAAGAGGCATCAGCATCCTCCCAAGAAGAGTAAGCTTCTTCAGGAAGAAGCAGCTGCAGCTGAAATGGAGTTTGATGATGAGATGTCAGAGGATGGTCCTGTGATATTTGACATTCCCGGCAATGAGCCGGCGGATGAGGGCTATGACCCTGACGGAATCATGGATATTGATGCCACAATTATCTGTGAGAGGGATTCCCATAAGGGAATTGTCATCGGCAAGGGCGGAAGCATGCTCAAGAAGATTGGCTCCACCGCACGAAAAGATATAGAGGCTCTTGTGGGCTGCAAGGTCAATCTCCAGCTTTGGGTTAAGGTCAGAAAGGACTGGAGAGACGACAAGACTCAGATGAAGAGCTTTGGTTATGATATAAGGAATTTTGACAGATAAGGTTACTATGGAAGATATAATTACCGTCAGAGGTATTATTATCAAACATTCTCCTGCAGGAGATTATGACTGGGTAGCTACGATTTTTACCGCGGAAAGAGGGAAGATAACTGCCTTTGCAAGAGGTGCCCGAAAGCCCGGCAACAAACTTTCCGGAACAGTTGAACCCTTTTGCTTTGGAACCTTTAAGCTATTCGCCGGCAAAAACAGCTACACCATAGTTGAAGCAGATATAGAGAATTATTTTGAGGGCTTTCGCCAGGATTTAGAAGGTGCCTGTTACGGCACCTTTTTTCTTGAGCTTACATCCTTTTATACCAGGGAGAACAATGAGGACAGGCCTCTTCTTAATCTGTTATACCTGTCACTGAAGGCTCTTTTGAATGAGAAGCTGTCCAACAGGCTGGTGAAATCTGTATTTGAGCTTAGAACTCTGGTGATTGAAGGCGAATATCCCGGGTTACCCGCTAAGATGAAGCTGAGTACCTCCGCAAGATATGCCCTTGATTACATAGCAACGAGCCCCCTTGAAAGGCTCTATACCTTCACTGTGACCGAGGATGTGCTTGATGAAATCTCAGCTGTCAGCGAGGAATACAGGAAAAAGTTTGTGGACAGACCCATGAAGAGCCTTGAAATGCTAAAAACCTTTGAGTATTGAAAAAGAAAAATTATTTGGCTATAATAACTTTGTTTTGTTATTTTAAATATTTTTTTACTGAGGGAATTCGTGAATCATACTGTTACTACATATTTACAATTTAAAAGCCGAAGGGCGGGGGTCATACTTTCAGTGCTTTTGTTGCCGTCTGTTTTACTGATGGGCTGTGGCAATTCCAAAATTGAAACCACTACGCTGAACATCGATAAGAATGGTAAGGTCAGGAGCACTATTGTTGAGGAATTCGGGGAATCCTATTATGATCTTCAGGAACTCAGCGATATGGCAGCCAAGGAGGCTTCTGCATATAATTCAGAATATATCAACGAGAAAGTGTTTTTGGAATCTGTCACCGAGGATGAGGAGTCCAAGGTTGTGACAATGGTCATGAGCTTTAACAGCACTTCCGATTATTCGCATTTTAATCAGGTTTCGCTTTTTTACGGAACTGTTCAGGAGGCGCTGGATAAGGGATATAAGGTATCCGATGAGCTTGTTGACAAGGATGGACAGAATCTGGGAGCAGATGCATTAAAAGATAATCTTGATAAGCATATAGTAATTACTACAGACAGATCAAATATCATTACTCCCTACAATATTTCATATATGACCAAGGGAATACGGCTTAAGAGCAAAAAAGAAGCAGTGCTTGCAGATGTGAGTGCGGATACAGTCCAGCTGCTTCTTGCAAAATAAGAATCAAACAGAGAGAGGATTAGAAGTATGGAGAAATCAGCTAAGACAATGGACAAGATTGTAGCTCTTGCCAAGGCAAGAGGCTTTGTTTATCCGGGATCTGAGATCTACGGTGGTCTTGCCAATACCTGGGACTACGGTAACCTGGGAGTAGAGTTCAAGAATAATGTCAAGAAGGCATGGTGGCAGAAGTTTGTACAGGAGAACCCATATAACGTTGGTGTTGACTGTGCAATTCTTATGAACCCCCAGACCTGGGTGGCTTCAGGACATTTAGGCGGCTTCTCCGATCCTCTTATGGACTGCAAGGAGTGTCACGAGAGATTCAGAGCAGATAAGATCATTGAGGATTTTGCTGCTGAGAACAATATAACTCTTGAGACTTCTGTAGACGGATGGTCACACGAAGAGATGGAGAACTTCATCAAGGAGCACAGCGTTCCCTGCCCTTCCTGCGGCAAGCATAATTTCACAGGAATCAGAGAGTTCAACCTCATGTTCAAGACCTTCCAGGGTATAACTGAGGATGCCAAGGACACAGTATATCTTCGTCCT
>JAEEGI010008951.1_pt1 | contig 22031 bp, 23 predicted proteins | sample 8958751 | NCBI WGS metagenome assembly JAEEGI01 (sample SAMN16246545, study PRJNA631951) | gut metagenome | biome: gut microbiome; feature: rumen; material: KS-attached | host: Bos | place: Iran: Karaj | collected 2018-10 | reverse complement strand
TACGACCACCATCGTCATTCTCTCCTCTGCCAGCTGACGGATGACCTTCAGAACCTCGCCGGTAAGCTCCGGGTCCAGGGCGCTGGTCGGCTCGTCGAAGTACAGGATCTCCGGTTTCATAGCCAGCGCACGCGCGATCGCCACGCGCTGCTGCTGCCCGCCGGAAAGCTGGCACGGATAGGAGCTCTCTTTTCCCTCCAGACCCATTTTTTTCAGCAGTTCTACAGCGCGCTCCCGGACCTCTTCCTTGTCCTGACCGTGCAGGATGGGAGGTTCCATGATATTTTTCATGACGGAATAGTGCGGGAAAAGGTTGAAGTTCTGGAATACAAGGCCGAACTTTGTCCGGTACCGGTTCAAAGCCTGCTTGGAGGCATACACGCCGTCATGCAGCGCGTACTCTCCGTCGTAAAGGATGCTGCCGCCTTCCGCTGTCTCAAGGAAGGACGCGCACCGCAGGAGAGTGGACTTTCCGGAACCGGATGGTCCGATGATCGATACCACATTGCCCCGGTCGACCGAAAGGGAAATATCTTTCAGAACGGAAAGGGAACCAAATGATTTTTCCAGATTTTTAATTTCAAGGATGCTCGGGGAGACGGATGCTGCTGTTGCTTCTGCCATGTTTTCATCCCCCTCTCATTCATAATAATCGAGCTTTTTCTCGATCCGTCCCATCACATAATCCACGACTACGTTGAACACATAGTAGAACACACCGGCAACGATGAAAGGCGTAAAGCTTGTCTGCGAGTTTGCGATCTGCTTGCCGATCGTGAACATCTCCTGATAGGAAACGGTAAAAGCCATGGACGTATCCTTAACCAGCGTTACGACCTCATTGGTGACGCTGGGCATGATGCGTTTGACTACCTGGGGCAGGATGATGCGCATAAAGGTCTGGAATTTGGAATAGCCCAGTACCTCTGCTGCTTCATACTGCCCGGACGAGATCGATTCTATGCCGCCGCGATAGATCTCGGCAAAATACGCTGCGTAGTTGATGGAAAAGGCGATCACAACAGGGATCAGCTTGTTGCGCGCCACGGTAGTCCCAAACAGGTAGTAAGGGCCATAGGTCACAGCCAGCAGCTGCAGCATCAGCGGGGTGCCGCGCAGCACCGTGATGCAAAAACGCGTGATGGCTGAAACGATTTTGATCTTGCTCATGCGCAGCAGGGCAACGATCATGCCCAGCGGGAGCGAGAACAGCAGAGTCAGAAAAAAAATGGCGCAGGTCTTGCCAAGGCCTTCGCTCATTTTTATGATCATCGTCATCAATGACATGGAAAGAACCTCATCTCATCCGGAATAAAAGGTCCCGAAAGCGCAGGGTCTGCGCTTTCGGGCATCAGTGACAGTGAAATGCGGGGAATCAGCTGTTCAGGAACAACAGGTTGTTGACGATCTCAGCGTACTCGGGCTTGTTGGCGATCTCAGCGTAAGTGCCGTTTTCAACCAACGCCGCGACAGCGCCTTCGATCTGTGCGCACAGCTCTGCGTCGCCCGCGCGGAACGCGATGCCGTACTGCTCGGCGCCGAGGTTCTCGTCGATGATCTTAAGGCCGGCGTGATCCTTGACATAGCTGGCAGCAACAGGCATATCCACAAACACGGCGTCAACGGCTTTGCCTTCCAGCTCCGTGAAGCACTTCAGGAAGCTGTCGCAGGTAACAACATTGCTGAAGATAGCGGCCAGATCGGCCAGATCACCGTTCAACAGTGCTTCGCCGGAAGTGCCGAGCTGCACGGCAACGACCATACCTGCCAAATCAGCAGACGTGTTGAAACCGGCATCTTCACGGACGACAAGGACCTGGGTATTATCGTAATACGGAGCAGAGATCACGTAGCCGGCTTCCTTCATGCTGTCGAGGATCGTCATGCCGGACCACACGCAGTCGCACTCCATGGAATCAAGCTGCACCAGCTTCTCATCCCAGTTCACGCCGAAGATCTCCATCTCCCAGCCAAGATAGTCGCAGGCTGCCTGGCAGATCTCCACGTCAAAACCGGTATACTTGCCGTCGTCACCGAGATAGCTGAAGGGGGGATATTCCGGGTCAATGCCCATGATGAATTTAGTGGTTTCCGCAGCGGGGGCAGCAGGGGCAGCAGAGGCGGCAGGAGCGCTGGAAGCGCCGCCGCAGGCACAGAGCGCGAACACCATAATCAGGGCAAGGATCATGCAAATCAGTTTTTTCATCTTTTTCATTCCTCCTCATGGAAAATTGCTTTATCAATTTACCACTTTATCGAATAGAAGTCAAGAAATATTTTTTTCGGGAAGCATGAATTGAGGTCCATGCTTCCCGTCTGCTCTGCCAGGACAGTTTGGAGGAGGGAATTACTCTTCTTTGACAATGCGGATGGCGATCCTTTCTTCCGGATCGTCGATGCCGTGATCGCTGAGCGCTTTGCTGCAGTTTTCGATCAGATCGAAATACACGTCCCAGTATTTGGCCGAATCGCACCAGCCGCGGACAGTGAAGATATAGGTATCGTCATCAACTGCGGTCATGCGGGTAAAGGGAGCGGGATCGGGCAGGACCCCATTGGTCTTTTCAGCTGCACTGAGCAGGACCGACTTGACCATCTCGGCGTCGCTGTCATTGGTGATCTTGAAATCCAGGTCCACTCTGCGCTGCGGAGCAGCAGTGTAGTTTGTGATGTTGGCGTTCATCAGGTCGCCGTTCGGAACAAAGATCTGCTTGTTGTCGACGGTCATGATGGTGGTGTAGAAAATGCTGATGTCGCGGACAAAGCCTGCTGCACCGGATGCCTCAACATAGTCGCCTACGCGGAACGGCTTGAAGATCAGGATCATCAGGCCGCCTGCCAGATTGCTCAGCGCACCCTGCAGCGCAAGGCCTACAGCCAGTCCGCAGGAGGCGAGCACGGCGATAACGCTGGACATCGGAACGCCCAGGACCTGGATGATGCTGATCACCAGAATCACGTACAGAAGAGCGCGGATGATATTCTGGACCACGCGCTTCACGGTCTCGTCCAGTTTCGTTTTGGAGAGGGCTTTTTCAGCCGCTTTGCTGAGCGCCTTGACCACGAAGGATCCGACGATCCATACCAGGATGGCGATGAGGATCTTTCCGCCGAACGTAGCGATGAGATCCATGCATTTGTCTAAAAACTGCTGCATAAATGTTCCTCCTTTATTCGTGTTTTTGTTTCTGACAGGTTCTTAAAGGATGATCAGGTCGTCTTTCGGCGCTTTGGTGATAACGTCGCAGCCGTCTTCCCGCAGGATCATCACATCTTCGATGCGAACGCCGAATCTGCCGGGAAGATAGATGCCCGGTTCTGCGCTGACAACAGCACCGACGGGCATCAGGGTCTTGCCGGCCGGATTGGCACCGGGCGGCTCGTGGATGTCAAGGCCGAGACTATGACCGAATCCGTGGCCGAAATACGGGCCATATCCGGCGTCAGCGATCACATCCCGCGCGGCTTTGTCGATCTCTGTGCCGGGGATGCCGGCACGGGCGGCGGCAATGCCTGCCAGCTGTGCCTTCAGTACGACAGAGTAGATATGCTTCATCTCGTCCGTCGCAAAGCCGACGGCGACGGTGCGTGTCATATCGGAACAGTAGCCGCCGTGAAGAGAGCCGAAGTCCATGGTCAGGAAATCGCCGGGCTGGATCACGGTATTGCCGGGAACACCGTGAGGAAGGCTGGTGTTCTTTCCGGTGACGACGATGGGATCAAAGGAATTGCCTTCGCTTCCGTTTTTCAGCATGCGGTACACAAGCTCTGCGGCGACCTGTTTCTCTGTCATTCCGGGGCGGATGATCCTGAGTGTTTCTTCCAGCGCTTTTTCACTGATGCGCTGGGCGGCGATCAGATGCTCGATCTCTTCCGCGTCCTTGCTGGCGCGCAGGCCGGAAAGAATGTCGCCGGCCGGCTGCATCGGCATACCGAGCGTTTTTTCATACTGCAGATACTGCGCATGGCTGAGCTTCTCCGCTTCTGCGCCGAGTGCGGTAACACAGGCTTCCTTCAGAGCGTTCTGAAGCATGGCGGCGAGAGGATGTTTGCCGTCGTAAAGCTGCACATCTGCACAGGAGCCGGCAGTTTTTTCTGCAGCTTCGATATACCGCGAGTCAGTGATCAGCCATGCCTTCTCGCGGGAGACGAGAACGGCGCCGTCGGTGAAGGGAAAGCCGCAGGCATAGCGCTGGTTCTTTTCGTCCAGGATCAAGATGGCGTCGAGTCCTTTTTCAATGAGTTTCTGCTGGATCTGCTTTACATGGTTCATATTCCTGTTTCCTCCGATGATGGCCGCGGGAAACTGACGATGAAGACGGATCCCTGCGGCTTATTTTGCCCCACGGCGATGCTGCCGCCGTGTGAAGTCACAGCGTCGTGCACGATACTCAGACCAAGACCGCTGCCGCCGCGGGCGCGGGAGCGGGCTTTGTCGATCCGGTAAAAGCGCGTAAAGATGTTATATCGTTCCTCTTCCGGGATGCCGATTCCGGTATCTTCCACCGAGAGTTTCACCTGTTCATCGGTCTGGTACAGGCGGATCAGAACACTGCCGCCCGGAACATTGTATTTGATGGCGTTTTCCGCCAGATTAAACACCACATGGTTCATGTCGTCCTGCGTAGCCATCACCACACAGCCGTCTTCCAGCTCTGTCTTGAACGTGACGTTGCTCTCTCTCGCGAGAGGCATCAGAAGCGGGAGCGCGTCGAGCGTGATCTGTTTGAGATCCACAGGCTCCGCTACGATCTCAACACTGTCATCCAGACGGGAAAGATCCAGCAGCTTCTCCGACGTCCGCTGCAGGCGGATCGCCTCGTTTCCGATATCCGTCACGAATTCACGAACCATAGCCTCGTCCATATTCTCTGTCTGCAGGATACTGTCGGACAGCAGGCGGATGGAAGCGAGCGGCGTTTTCAGCTCATGGGAAGCATCAGAAACAAAACGGCGGCGCTGCGCCTCGTTCGTTTCCAGCCGTTCAGTCAACGCGTTGAATTCGTTGCCCATTTCGCTGATCTCGTCGCCACCGGTCACAGTGTGCCGGTAATGGTAGTCACCGGCGGCTACCGTGCGCATGGAATTGATCAGACTGTCAAGTCGGCGCACAACGACATCGGAGAATAAAATGGCGAGAAGAAGCACGATCACGCCGATGATGGCGGACAGAAGGAGAATGTTGCTCTGGACTGTGTGGATGATGTCGCCCCGTTCCGCGTCATGCTCAAACAGAATAACAGCGCCAACGATCGTGCTCTGGGCCGTGATCGGCATGGTGATGCTGCTGGTAAACGCAGCGTCGGCGAACCGAGAGCGGAAAGTGGCCTTTCCGGAGAGCGCTGAAGGGAGGTCTTTCAGTTCGGGACTGCCGCTGCTGTCGTCGTCAAAGACGACAGATCCGGCTTCGTCGGTCACAACGATCCGGCTGTAGTTTTCCAGATCCAGAAACCGGAGAACTTCAGTCACGCCTTCGGAACTGAGCCGTTCAAGACCGGCGAGTGAACTGGCTACGACCGAAGCCTGGCTGGTAAGTGAACTCTGCTTTTCCTGAAAAACAGCTTCCCGCGAAGATATGATCGGGTAAGTGTTGAGCAGAAAGAGGAGGAGCAGCAGCAAGCCGGCAATGAAAAGAATGAATTTTGAACGTAGAGAAATCATAAAGGTCTCCGAATGTTATTCGGCGAAATAGTAACCGACGCCCCACTTGGTGAGGATATATTCCGGATTCGCAGGCTCCCGCTCCAGTTTCTCACGAAGCCGGCGGATGTGCACATCCACAGTCCGGCTGTCGCCGAGATAGTCATATCCCCAGACAAGGTCCAGCAGACTCTCCCGGCTGAAAACCTTGCCGGGGTTTTTCATCAGAAAGAGGATCAGGTCAAATTCCTTCATTGTCAGATCCACTTCCTTGCCGTCCTTCATGGCGCTGCGCTGCGCTTCATCCACAGTGATGTGGCCATGCTTCAGCACACCTGGTTTCTCTCCCGGCACGGAAGCTGCCGCAGAAATGCTGGCCCGGCGAAGCAGCGCACGTACACGGGCTTTCAGCTCCAGCACATTAAAAGGCTTTGTGATATAGTCATCGGCACCGGATTCGAATCCCATCAGCAGATCGTAGCTTTCGCTGCGAGCCGTCAGCATGATCACGGGGACGGTGGAAAACGTACGGATCTCCTGGCAGACTTCCAGACCGTCTTTTTCCGGCATCATCAGATCCAGAATGATCAGATCATAGTTCTTTTTGCGGGCCATTTCCACAGCGGAGCTGCCGTCATAGCAGGCGTCCACTTCATAGCCCTCATTTTCCAGATTGAATTTGATTCCTTTGACCAGGGTCACTTCATCATCAACAACAAGAATCCGCATGGTTATCCTCCAACTTCCACATGATCCAGGATCGCTTCCAGTCTCTTTTCTCCGATGCCAGAAACACGGGTAAGATCATATACGCTTTGAAACCTGCCGTTTTCCTCCCGGTCCCGGACAATAGCTTCTGCCAGAACCGGTCCGATGCCTTCCAGACGCTGCAGTTCTTCCGCGGACGCGGTGTTCAGATCGATCCGTTCCTCCGGGAGAAACTCCCGCGTTACACTGCTGACGTCAGGATCATCCCGCCCTGTCATGAGCTGTGAAAACTCTGCCTCACGGGCATAGATGCGCGCCCCCTCCTTCGGCATGAAGAAAAGCGAATCGACCAGAAGCCAGATCAGGAAAGCGGCGCTGAGAAACAAACTGAAAAAAATAAACTTTCTTTTGTCCATGGCGGTATTTTTAAGTTGCAATTCATGGTTGCATTCTATATAATTATGTTTACCGACACTATCCACGCTTCTGCGTGTCTACTATATCACATTCTGATGGGAAACGGGAGAGAAAAATGAAAAAAATTAAGAAGCTGGCACTGATCCTCATCCTCTGCATGGTATTTGCAATTCTTTCTCCCGCTGCCTATGCGTCTCCTGCGCCCTCGCTCAACGGCAAGAATATCGTGCTTGCCGACGCGAATACGGGCAGGATCGTATATGAGAAAAACATGAATGAAGAAGTCGCCCCGGCGAGCCTTACCAAGATCATGACAGTGCTTCTCGCCATTGAAGCTGTGGAAAAGGGCGACCACGCGTTCGATGAGATCGTGACGGCGAAGGACGACTGCCGTACCGGCCTCGATGAGGAGAGCAGCAGCGGTGAGATCCAGCCCGGCGAACAGATGAGCTATCTGGATCTGATCCATTGCTCTATGGTACAGTCGGCCAGCGATGCGTGCAATGTGCTGGCATCCCTGATCGGCGGCAGCATCGACGCGTTTGTTGCCATGATGAACGACCGGGCGAAGGAGCTCGGCTGCACGGTGACACAGTTTGCCGATCCCAACGGCCTTTCCAACAGCAACCGGACGACGGCGTATGAGATGTTCCTGATCACGCAGGAAGCCATCAGCCACGACTACTTTATGGCAGTCGCCAATGTGGCGGACGTCACGATCTCGGCAACGAACATGCACGAAGCGCGGGAATACCACAATTCCAACTCCCTTATCAGCAGCCAGTCATATTACGGCGGAAGCAAATACCTGTATCCCGGCGCGGCCGGTGTGAAAACGGGCTATACCCGTGCTGCCGGCTACTGCCTGATCTCTACGGCGGAGAAGGAAAATCTGCACTTTGTAGCAGTTGTGATGGGGTGCGACGGCTGGCTGAACGCAGGCATTGAAGACTATATGAACTTCGAGGACACTATCGCGCTTTACGACTGGGCTTTTGATAACTTCGAGTATCAGACGGTGGTCAGCTCGTCGGAGCCGATGGCAGAGCTGGACGTAAAATATGCTGAGGACAATGCCAAAGCTGTTCTGTATCCGCAGAGCAACCTGCGTATCCTGATGGACAAGGATACCAAAGATGGCGATGTTACCACCGAGATCACATTCTATGAGACGGATCTGGTGGCGCCGGTTGCCGCAGGCGAAGTGCTCGGCGAGGCCCGGATCCTGGTAAACGGCGAGGAATATGCCACCATCAGCCTGGCGACGAAACAGGCGGTCGCGCTTGCGCATTCCGTCTATATGCGCCAGCAGCTGAAAACGTTCTTCTCCAACCGTGTGGTCATCGGGATCCTGGCAATCCTGCTTGTGATCCTTGCCATGTACATTACACTGCAGGTGAAGTACAGAAAAGCCAGAAAAGAATTTATGGAAAAACGCCGCGAACAGGAGCGGCGGCAGAGACAGCGGCAGCGGGAGCTGGAAGAAAAGCGCCGTGCCGGCTGGGAACTGTAAAGCATATGGACGCGGGAGAGCCGACAGCACTCCCGCTTTCCCTTATGGAACTGCAAACGTTTGAGAGGAGCGCCGAAACATGAAGATCATCATAGCCGGCGGCGGAAAAGTTGGCTATTCAGTAGCGGAAAACCTTGCCGGTGAAGGCCATGACATTACCGTTATTGAAAAAAACCCGGATAATATCACAAACCTGTCCAATTCGCTGGATGTGATCTGCGTGGAGGGCAGCGCGACAAATCCGGAAACACTGCGGGAAGCCGGTGCCGAAACAGCCGATCTGCTCGTGGCCGCTACCGAAAGGGACGAGGTCAACATGATCTGCAGCGTTTCCGCGCACAAGCTGGGAACCAATCATGTGATCGCGCGGATCCGTGACCCAGAGTATATCCGCCAGGGTGAGTTTCTGCGGGAAGCGCTCGGCCTGTCCCGGATTGTGAATCCTGAATACGAGTGTGCCAAAGAGATCTCACGTATTTTGCGCTTCCCGACGGCAGCGCGGGTGGATGTATTTTCACAGGGTAGTATCGAGATCGTGGAATACAGGGTGCCGGAAGGCGGCAGACTGGATGGCGTCAGCCTGAAAGATCTTCCGCAGAAACACGGTGCCAAGGTCCTGATCGGCATCGTGGAGCGGGGAGAGGAAGCCGTAATTCCCAACGGCGACTATGTCCTGCAGGCCGGCGACCGCCTCAACATTACGGGAACGAGCCGGGAGCTGCGCCGCTTTTTCGCATCGATCGGCGCTTATAAACATCCGGTCAAGCACATCATGATCGTGGGAGGCGGCCGAATTGCGGTGTATCTGACCCGCCTTGTGGAAGAAAGCGGGATCCATGTAACGATTATCGAAAAAGACAAAGCTCAATGTGAACATGTCTGCGATCTGCTTGCTGATGCGACCGTCGTGCACGGCGATCCGACGCATATCGATGTTCTGCTGGAAGAAGGCCTGCGCAGTGTGGACGCGTTTGTCGCCTTGACTGGCGACGACGGCAGCAACATTATCACCTCAATGTTTGCCAAAAACTGCAGCGTGGAGAAGATCGTCACCAAGATCGATCACGAACACTATGCGGGTATCCTCGAAGAATACGGGATCGACAGCGTCATTACCCCGCGCGGACTGGTCGCCCAACAGTTGATCCATTATGTCCGCGCACTGGATGTGTCGGAAGAGAGCAGCATGGAAACGCTGCATCTTTTGGCCGATGGCAAGGTGGAAGCACTGGAATTCAAAGTACAGGAAGGCGCTGCCTGCGCGGGTGTCGCGCTGAAGAATCTGAAACTGAAGAAAAACATCCTGATCAGTGCCGTGATCCGGAACGGCAAAGCGCAGATCCCCGACGGCAGCACGGTGATCCAGCCGGGCGATCATGCCGTTGTGATCACAACAGCGGGCCGGCTCAGCAGACTGGATGAGATAGTGGAAGAAACATGAATACACGAATGATCGCCCGAATCCTCGGGACTGTACTTCTGTGCCTTTCAGCGCTGCTTCTGCTCCCTCTTCTGACAGGTGTTATTTATGGAGAGCCGATCACAGGATTTGTGGTTACCATTATTCTGTCCGCAGTGCTTGGCTTCGGCCTGAGGATGCTGAAACCGAATAGGACGGATATTTATGCCAAGGAAGGTCTCGTCTGTGTAGGCCTGTCCTGGGTGCTGATGAGTATGCTCGGCGCACTGCCGTTTGTGATCAGCGGAGATATCCCTTTTTACATAGACGCAGTGTTTGAGACCTGCTCCGGCTTTACCACGACTGGTGCCAGCATCCTGACGAATGTGGAACTCATGTCGCGTTCCTGCCTGTTCTGGCGCTGCTTCACACACTGGATCGGCGGCATGGGCGTGCTGGTATTTGTTATGGCGGTCCTGCCAATGAGCGAAAGCCATGCCATGCACATCATGCGCGCAGAAGTTCCCGGCCCGACCGTGGGTAAGCTGGTTCCCCGCGCGAAGCAAACAGCGCGCATTCTCTACTGCATTTATTTCGGTTTCACTGTCGCGGAAACGATCCTGCTCATGCTCGGCGGCTTGAGCTTCTATGACTCGCTCCTGCATGCGTTCGGCACAGCCGGTACAGGTGGCTTCTCTACGAGAGCGGCGAGTGTAGGAGCTTTCGACAGCGCATATGTTGAAATGGTTATTGCCGGATTTCTGATTCTTTACGGCATGAACTTCAATCTTTATTATTTCGTGATGATCGGGAAAGTGAAGGAAGCGCTGAAAAGCGAGGAACTGCACTGGTATATTACTCTGATTATCGGCTGTACGGCAGCTGTTGCCGTTGGTATCACAAAAATGTACGGCGGATTTGCCACGGCCCTGCGGCATGCCTTTTTCAATGTGATGACCATTATGAGCACGGCAGGCTTCGGAACGCAGGACTTTACACAGTGGCCGGGCTATATCCAGGTCATTCTTGTGCTGCTGATGCTCATCGGCGCCTGCGCAGGCAGTACCGGCGGCGGACTGAAGGTGTCCCGCGTGATTCTGCTGTTCAAAACAGCTGCAGCCGATGTGAAAAAAGTGGTCCATCCGCGGACGGTACAGCGCGTGTCGATGGATGGAAAGCGCGTGAGCGCCGAAACCACCCATGCGATCTACACATTCTTCGCGCTGTATATTATGCTTCTGTTTTTCTGTACGCTTGTCGTATCGCTCGACGGGTACGACTATACAACAAACTTTACAGCCGCGCTCAGCTGCATATCCAACATCGGGCCCGGCCTTTCTCTGGTCGGACCGACGGGAAACTTTGCCATTTTCTCTACGCTGTCCAAGCTGACACTGACGGTCACTATGCTGTTGGGACGTTTGGAGATCTATGCCGTGCTGATTCTGTTCATTCCGTCCACGTGGCAAAAAAGATAAAACTTCATCAGAAAAAAGGAAAGAGGAGCTTGTCAAAGCTCCTCTTCTTCATAGTATTTTTCAAGAAAGCTGTGCATGTTGCCGTCGGATTTGTAACCGGGAAATGTATCGAGATGCACGGCGTGTATGGCGTGAAAGATATTCTGGTCAATGTTGGGATTTGTTTTACGCAGTTCCCGGATCAGCAGTTTTACTTCCTGCCGCTTGCTGGTGTTCTCTTCCTCGGGAATGGCGCACAGTTCCGTGAAGCGGCAGGCGCAGCGGATAAAATCCAGCTGATTGTACCGCGCCCAGGCAAGCACGGCATCCTCATGAACGCAGTACAGCGGGCGGATCAGCGTCATGCCATCAAAGTTGGTGCTGTGAAGCATCGGCAGCATACCTTGCAGCTGGGACCCGTAAAACATGCTCACAAGCGTCGTTTCGATCACGTCACTGAGGTGATGGCCAAGCGCGATCTTGTTGCAGCCCAGTTCTTTTGCTTTGCTGTAAAGATAGCCGCGGCGCATGCGGGCACACAAGTAACAGGGATTGCCGTCAACCACGGCGGTCACATCAAAGATGTCCGACTCAAAGATCTGCACGGGGAGATCGAGCAGGCGCGCGTTTTCCTCAACCTTTTTCCGGTTTTCGGTGTTGTATCCGGGATCCATTACGAGATACACGAGCTCGAAGGGAAAATCGCTGTGGCGCTGCAGCATCCGCATGAGCACCGCGGTCAGGAACGAATCCTTCCCGCCGGAGATGCAGACGGCGATCCTGTCTCCCTCTCTGATCAGCTCGTACTGTTTGACTGCCTGAATAAACGGCCGCCAGATCGCCTTGTTGAATTTTTTGTTGATGCTCTGCTCTACGAGCTGGTATTTTTTTAGTTCTCTGCTCATTCCACGCCTCCCTGTGTGCGGTCCATCTTACCCTGCACGCCGGCATTTGTCAATCAGCAGGCCGGTCCGGATATAAAAAAGCCCTGTCCGAATAAACCGAACAGGGCGATGTTTTGATGATCAGTCGATCACATAGGGCAGAAGAGCGATCTGACGGGATCTCTTGATGGCCTCCGTAAGCTCACGCTGATGCATGGCGCAGGTACCGGTCGTACGGCGGGGCAGGATCTTGCCGCGCTCGGACAGGAAACGGCGAAGCTTTGCGGTGTCCTTATAATCAATATAAGTGGCCTTATCCGCACAGAACTGGCAAACCTTTCTGCGTCTGCGAGTCTTGGGATTATTCTTGTCAAAAGGCACTTGTTTTTCCTCCTTCTTGGAAATCAGAACGGCAGTTCGCCGTCGTCGTCGGAAATCTCACCGAACGGATTGTCGGAAAGATGGGGAGCAGGAGAAGCCTGCTGCCCGCCGAAGCTGTTGGAGCTCGAAGGCCCGTAGCCGGAACTGTAGCTGTTGTCGGAAGTATTGTCGCGCCTGCTGTCACCAAAATAGATGTTGTTGACAACGATCTCGGCGCTGCGGCGCTTGTTTCCGTCCTTGTCGGTCCACTCACGGATCTGCAGACGGCCGTCTACAGCCGCCAGGCGGCCCTTGGAGAAATACTTGCTGACAAATTCAGCGGTCTGACGCCATGCGACGCAGTCGATAAAATCGGTCTGCCGCTCGGAACCGTCACGTCCGCCGAAATCGCGGTCGCAGGCCAGAGTGAACGACGCGACCGGAGTCTGGGACTGCGTGTATCTCAGTTCCGGATCACGTGTCAGGCGTCCCATAAGGGTGATGTGATTCAGCATAACAGATCCTCCTTACTCAGCACGCAGGGTGATGAGCCTACGCAGGATACCGTCGGTGATGCCGAGCACGCGGTCGAGCTCAGCAGGGAATTCAGGACCGCTTGTGAACTTCATCAGCACATAGTAACCCTCGGAGATATAGTTGATCTCATAAGCGAGCTTGCGCTTGCCCATTTCCTCCAACTCCTCGAGCGTACCATTTGCTTCCACAAGTGCCTTGAACTTCTCAACGACCGCCGCTGTCTCCTCCTCGGAGAGATTGGGGTTGATGATGTACATTACTTCGTACTTGTCGCTTGCTTTTGCCATGGTTGCACCTCCTTCTGGTCAATTGGCCCCCGCACGCGGCGGGAGCAAGGAATTAATACCTGTGTCAGACAGGCTTATCTATTATATCTTCTTTTTTAGGAATGTCAAGCAAAAAAGAGAGTTTCTGTGACAAAAAATGACAGCCGATCCACTCATTTGATTCTTGCGGCTGATAGAGAAACATAGTATAATACTTCCAGCAGAAAACAGCGGAAACATCCGGAAAGGAGAGAGCAAAAATGCGCGTGCTGGCCATTGATCTTGGCGATGCAAGAACCGGGCTGGCTGTGTCGGATGCGCTCGGGATCCTCTGCGGGGAAGCCTGGACGGTAAAAGAATGGAACCGCGAACGCCTGGCGGAAACCGTCTGCCGTGAGGCGGCGGAGCGGGGCGTGGAACGGATCGTTCTCGGCCTGCCGAAGAACATGAACGGCACCGAGGGCGAACGGGCGGAAAAAAGCCGGGCCTTCAAGCTTCTGCTGGAAGAAAAAGGGGCCCCTCCGATAACGCTCTGGGATGAGAGACGCAGCAGCGTGGAAGCGCATGCCATTCTGCATGCCAACGGAAAGCGCGAAAAGAAGCACCGCGCTACGGTCGATGCCGTTGCCGCCAGCCTCATTCTTGAGGGCTACCTGGGAAGCCTCGAAAAGTCATTCGGTCATGAGACCACAACAGAATAGGAGGTATTATTTATGGGTGAATTCACTATGGCAACGGTCATGCACGGCGTAATAACTCTGCTTGTCTGCCTGATCGTAATGCGCATTCTTATGAAGCTTGCTGACAAACTCCTCGCCAAAACAGACAAGCTGGACGGCACCTTGAAAGGCTTTATCCGCTCGGTGGTCAAGGTCCTTCTATGGATCCTCGCGGCGATCATCGTAGCAGGCGCTTTCGGCATCCCGACTTCGTCAATGGTGGCATTGATCAGCATTGCAGGCCTGGCACTTTCCCTTTCTGTGCAGAATGTGCTTTCAAACCTCTTCTCCGGACTTACGATCCTGATCACCAAGCCGTTCAAGGCCGGTGATGTTGTTGAAGTCGCGGGCAAGACGGGTGTTGTCAAATCGATCAGCCTGTTCTATACCGAACTCGATACGCTCGATAACGTCGCCATTAGCATTCCCAACAGCGACATTACCGCATCCGCCATCAACAACTTCAGCGACGAGCCGCTGCGCCGTGTCGACATGTATTTCTGCGCTTCCTACGATGCCCCCACGGACGCCGTAAAGGACGCGATCATGCACGCTATCGCCAAGGATGAAAAGATCCTTGCGGATCCGGCGCCGTTTATCCGCCTCAACGCATACAAAGAGAGCGTTGTGGAATATGTCGTGCGTGTGTGGTGCAAAAACACGGATTACTGGGATGTGCACTTCAACCTCAATGAAAATGTCCGTGAAAGCTTCGCCGAGAAGGGCGTTCCCATGAGCTACAGCCATGTGAATGTCCATATGATCGAGAAGTGATCACAGGACTGCCGGATGAAAGAGAAGACGGAGGCCAACGCCTCCGTCTTCTGCTTTGAAAAATAAGTCTTGAAAATGAAAAAAGCATATGGTATAGTAATGGAGCCTTGGAGGGTTAGCTCAGCTGGTTAGAGCGTCCGCCTCACACGCGGAAGGTCGACGGTTCGAGTCCGCCACTCTCCACCATCAAAGAAACCTCTTTTGCCTACCAGGGCAAAAGAGGTTTTCTTGTTGTACAGCGTAGGCAAATATGGTAAATTAATCTCGATAAATCGAAACCTGGTGAGTTGAAATGATTCTACAAACAGAGAGATTGATTCTGCGTCCGTGGGAAGAAACAGATGCGGAAGAGTGCTATCGGTATGCGAAGGATTCCCGCGTTGGACCTGCTGCGGGATGGCCGGTGCACACCAGTGTGGAAAACAGCCGGCAGATCATACGGGATGTCCTGATGAAGCCCGAAACATATGCTATCGTATTGAGGGAAACGGGGCTTCCTGTCGGGAGTATAGGTCTTCACCATAATGACCTTGCGGAAAGAGATGATGAGGCTGAACTTGGATACTGGATCGGCGTTCCGTATTGGGGACGCGGTCTTGTACCGGAAGCGGCGCAAGAACTGCTTCGTCACGCTTTTGAAGATTTGTCACTTAACCGCATATGGTGCGGCTATTACAACGGCAACGACAAATCGAAGCGTGTACAGGAAAAGCTCGGCTTCGAATATCAGTGGACAACCGACGATGTACCTGTTCCTCAAATGGGAGAAACGAGGAGAGGGCACGTCAATTTGCTAACAAAAGAAGAATGGCTGACAAATAGATGAATCCCCGTTTGTCGGACTGTTTGACACGTACCTTTTACGCCGTCTTTCTATGTTTTTGTACCTTTTACGCGGGTTTAAACATGAAACTCGTCTGATTTTGATAAATCAGGCGAGTTTTTGTTGTTTTTTGAGCCTATTAATTTTGCAAAAAACATAGTTGAGGGACTTTTGGATTTTTACTGTGTATGGGAATAGCGTTCGTCAGGAACAGAAAAGAGAAAACACAACATGACTGACACTTGATGTGAGCAGATCAGAAAAATCGAAACGCCGCCCGATGGCGGCGTTTCGATGATAAAAGTCACTCAAAGCAGGCTCAACTGCTTTTTTTCGAGGACCACCAACAGAGTAGAATCTTCCAGAATGGGAGAATTGGCGTCCAGATAGGTCCAGGTATTGCCGGAGCTTTTCATGGCGATGACGTTGATCCCGCGTTTCTGCCGCAGGTCAAGCTCCAGCAGCGTTTTCCCGATCCATTTTTTGTCCGGAACCATCTCGATCATGCAGAGGTTTTCTCCCACGTCAAACAGATCCAGGATCGTGGGGGAGGCCAGCGCCCTGGCTGTGCGGACACCGCTCTCCGCCTCCGGGTTGATCACCTGGTCCGCACCGACTTTTTTCAGGATCGTGCTCATCTGCGGGGATAACGCTTTGGCCATGACGAAGGGAACGCCCTGATTCTTGGCCTCCATGACGCACATGACGCTGGGCGCCAGATTCGTGCCCATGCAGACCACGACCATGTCCATGTGTTTCAGATCCAGCGCTTCGATCTCCTCCTGCTTTTCCAGATTGGCACAGATCGCGATGGTGGATTTGGAAACAAAATCCCGGATTAGATCAGCGTTCCGGTCCACGACCAGCGTGTCCATACCCAGGGCATAAAGACCTTCCGCAAGACTGCGCCCGAATTTTCCCAGTCCCAGAATAGCGATTGATTTGCTCATGATTCACACTTCCTATCCCACATAAAACTTTCCTTCACCGAATGTGATGCTGTTTTTTCCTGATTTCGGCCCGGCTAGGAACAGGGCCAGAGATATGGGGCCGATGCGCCCCAGATACATGGTTACAATGATGATGATTCGGCCTGCGGCGTGAAGAGACGGTGTAAGACCTCTGGACAGCCCCACTGTTGCAATGGCGCTGATCGACTCAAATAGCCCGTCCACCAGTGTCACAGGTTCAAGAAACAGCAAAAGAAGTGAGGAAACCGCCAGCGAGAGGAAACTGATCGTCACAATAGCGGAAGCCTTCCGCATCATCTCTTCTGGGATCTTCCTGTAGAAAATGATGGTCTCCCTTCTGGTGTTGACATAGGAAAAAGCGTTGGCAAGAACCAGAAACAGAGTAACGGTCTTGACACCGCCCGCCGTCCCGACGGGAGAGCCGCCGATGAACATCCATAGATAGCCGATAATACAGGAATAATCACTCAGGTTTTCCTGGGGCACGGTATAAAAACCAGCCGTTCGGAAGGTTACGGACTGGAAGATGCTGTTCAGGATCTTGCTGCCGGGACTGAAATTCCCGATAGTGGCGGGATTCCGATATTCTTCCAGAAGAACCAGAACGGCTCCCAGAAAGATCAGGCTCAAGGTCAGCCACAGAACAAGCTTGGTGTGCTCTCCCATCCGCCTCATGGCCTGCCGGGGAGAATACCGGAAGCGGAATCCATCCCGTACGCAGCGGCACACGTCAAACCAGACGATATATCCCAGACCGCCCAGAACGATCAGCACCATAGTCACGATCAGGACCAGAGGAGAGTCCGCATAACCGGAGAGACTATTTGGCCCGATGATGTCGAAACCGGCGTTGCAGAAGGCAGATACAGAGGTGAACAGAGAGATCCAAAGTCCCCGGCCGAAGCCAAAACGGGAACTGAATTCAAAGCAGTACAGGACTGCACCGATTCCCTCTACCAGAAGAGTGCCTCTGACAATTCTGATCAGAAAGGACAGCAGACCCAGGCTGCTGTCGATATTCAGCGCATCCTGGAGAAGCGTCCTGCCCCGCAGGGAGAAATTCCGGCGAAGAAAGAGCATCAGCATGGAGATGGCTGTAATGACACCCAGACCGCCCAACTGGATCAGGAACAGAATGACGATCTGACCAAAAAGACTCCAGTGCGTATAAGTATCCACCACGACCAGACCCGTTACGCAGACGGAACTGGTGGAAGTGAACAGGGCGGTGAGAAAATCTGTCTCCATTCCATCCGCCGAGGAGACGGGAAGCAGGAGCAGCAGGGTCCCTACAGCGATGGCGAGCAGAAAGCTGAGGGGAATGATGTGGGCGGGAGAAAGACGGAGGGGGCCGCTGGGAGTGATCAGACTGTCTGAATTGTTTTTTTCACTGATAGGCCTCAAGCTCTCACATCCCTCTGTACGGCACGCAGATCCACGTCCCTTTGTCGCCGCCGCATGATAGTTCTTATTTTATTTGACTTGAGGAAAGATGTCAAGAGCGCTCGGATCCAGGCAAAGAAGACTTGCCTGTCAAAGCATGTACCATTTGCAGTCACGCCCTGCAGGCGGAGTTTTTCAGGAGACAGAAAAAATCTTGACAAGTGACCGTTCGTTCACTATAATTAGAGAACGAACGGTCACCACACTTCTTTGAGGAGGTTTTCCCATGGCGAAAGATACAAAAGAAAGAATTCTGGCGGCAGCATTGGACATGTTTTCACAGAATGGTTATGCGGGCACGAACATCCGTGAACTGACCGCCTCTCTCGGACTGGTCAAATCCTCTATGTATAAGCATTTTGAGAGCAAGGAAGAGATATGGAATTCCCTGCTGGATGAAATGATCGCCTATTATGATGAGCGTTTTGGATCGCCGGAGCATTTGCCTCCCGTGCCGGATTCTCTGGATGATCTGGTAACCATGACAATGCGTCTGGCGGCTTTTACGATCCATGACGAGAAGATCATCAAGACGAGAAAACTGCTGACGATTGAGCAATTCCGGGATGAGCGCGCCAGAGATCTAGCAACAAAGCATTTTCTGACCGGCCTCAGGGATATGTTTACTCAAATCTTTAAAAGCATGATGGAGAAGGGAATCCTCCGCAAGGATGATCCCGCTATGCTTGCCTTGGCCTACACTGCACCGATCTCCGCTCTTATCCATCTCTGTGACCGGGAGCCCGGGAAAACGAATGACGCCATCGCACAGATTGAAGCGTTCAGCCGGCACTTTGTTTTGACATACGGAGTGGCGGATAATAAATAAAATACGAATTGAGGAATAACTATGCTTGAAATCGAACGTTTAACAAAAACCTATGGTGAAAAAAAGGCTGTGGACGATCTGTCCCTGCATATCCTGCCGGGAGAAATCTTCGGCTTTATCGGACACAATGGTGCAGGAAAGAGCACAACGATCAAAAGCGCGGTCGGCATCCTGAAGTATGACGAAGGAACGATCACGATCAGAGGAAAGAATCTCATGGATGATCCTGTGGCCTGCAAGAGAGACTTGGCCTACATTCCGGACAATCCGGATATGTACGAATTTATGAGCGGTATCAAATATCTGAACTTCATTGCGGATGTGTTTGCCATTCCGGCAGCTGAGCGGCAGGAGAAGATCAGAAAATATGCCGATCTGTTTGAGTTGACGCAGGATCTGGCCCAGCCGATCTCTGCCTATTCGCACGGCATGAAGCAGAAGCTGGCCGTGATTGCGGCCTGGCTGCATGATCCTATACTGATCGTGATGGATGAGCCTTTTGTAGGTCTTGATCCGAAAGCATCTCACCTGCTGAAAGAAATGATGCGGGAGCACTGCAACAAAGGCGGAGCTATCTTCTTCTCCACCCATGTGCTGGAGGTGGCGGAAAAGCTATGCGATAAAGTTGCTATCATAAAGCAGGGAAAGCTGGTCAAAGTGGGGACAATGGAGGAAGTAAAGGGTGATGAAAGTCTGGAAGAGGTCTTCCTGGAACTGGAGGCGGAGTAAATGCTTTGGGTGTTACTGAAAAAGCAGCTCGCGGAGGTGTTCAGAAGCTACTTTTATAATGCAAAGAAGAACCGGATGCGTTCAAAGTGGGCATTCGCCGGGTGGATCATTTTCTTTATCCTGATCATGGTAGGTTTTCTGGGAGGAATGTTCACGTTCCTGTCATTGACGTTGTGCGGAGGATTCACGCAGACCGGACTGGGCTGGATGTATTTTCTGCTGATGGGAGGCATTGCCATTATCCTCGGCGCATTCGGAAGCGTGTTTAATACTTATTCAAGCCTGTATCTGTCCAAAGACAACGATTTACTTTTGTCTCTGCCGATTCCTGCGAGAACGATCATTACCGCCAAGCTGGCGAATGTCTGGCTGATGGGAACCATGTATGTGACGGTCGTACTCATCCCGGCAATCATAGTCTTCTGGGTTGTGGCAGGGATCACTGCGGAAAGGGTGATCTGCGGGATCATTCTGTACCTGGTCGTTTCGTTCATCGTACTGCTTCTGTCCGTCCTGCTTGGCTGGGTGGTCGCGAAGATCAGCCTGCGGCTGAAAAACAAAAGTTTCATTACCGTTCTCGTATCTCTGATGTTTATCGCCGGGTATTATTTCTTTTATTTCAAGGCAAACGATCTGATAAAAGCTGTCCTTTTAAATGCGGAAGTTTATGGAGAGAAGCTCAAAGGTGCAGCATACGGCCTCTATATGTTCGGCAGGATTGGAGAGGGCGACTATACAGCGGCTGCGGTTTTTGCAGGTGCCACGGCGATTCTTTGCGTGCTCACCTGGCGGATCCTCTCCCGAAGCTTTTTGAACATCGCCACTTCCACGGGGAAAACGGGCCAAGTCCGTTATGTGGAAAAGGAAGCCAGAGCAAAGACTGTGTTTGTCGCATTGCTCAGTAAAGAATTTGGCCGGTTTGCATCCAGCGCAAATTATATGCTGAACTGCGGTCTGGGCGTCCTTCTGATCCCGGCTATGGGAGTACTTCTGCTGCTCAAAGGTCGTGATGTCTGCGAGGCGGTCGGTGAAGCCATCTCCGGGAGACCGGACTGTACTGCAATTCTGATCTGTGCGGCATTATGTATGCTCGCGTCCATGAATGATATGGCAACTCCTTCTGTGTCCCTTGAGGGAAAGAACCTTTGGATCCCGCAGTCTCTGCCGGTGGAGCCGAAAAGAATACTGCGTGCCAAGATGGCAGTACAGCTGATCCTTACAGGTATCCCCATGCTGTTAGCAGCTGCATGCGGAGCGATCGTTGTTCCTGCACCTGCTGCGGTGAAAGCCATGGTCTTTATAATGCCCCTGGTGTATGTATTGTTCTCAGCAGTATGCGGCATGGTTATCGGCATTCGGATGCCGCTCCTGAACTGGACAAATGAGATCGTCCCCATCAAGCAGAGCGGTGCGGTTGCCATCATTCTTTTTGGCGGATGGGGCGTCATTACTGTCATAACAGGGCTGTATCTGCTGATCGGTTACAGGATCGGGGCAGTGCTCTATCTGGCGTGTTGGAGCCTGCTGCTTGCAATGGTTTCTTTTGCCTTGCTTAAATGGCTGGATACGGGAGGCGCTGAAACCTTCTCATCTCTGTAAGAACCTGAAGGACAGGAAGCCACATTGAGGAGCTGATTTTATGGTTTTTGGTATCATCGGAGAAAACTGCAGCGGGAAATCAACCCTTGCAGAAAAGATGAAAGCAGAATTCGGAGCAGAAATCGTAACCGGAAAAGATTACCTGCGGATGGCAAAGTCGGAAAGTGAAGCTGTTTCCCTTTTCAGGGAGAAGCTTTGCAGGGCTGTTTCCGGAGACAATATCATCTATGTGATTGCTGATCCGGAGCATATGAAACTGCTTCCCGACGGTGCAATCCGGATTCTCGTGAAGGCAGACATTGATACGATAAAGGAGCGGTTCAAGGCAAGGATGCATGGAAATCTTCCTGCGCCGGTTGCCGGTATGCTGGAAAAGAAGCACGGCATGTTTGATAGTGGAAGCTATGACTGTTGCTTTGATGGAGTAAACGGTGATCCGGCTTCCCTGTGTGAGACACTGAGAAAGGCAGCAGAAGACGAAAGCTGAAATGACATGGAGACGGGAAGCCTGATTATAGACCCAATATCTCCAATATCTGGATCCAAAGACGGGATACGATCTGTGTGTATTGACAGCAGCGAAGCAAGGCCTACAGCTTTTGCGGAAGAGATTATCAACTCCTTGGCGTGAAATTGATTCCGGAAGGAGGTACGTCCACCGCTGATAGAAAAACGAAGATAAAAGACCTGGAGGGAAATAGAATCATTATGCCAGTAGAAGTCGATCCAAAGGAAACAAGCCGGGCATCCGCATATAAACTGTGGCTGCGGGCTCCAAACCCGATGGTTACGTTTTTCAAGACCGTGGATGTAACAGAACTGATAAGAACGAGCAGAAAAAGAAAACTGAAGGTCAACATGCTGATGGACTACTGTATAGGGAAAGCGGCCGCTCCTGTAAAAGAGTTCTATTTTCTTCCGGTCGGTGATAAATTGATGCGGTTCGATACGATCGCGGTAAAC
>JAEEGI010008950.1_pt1 | contig 22033 bp, 12 predicted proteins | sample 8958751 | NCBI WGS metagenome assembly JAEEGI01 (sample SAMN16246545, study PRJNA631951) | gut metagenome | biome: gut microbiome; feature: rumen; material: KS-attached | host: Bos | place: Iran: Karaj | collected 2018-10 | reverse complement strand
TCCCCAATCCCCAATAATAATTTAATTTTAACAATTATATAATAAGAAAAAGAATTAATGAAAGTATTATTATTTTAATAAAATTTAAAAATAAAAATTGGTTTTTATATGTTTATTCATTTATTAAATACTCTTTTTTTAATTTTTAAATAAAAATGAAAATAAACTTTTAAAAATAATATAATTAAAAAATGTCGTTCCACAAACGTGGATTGGACAATAATGAAAAAAATAATAATTTTATTAATAATAATGAATATCGTCTAATTCAATATTCTCTTGTTATTTTATCTACTTATAATAATGATAATAAATATATGGGTCTGAAAAATATTCAATTATTAAATTATAAACAAGAAAAAATTCAAATTTTAAATTATAATTCAAATTGTTTAGAAGTGGATTCATTTAATCTTAGATATTTATTTAATGATAACAATAATCAATATGAAGATAATTATTTTATAACTCAATTCTTTAAAGGCCTTACAATTAATTTTTCAATTATAAGTAAATATGAGATAGAAAAAATAATAATAAATAATTTCAATGAAGAAGAAATAAGTATTTCTCCAATAAAAGACATAGAAATATATAAAAATAATATTTTAATTTATAAAGGTTCACTTTTAAAAAATAGGGAATTTAATTGTATAAGAATAGGAGAAATAAAATATTCAAATGTTTTTCAAGAAAATAAAAGATTTTTTTCATCTTCTAAAACAAAATATCCTCAAAAAAGATTTTTCACCAAAGAAAATATTTATAGTGCAAGAAACATAAATAATTATGATATAAATAATATAAATATAAATTTTAGATCAATGTATGATATGTTATCCCCAATAGAAAAATCAAAATCATTTAATATAAAACCACAAGAAAAAAAATATATATCTTTTAATAAAATTAGATTAATAATAACTCAAAATTATGGAAATAGAAAAAATGTAGGTTTAACAGGAATAGAATTTTATGATTTAAAAAATGAATTAATTTCCGTTGAAACTGCAGAAACAATAGGAGCAATGCCAAAAGATTTAAGAACAATATATGATGATGAAAATGATGATAGAATTTTTGAAAATGTTTTTAATGGAATCAATAATACTGATGATGAAACTAATATGTGGTTAACTTCATTAAAAAAAGAAGAAAGCCCTCCTTATATTGAATTATTTTTTGCTGATGTTATTAATATTAAAAGAATTAAAATATATAATTTTAATAAAAAAAATGAATTGGAAAAATGCACTAAAACTATTGAAATTTATTTAGATGATGAATATTATGATACTATTTATTTATATCAAGGAATTGGGGAAACTTGTTTAGAAAATAAAGATAAAAAAGATTTTGGACAAGATATTACTTTTCCTATTAAAAAAATTGATTTGAGTAAATATGAAAATAAAAAAGATGAAATTAAAAAATATGCCTCTTTTTTATATGAACAATGTTATGAAACTCCTTATTTACCTTGCGGTCATATTTTCAAATTTGAATTTATTAGTAATTTTAGTATAAATTATAAAGAAAATGATAATATTGGTTTAGATAAAATTGAAATTTACAATGAAAATGGAGATAATTTATTTAATGTAAAAGAATATAAAATATTAACAAATACAGAATTAATTAGTGATAAAGAAATTCTTTTTAAATATAATAATATAAAATTATGTTATTATGAAACATATAATGATAGTATATATTATATTTTTTCAGAGCCTGTTTTTGTTTCTTATATAAAATTTTCACATTTAAAATCTAATACTTTAGATACAGTTAAGGATATTAAAATTTTTTGTGATTCAAATATAATCTTTGAAGGGAGTTTACATAATTATAATCCTACTATTGTTTTATTTACTTGTGATATAAAAATTACAAGAGATTTAAATGAGAAATTTTTATCTAGTCCAATTAAAAAAAGACAAATGCAAAATGAAAGAAATGATGAATATATATCTCTTATTTTCAATTAAATATATAATTTTTTATGTGTTAATAAAAATTGAGAAAATAAGTTTTTTATTGAAATTTAAAAATGATATATAATATAAATATTTAATTTATAATATATCCTTTTATTTAATATTTCTGGAATTACTTCTTGTAAAAGATAAATTACTACTTTTTTTTCTATCATCATTAGTTTTAATAATAGTAGCTTGAATTTTTCTAGTAATACTATTTGCTTTTTGTCTTTTTTTTGTAGGAATTTTTCCTTTTTTTTTAAAATCTTTATACATTTTATTAGCATAGCAAACCATTTTTTTAAATTTATTGTTTTCAGAATTTAATCTAAAACTACTAGGAATAGTTTCAATAGTATTTTCAGTTTTAATAATATTATTACCATTTGTTGTGGTAATATTTGGAGTATAATTTGAAGATGTATTTGCATTTGTTGTACATATATAATTTGAAGGTGATTTTTTTATTTTTGTTAAAAAACTTCTTTTATTTTTATTTGATTGTCTTGCTGATTGAATATTTGATTTTTCAAATGGAGATTTAATTATATAATATTTTGGAACTGTTCTCTTACTTTGAGGAAGAAAATTTGAATTTGTTCTAGAATTTTTATTTGAAGAATTTAAATTTTGTTTTTTTTGAATGGCAGTATTTTTATTTTGAAAAGAATAATTTCTTTTATTATTACCTTTATTATTATATTTAATGCAATTATTATCGTTAATGAAACTTTGAGAATATTGCTTTGGTATTTTTGTGTTAAGTTTTAAATTAATTTTTGAAATTTTTGGTTGATATTTTTTATAATTTTGATAAATACCTTTAGTTCTGTTTGCACTATTTATTGTATGATAAATATGGTTATTATTATTTGGTTCAACTGAACAATTTCTTTTTTTTTCTGTTTTCATTGGTTTATAATTATTTCTTGATATTTCTTTGTCAATTCTAATATCTATTTTACAATGAGGTATTAATTTTTTATTTTTATTTCTATTTTTTTCTTTATCTTTTTTTTTTATATCTTTTGATTCTTGCTTTTTTATTTTTTGAATTATATCATATAAAGGATTTTTTTCTTTATTTTTTCTCATAGAAAAATGATAAATTTTCTTTATTTCTTCAATAGCTGATTGTTTACAATAAGGATTAACAAATTTAACAGAAAATTTTTTACACAAATAATTTTTTCCATGACTATATGATTTAGGTCTTAAGCTATTTCCCTTTTCTTTATTGATAAAACTATTATTTTTGTATTCTTTTTTAATTGAGCTTATAATATTATTTAATTTACTTTTACATTTATCTAAACATCTTATTTCTGAATTTCCATTTTTTTCTTTAATATAATTAACTGTTGGAGTATTTAAATATTCATAAATATTTTTTTTACAATTATCTTTTTTAACATTCATTTTTTTCTTTTTCGCAGTTTTTAAATTACTTTCACTTTGCAAATAATAATTACAAATTGTAGAAATTGGAGTATAATTACCATTTGAATCTTTTCCTTTATTTTCCTTTTCATTGTTTATTTCATCTTTGTAAGGAGTGACATCTATATCTTTAAGAGTTATATTAGAATTATTTCTTGACAAATTTTTTCTATAAGAATTTGATATATTTATATTATTATTTTCAGGAGTTTCTTTATTAATTCCAAATGATGCACTTCCATCAAAATTTGTGTTTTTAAATTTGGAAAGTGACATATAATTTTGAAATATCTGATCATTTTGCTCAGTTGTTGTTAAACCCTCATAAATATCTTCAGGAACTTTTTCACAATTAAGTTCAATTGGTGTTAAAACATTTGAATCAGGACTTTCTAATTCAAATCCAGAAAATTTAGTAAATGAATTCATTTTTTAAAAAAATTTAAATTTTAAATTTTTAACATTAAAATAAAATAAATAATATCTCGAATACAAATATAATTAAAAAATATTTAAAAATAATAAACGCCCTTTAAAACCCTAAATATAAAAAAATGAAAAAAAATCAATAAAAAACCCAAAAAAAAAAAATTAAGATTAAAAAAATGAAACTTAAAATAAAAAAATCAGAACGCCATTCAGGTTTAGTTTCTTCATGTTGTTGGGCACCTGATAATAAGTTGTATACTTTAAGTGACAAAACAATATTAATGTGGGACTACAACGGTGAATATATAGACGAGTTCATGGAGCTGGATGTAGGTTGTACCTCAATTGAGTGGGGACCCTCATCTCATACGGATGCTATTGCATTAGGGACTGTAGAAGGGACATTAAAAGTAATAAATAAAACAGGTAAAGTAGAAAAAATAGTAGATTCAGCACATTCAACAGCAATAATATGTATTAAATGGAATAGTGATGGTCAAGCAATTGCAACGAGTGGTGAAGATGGAATTGTTAAAATTTGGAGTAGACAAGGAGTTTTACGTTCAAAATTAGTAGAAGTTTCTTCACCTGTTTATGCTATTGCTTGGTCACCTGATGAAAATTATATGCTTTATTCAAGTGAGAAAAATTTATCTATTAAACCCATATTTAAAGGAGGGAATAAAACCCTTTCTTGGAAAGCTCATGATGAAATTGTCCTATGTGTTGATTGGAATTTTTCAAATAAATTAATTGTATCAGGTGGTGAAGATAGGAAATATAAAATATGGGATCAATATGGAAGAAATTTATTTGTTAGTTTACCATATAATTATGTTACTACTTCTGTTGCATGGGCTCCATCAGGAGAATATTTTGCAGTTGGTTCTTTTGAAATGATGAGATTATGTAATAAAACAGGATGGACTTATTCTTTTAATAAAGTTGATTCTGGAAGTTTATTTAAATTAAGCTGGAGTGGAGATGGTACTACTGTAGCAGGGGCTGGAGGTAATGGTTCTGTTGTTTTTGGAAATATTATTGATCGAGCTGTTTCTTGGAAAAATATTGAAGTTAGATTAGATGAAAATAATAAATTAATTGTTACTGATTTTCAAACTGATGGATTCGCAGAAATTGACTTTAATGAAAGATTAATTGATATGACTCTTGGTTATGATTATTTAATCGTTGTTACTAATAATCAATGCCATATTTATAATGTTGATAATTTAAGTGCTCCTTATAAATTTGATATTAAAGATAAGGTTAAAATGACTTTAATGTGTCCAAGATTTTTTGCTTTGTTAGATGATATGAATGGATTAAATATTTATACTTATGATGGTAAACAAATTCAATCTCCTCAAATTACTGGAGTTAGATTTTCTTTGTTATCTAAAAAAATGATTTGTATATCAAATGATATTATTGCAATTTTACCTCCAAATAATCCAAAAACAATAAAATTATATGATATTCAAAGTGGAAAACCACTTAATGTAGAAATTAATCATTCAATGGATATTTGTGAAATTCAATTAAATCAAAGTGATTTAAGTAGAGATAGAAAAGTATGTTTCACAGATACAAATAAAGACTTATATATTAGTAATGTATATATACCAAAAGTAGTAAAAATAACAAATATGTGTGATTCTTTTGCATGGAATGATTCAAATGATATGTTATGTGCAATAGCAGATGAAAAATTTTATGCTTGGGTTTATCCAAATGCAGTTTATTTAGAAAAGGAAATTTTAGATGGATGTAGATATGAAAAAGATGCAAGTAATATAGGGAAAAATTCACAAATATTAAATTTCACTGGTTCATTTTGTAATATATTAAAAAGTGATGGATCATTATGTTCAAAGACAATAACTCCTTATGCTGGTTTATTATTAAATTTATTAAGTTATCAAGATGGAATTGAAAGAGGATTAAAATTATGTAGATATGTTAAAGATAAAGTTTTATGGACTGCATTCAGTGCAATTTGCATTAATTATAGAGAAATTCAAATAGCTGAAACTGCAGTTGCTTCTATTGATGAAGTTGATAAAGTAAATTTCATTGAAAAAATATTAAAATTAAAAGAACAAAATTATAATGAAAATTTAATATCAGCTTATGTTTTGTTATTATCTAATAGAATTGATGAAGCTGAAAATATATTAATTCAAGGGAAATTAATTTATAGAGCTATTAAAATTAATATAAATTTATTTAGATGGGATAGAGCTTTGAATTTAGCACTTAATTTTAAAACTCATATTGATACTGTTTTAGGTTATAGACAAAAATATTTAGAAAGTGTTGGTTTAGAAGAAGTCAATTCTAAATTTATTGAATTATCAAGAGATAATACTATTGATTGGGATAAAATTAAAGCAAAAATTGCAGAAGATAAAAAGCTAGAAACTCAAAAATAAATTATTAAATTTTGAAAACATAAAATTTAAAAAGTTTAATTTTTAAATTTGTTATTAATAAAAATTCTTATTATTTTATTAAATTAAATTAGATTTTTTAAGTATAATTTTTTTAAATTTTTTGTGTTTTAAATAAATAATATAAATATATAAATTTTAAAATGACTTATTTATATGATCAATATTCAGATATTAATCAAATTCAGTTTAACCAAAATTTTGATGATGCAATAGTTGATGAAGATTATCCTTTACCAGATTATAATAATTATTATTCAGAAATTGAATATCCAAATACAAATATGCCAAAATCAAAATATAATTTTAAAATATATGAAAAAGAAAATTCTCAGCCAGTTCAAATCAATAAAAGTCAAAATTTAAATCAAAGTAAAACTTCAACAAGCACTAATAAAGTTAGAAATATTACCAAGAATTATAGCAGCAATATTAATAAAAACAATAATAATAATATGAATATTGATGTTAATTCTTCTGTAAGTGATAGTAATTATCATACTCAATCAGAATTTAAATTAGATAATAACGAAGATTATAAATTAATTCCACAAACTTTAATTCTAAATTTGAAAGATGAATATACTAAACAAAAAGGTTATATGCAAACCAATGCTGAAGAATTATTTAAATTTTTTTTAAATTATCGTGTTCAAGAAAACAAAGGTATAAAAATAAATAAAAAAATAAAACCTTTAATGAAATATTCTAATGGAGATATAAATTATAGTATTGAATATTATAATAAATTTTTTTTAGATGATTTACAAAGTCAAATCAATCGTTATTCAGAGAAATATAATATAAATCAAAAACAAAATTCAGAAAAAGATAAACCTAAATTTACAAAAGAAACTATGAGAAGATTATATCCTAATCAAAAGGAGCTTGATGAAATAGAAGAAAAAGAAATGAATGTAAATAATTTTCAAAAATTCTTTTCAAAATTATTGGATAATTATGAAAAAAAGAATTTAAATTTAACAAATGACGAAAAAAAATTAATTGAATTTTGGAAAAGTTTAAGTATTATTGAAAAAAACAAAAAAAAAATTCAATGGGAATATGGAGTAAATAACTTAGAAAATGAATTACAATTTTTTTTAAGTGATGATGAAATAGTAAATAGATTAAGTAAAATATTTAAGAAAGCAACAGGAACAAAAACTCTTCATCCAAAACCTTTAATAGATTATTGGGAAAATAAAATTAAACCAAGAGATAGATATTATAAAGGTTTATATAAATATGATAAAAAAAAGTTTTATAATTTAATAGAAGAAAAATATAATATAGATAAAGAAGAAAGAGAAAATGAATTTGAAATACTTGAAGAAGAAAGAATTAAAAATGAGATAATTGATAGAGAAAATAGAAAATTAACAAATGAAGAAGTAATTAAATTATTTAAAAGAATTGATGAACTATCTAAACCAAAAGATAAATATAAAACTGGAAGGGTTATGATAAGTTTAAAAAACCAATTTAAATATGATAATATTATTAAAAAAATGATTGATCAAGAATTTAGAGATTATAGAACAATTGTTTATCCTGAAGGATGGAAAGTTAATGATAAAGATAAAGAAATAAAAGCTTTATTTAAAAATTTGAAAAATAATGAAAAAGGAATTTTAAATGACAGTAAAATTAAAAAACAACATGAACAAAATAAAAAATATATGATAAAAAGAAATAATATTGATATTGAGAATGAAAAAAAAGAAAAACAAAAATTAGAAGAAATATTAATACAAGATAGGAAATTAAATAATTATATTAAATCAATGGTGATAAAATATTATAAAAAAATGCAAAATAGAATAATCGATAATAATAAAGATTCAATATCTAAATATTTAAATCAAATGGAACAATATATAAGAAAAAAATATCCAGAAGCATCAAAAAGAAAATTTGGTAATAAAAACGAAATGAATAATCAAAATTCTTTTAAATATAAGAAATTACATAAATATTATTCAGATGGTTTAAAATATTATTTTTTTAAATTATTACATAGATTAGGAGTAAATGAAAAAGGGAAATTTATATTTGCGAAAAGTGATAATTTATCTTTTTGGGGACCTTCAAAATCTAATAATTGTAAAATCCATACTAATAATTGTCCTTTATATTGTATCCATAATTCTCATAATAATATTATATTAGAACAAAGAGAAAAAAATTTCAATGAAGTTTTTAATAATGAAAAAACTTTAGAAAAAGATGAAAAATTTAATATGTGGAAAAGACCAGAATTGAATAAAGAAAAAGAAAAAATTTTTATGTGTTTAAGCGATGCCAAACAATGTACTTTTGAACCAAATATAAATAAAAGTGTTAAAGATATTAATAAAATAAATAATATGAATCAAGAAGAATTAATTGAAATGAGAGTAAATAATGATAAATGGGTCGGAGAAATGGGAAAAAATTTAACAACAAGATTTCCAATTATTTATAAAGAAGGTATTTGTAGACAAGCAAAATTATTATTTAATGAAGGTAAATATAATGAAACCATTGAATTATTAGAAAAAGCATTTAGTTTAGATGATATCAAAGCATATTTTGATCCTAAATTTGCTCTGTATTTAAATCAAAAAAGGGAAGCTGAAAGAATAAAAAATGAACTAAATAAAAATAAAAAGAAAGATATATTAGATTTACTCAATGAAACAGAAGAAAAAAAAGAAGATAAAAAAAAAAAAATAGAAGTTATACCAGATAATTTTGACAATTTAAAAAATAAAGAAATATGTTCTGAAGTATATTCAATGGTAAAATCAATAGAAGATTATAGAAAAAATAAGCAAAAAGAAGCAGAACAATTACAAGAAGAAATATCAATGATAGAATTTAATAAACAATTATTAAAAGATAAGGATAAAATAGATGTAAAATATTTAATAAATCCAAAATATAAAGATTCAAATCCTCAATTTACTTTTGTAAAAGATAAATATTTCAATTATTTTAAAACAATAATGTGTCCTTTAAAAAGTCAATGTCCATTAGATTCAAGGCCTCGATGGCCTCATTCAGATATAAATTTATCGGTTCAATTTGGAGGAAAATGTCCTTATGCCCATCAAATAAGTGAATTAAAATTTGAACAAGAAATAAATGGTATTATTAATTCAAGGAAAGAAGTATTAAAAAATTTAGAGAAAAATAAAGACCCATATATTGAAAAAGAATGGAAACCTTCTGGACCCCTTTTTTATTGTTCTGGATGTGGAAAAAATACTAAAGGAAAAAAAAAAACTTTATGTAATTTCTGTAAATATCAAAAATTAAATGATGAAGAACTTCTAAAAAATAAAATAAATGCTAAAAAATCCAATGAAAAAATTTTAAAGAAAATAAATTACAAAGGAAATCCTGAAGAAATTGATCAAGATTATATGAAAAAATTTGGTTTATTAAAAAAAGCAATTATCTTATATAATTTTAGAAGATATACTGATTGCAATAAGTTAATCACTAAATTACATGAAACTGTCATAAAAGAACAAAAAGAAATGAATGAAAAATATAAAATTTTAGATGAAAAATGGAGAAAAAATTTAAATATTAAGAGAAAAATACCAAAAGATGTTTTGAATTATAGAGTTACTCAATCAGTATTAGATCATTTTAATATTAAAATCCCATTAAGTACTTTTTTAATTTATAGTGAAAAAATGAAAAAAGGAAGTAATTTTTCAATATATAATAGACATACATATTTAAATATACAAATTGAAGATTTTTATTTAAATGTAAAAAATATAATGGCAAAATATGATATAGATATAGCAAAATTAAAAGAAAGAATATTATTATTAGAAATCTTTATTAAAAAAGGTATAGATATGGAAATAGAAGATCCTGAAAAATATGAGAAATTAAATACAAAATATAAAACATTTAAAAATCATATGTGTAAAAAGTTACATCCTGATTATACTCAAAAAATATTGATAAATGGAAAAGAAATTGAACAAGACGATTATGATAGAGAAGAAATAAGAAAAAAATTTATTAAATGTCTAAATCCATATAATGAATGTGAAGGTGCTCATAATCCTAATCAATTAAATTTAATTAGTCCTTTAAAAGATAAATTATTAATGGAAAATAATGTTAGATTATTAGAAAACGAAAAAATTCAAAGTAGAATTATGATTCCTTGGACTTATCCTAAACAAGGTTATATTGAAAAAAAACCTGTTCATAAAGAAAATATACGTTTACAATATGACTATGAATTAAAAAGAAGCAAAAGCGAAAAAAAGTTCAACCAAAAAAAATTAGAAGACTTAAAAATACCTTTTCATGAAATCTAAATGTTTTTTTATGTTTCTTTGATAAAAATTATTTTTTCATTTATTTTAATTATTATATTTAAATTCAATTAAACATATTCAATAATTCCTATTATATTTAAATGATAAACATTTCCTTTGAAGTAATAACATGAATTTTTTTGAATAATATTTTTTTACTTTTGCATTTTAAAAGTATAAAACAAAGGTTAATATGATTAACAATTAAAACTAGTAAATATATTTAAATATTGGCAATAATAGCATATTTTAGTTTTTTTTTAAGGTTAAAAAAGAATTTTATGAATTAAAAAAGAACTTTATAAATTGAAGTATTATCAATCAAGAAAATCGGATATTAACTTTTTTTAAAGCTCTACTTTTATTTAAAAAAAATCATAATATTTTTAAGTATTGAAGAATTTAAACTTGAATTTATTATGATATCTATAAAAATTTGAGTGTTGATATCATAGTTTTAAAAAGATAATATTTAAAGTAAATGAAATTATAATAACTTTTTAAACGATTAAAACAATAATATCAATGATAAGACTGTTAAATAATAATATATATATTTTTAATTTTTTGAATAAGATATTAATATGGAAAATGATATTTATCTATAATAAAGAAACTTTAAAATATATTTTAAAAAAAATGTTTTAAACAAAAAGAAAAACTGCATATTAAATATTGTTCATAAAGGAAAAGATAATATTATAATATTTAAATTTTATAAAAGAGAAATAATACAATTATTTGTCATCAATAAATTTTTTTTTGAAAAAATGTTAAATATTTTAAAATAGTTATAATCAAAGTGAATAAATACCAGAATTTTCAAAATAATAAAAATGGAAAAATATATTAATGATGAATTAGTCATAAAAGATGTCATTTATAATACATTTAAAGAATTAATAACATGCCCTTTGTGCTTTAATATTTTGATCGATCAAATGATGTGTATGAATTGTCAAAATGTATATTGCAAGAAATGTATAGATCAATGGAAAGAAAAAGATAATAAATGTCCTAATAGATGTGAAAATCCAAATTATCAGAGGAGCTTAGGGAAAAAAGATATATTATCAAAATTAAAATTTAAATGTTTGAATTGTGAAAATGAAATAGAATATGAAAAAATACAATCACATTATAATTCTTGCCCTGATAATAATAATCTCAGAAAAAAAATGAAAAAAAAAAAATCACAAATTTATAGACTTTCTTCTGAAGAATCTTCAAAACTTAAAAAAGAAGGGAAGGATATAATATATATTACATGTAAAATAATATGATATTCATTTTATTTTAATAAATATAGTAATCACATTAGGATGTTCTGGAGTTGGAAAAACAAGTTTAATTCAAACGTAACAAATAAAAATTAACTATTTTAGTTTTATAAATCAAAAATCGACCTTAATTCAAATAAATACAATAGGTTTACCTCATTATTTTAATACATACAAATTATCTGATGGTTCACTTATAAATGTAAAAATAATGGATACTGCTGGACAAGAGAGATTTAAAGCAATAAATACACAATATTATAGAGGTGCAGATTGTTGTTTATTAGTTTATGATATTACAGACAAAAAATCTTTTGAAGAAATAAAAAAATATTATAATCAAGAAATAAAGGATAAATGCCCTAAACATGTAAAAGTAATTTTATTAGGGAATAAAACTGATTTGGAAAATGAAAGGAAAATAAGTTCTGAAGAAGCCTCAGAATTAGCTTTAGAAAATAATTATATTTTTATGGAAACTTCTTGTCTTGAAGATAATAATGTTGCAGATGCTTTTGAAACATTGATTGAAAATACTTATAGAGAAACTATAATCAATGGAAGAGGTAAAAATAATTTAAATGAGACTATATGTCATGAAAAAACAAAAATACAAAAATATCAATGCAAATGTTAGATAAATCTAATTTGAATTGATTTTTAAATTACTTATCTTATTTTTAATTCTTTGTTTCTTAAAAATAAGCAAAAATTAAATATTAGATAAATCAAAAATCATATTCAATAAACATTAATTGTACGATTGTTTTTTCATTATTTTAAAATTATAAAAAATTTCTATTCTTAAGAATTTAATAAATCTTCACAAATGTAAACAATTAAATAATATTCAAATCATTTAATAAAAAAATAAATTCTTAAAAATATAAAAAAAATTTAATAAACTAAAAAACAATTCTATTTGTTATTTTTCCATTCATCATAAGTGACAGTAGTTTTAATGGATTGATATCTTTCAGTTTCAATATTATTATAAACATCATCTAATTTCCCATAATATCCAGCTTTCCTAACTAAATATTTTAAAGTAGTAGTTTGATCCCAATTTTGTTCTTCAGCAACATCAGGTAAAAAAGTGGCAGAATATTCATCACCTCTTTTATCTTTAAAAGTAATATCAATTCCATGTTTTCCAACTTCCCAATCAATAGGACTTTTAATTTTTTCAAAATTAACAAGAAGTGAAATTTCACAATTTAAATTTGGAATTTCATTTAATTTAATGGGTGGAAATCTATCATCTTTTAATGCAGAAATTAATGCATATCTTTGTACATTTTTTTCTAATTTTTCACTTGCAAATGTACCTATACAACCTCTTAGTTCTTTTTCTTCTCCTGTTGTCCATGTCACAAATAATGGATATGATTTTCCTATAAATTCTTTTGGAAATTCTGGTTCTTTTTCTTTGTCATCATTTTTTAAAACATAGGTTAAAATATTGAAACAATATTTACATAATTGTTTTAAATTTTGTTCATTTTCCATTTTTTTAAAATTTGGTTTTTTATGGTTTAAAATAAATATTATTTTTTTATTTTTAAATTTATAAGGGAACACCACCAAAATTGAATAGTAATTTTTATTTTTTTGGTTTGATGTAAAATTATTGAATTAAAGAAAATTTTCATTTTGAAAAAAATTTTTTAATTTAAAAACAATTTCACGTATTTTTGATTTATTTTTTTAATTTTTAAAATCTGGTATTTGTTTTTTAATTATTTTTCTATATAAAAATAAATTGAATATATCATTCATATTTATAATAAAAAAATGAAAGCACAATTGTTTATATTTTTTCTTATTATTTATATTTCATTAGAAGAGACAGAGTATGAGAGAATATGGACATCATTTCCAGCATGTAGAATGGGAAGATTACAGTCACCAGTAAGACTTAATATAACTCAAAGTGTATTTAGTTCAAGTTTTTCTATAGTATATCAACAATTTTCAAATGTCAATTACACTTTTTCAGAATTTAATGAATCAAAACCAGTAAGAAGTGCCTCAATTTCTGGCTCCTCACAATATATTAATTTCCAAAAAGGAGGTGTTATTAAACAATATAAATTAGAAAGATTAGAATTATACCAAGGGTTACATAAAGTTGAAGAAGAAATATCTGAATATGAATTACATTTTGTTTTTAAAAAAGTACTTGGATTTACTACTAATCAAAATCAATATAGACGAATTCAAGATGCAAATAATTATTTAGTCCTTGTTGTTCGATATAATACAGTTTCAGGGATAAATGATAATGGATTATATGACTGTATTAGTCAAGGTGATTGTGATTTAACTAATTATCCTATTTTCCAAGATAAAAGAGCATTTTATTATGAAGGTAGTTTCATATATAATCCTTGTCAAGAAGATGTTAATTATATTGTTTTATATGATCTTTTTAAAGCAGACATTAAACAAAATTATGATAATGAAGAAGGTTGGGCTAAAAGAAATTTTTCTTATTCTTATGACAGACCAATTTATAGAAACTTTATGAATTATACTGAAACTTTATCTACTGCTTATTTAAAATCAGCGATATTTTTATTATTCTCTATGTTGTTTATTCTTTTTTAATTTAATAAATAAAAAGAAATACTATTTTTTTTATCTTATTAAAATTTTTAAAATTTGTTGATATTTTATTTAGATAATGAATAAAATTTTAAATATAAAACGCTTCTTCTTAAAAAATTTACCAGTCAAAAAAGAAATTTAGTATATATTTTATTTTTTCAAAAACCTTTCTATCTTAATTTAAAAACATCAAAATAAACAAATGTAACCAGATGGCTTTTTTTCTTTATTAATCATACATTTTTTTTTTTAAAAACCAATATTTTTTCAATAATTCTACAAATACTCATAAAAGGACTTTTTTAATTTAAAACACCCCTTGATATAATTTAATTTTTTTCTTTTATACAATATTATATAATTTTTACAAATATAAGTAAATAATCTTTTAATTATAATTCATTAAAATTTTGATAAAAAAATATCAACAAAATTTTTTTTGATTATCTTGTGTCCAAAATAAACAAATCTGTTTTTCAAATTTTAATGAATCTTCATAAATAATATATTATATTTAACCTTTTTATAAAATAACTATTAATGCTTCTAAATATGCTCAGAATTATATATTTCTTATTTTTTTTTTGGGTTTTTGATTTCTGAAACCAATAGAATCAATTACTTTTTCTTTTTTTTCTAATTTACATTATATATCTTTTTCAATTCCACCTTATTTTATAAAAAGATATTTTTATTAATTGAATCATTATCAATTTTTATTATTTATAGAATTTTATTAATTGAAAAAAAATTAAATGTATGATTTTATTTCATCAAAAAAGGAATAGTTCAAGAACTAAAAATGATTAATTTGAATTAATAGAGCAAAATAATTAAAGTTGAGTCAAAGTATTTCATACAAATCAAGTATAATATATGAAGCAAAAATAGCAAAATTAGGTACAAGTAATGAAATACAAACTTTTAAAATAGAATAAATGTTTAAAAGAATATTAATCCCATATACATTATATTATTATATTTTTATATAAAAAATAACCAAATATTGATTATTTGAAAATATTGTGAAGGAGGAGCATGATTAGAATTAATAAAATTCTCCTTTAATGAACAACAAATTAGTTTCATTAATTTTTATGATTACATTTCATGAAAATAAAAAAATATAGATATGTTAAAATAGGAAATATATATTATTAGAAGGAATAGCATAATAAGGTGATTTTGGTGTTAGTTCACAATTAATGCATATTTTTCAAAGAAAATATAAAATAGTCTTTCCATTCAACATTATTTTGCAAAATATCTAATTTATGAATCTAAAGAAAGACTTATTTCAAAAGATTCATTAAATCATACTTTTTTTTAAAAAAAATAAAGGGAATAAATTAATAAGTGAGTAAATTAATTTTGTTTTATAATAAAAGAAATTTTTAGAAGATAATGTTATTTATAATCATAATTAGAAAGAATATAATCAGAAATTTCTAGTGATAATAATCGAAGTATGATTATTAAAGAAGATGTTATATAATCATAAACTTAATAAAATAAAGATTTTGAAGGAGAAAAAATGAATTAAAACAATGAATTATATTATAGAAACAATGATAAAGATGAAAATCTTTTATTAAAAATGATTAATGAATATGGGGGAATGAGAGATTATGCATTGAAATAATTATCCTAAAAAACTATTAAACCTAAAGGAACTAAAATAATTAAAAATATAATCAATACACTAAGAAAATGAATAATATGTACAAAATAGTCAAATTCGATGAAATTGATGATATTATAATGATCCATCTATTAATCAATAAACATCTAATGAAAAAAAAAATGAAATTGAAAAGATAAAATGAATGAATGAAGGAATAGATAAATTTAATATAATAAAATGAAGAAATATCAACATTCTTTAAATGTTTTAGAAATAATTTTAAAAAATATGTTAAATATAAAGCATATTAAGAATTCGTTGATGATATTAAAAAAAAATTAATTTAGAAGATAATAATTATGAGTTCAAACAGGTAAATAAACAAAATTCTTCAAATTTAGAAAGTAACTCAATAATAAACCCAATTAGATCTTTATTATAATTACAAACATTTCAAAGAGAAAGGAAAATAATTTTTAAATAATAAAAATTTTTATAAACGACTTTATTAAAAACAAAAATTTTGAAACAAAAATTAATTAAAATATTAAAAGAGTTTTTCTTAATATAAATAATGATTGTTAAACAATTAATAAATATACAAACAGTTTTATAAATTTCAAAATAATCATTTAAAATCACAAAAAAAGGAAGATATAATAATATAAATAATCATGATTGTAAGATATTAGAAAAAAAAGATATGTTTATAGGAAGAAAAAAGGTAATATATAATATTCAAAATATTGTTCTTTTTGTAAATAAATGATAATTCAAGAAACATTGAAATTTCCAAAAAAATAAAACAAATAAATACAAATAAAAAAATCATTTTTTTCTTTTTTCAAAAAAAACAAAAAATAAATTTATATAACCAAATACCTCATTCCTCTAGCATTTAAATATTTCCTTAATTTACACATTCCATCTTCATACTCAACATAATGACTTCTATAAGTAGTATCAAAATTATCAGGAGCATTATCACAAGGAACAAAAGCATAACTAGTTAAATTAGGGTTTTTGTCAGCATTATTATCATATAATTTCTTAGGAACATATTCAGTATTATAAGTAGTATTAGGATTAAGTTCTCCACTAAATTTCATTGTATCTTTCCCAAATTTTAAAGGTTCTCTCATTTTATAATATTGATCAGGATATTTCTTATAATTATCTCCATAATTAGAAGTTCCTCTAAAAGGAATTTGAATATCAGGAAATTTAACTTTTTCAACTTCTTCTCTTGTTATTGCCCCCCAATTTGGATATTCAATTTCATTAGTTGAACTTCCTATAAAGGGAGTAGAATAAATTTTATTTGGTTCTTTATTATTTTTATCATTTTCTAATTCCCAAGGAATATATTTTGCTTTCATTTCACTAGTCATTCCATTTGGTAAATGTTCCTTATATTGATCTTCAAAACCTGTATGCATTGAACGGTTATAATAACCTGGGTCTTTTATACCTGTTTTCCATGGGTAATCTGTTGTGTATGTTGTTGCCAAATTCTTGTTATATGGTAATGTATCCCAGTTGTTTTCTCGAAGACGACGTACTATACATTTTCCACATGTACATTGAGGCACTTTTGTTTTGACTCCATCTATTTCTACTTCTAACATTTTTTTTATTTTTTTAAAATTTTTTTTTCATTTTTTTAAGATTTGTTCTGAAATTATTTATTATTTATTTTCTTATAAAAATTATTATAATTTTAATTAGATTTTAAGTAATAATTTTTTTGTTATTTTTTCACTTTTGGATATTGAACTTGAGGTTTGGGTCTTCCTGTTGATATTGGTTTTTGCAAATCACTTTGAGCATTTATACTTCTTGAACCTTGTTTTGAACCTGGTTTATTACTTTGAACATTTACTTTTAATGGAATTGGATTTTTATTTCCTTTAATAACTGGCTTTACAGGTTTTAAAGGTTGTTTATTTGTAGTCTTATTTGGATTAGTTGTTTTATTTTCTACATTTATTTTAATTTCTTGATCAAGAGCTTCACTTTTATCTTCTTCATCATTTTCTTTTTCTTCTTCTTTTTCTTCTTCTTTTTTTTCTTCCTTTTCATCTTCTTTTTCTTCTTCTTTTTCTTCATTTTTTTCTTCTTCTTTTTCTTCTACTTTTTCTTCATTTTTTTCTTCATTTTTTTCTTCTTCTTTTTCTTCATATTTTTTTTCTTTTTCTTCTTTTTCTTCAAATTTATTTTCGACTTCAGCAATTTCTTCATCATAAGGGTTAAATTCATCTTCTTCAACTTTTTCAACCTTCTCTGCAATTTCCATATAATTGTCTGGATTAAACTTATCTAAATAAGCTCCATTTACAAAGCCAATATTAGCATTAATATATTCTAATAATTTTAAAGACTCAGAATCAGTTCTTTGAATTTTATATTTATCAGGATTATTATAAAATAAAACAAAATCAAAATAATGTATAGTACTATGATTAACAAATTCTCTAACAAAAGTAGCATATCTAGTAGTATATTGTTGACTTTCATAACCACATTGTTCTTCTTCATCAAAACCAACTTCTTTTAATCTTTCATAAAATTGTCTTTTAATATCATCAAAATTAACATATGGAGGAATTAAAGTTAATCCATAAATAAAATCTTTTTCAATATCCATAAAAGGAAGAAAATAATCAAAAACTTTAAAACAATCACTTGAAGATCTATCCATAACTAATAACCATTTATAACCTTTATTTTTTTGTCCTCTCATTAATTTATCTTTCATAATAAAAGTAGGTACTCTGCTTTCAGATAAAAGATAATCTAATCCTTTTGGAATATTTCTTGGTTTTAAAGTTGGTCCTTTTAAAGCATTATATCCAATAATAAAATATTCAAAATTATTTCTTTGAGCAATCTTATAAATTTGTTCTACTTCATGTACACAATTTGGATTTTTATCTTGTATAATTAAATAACCTTTATCATCACTTAAAGATGTAGTTAATCTTGTTTTGTAATATTCAATTATATATTGTTTTTGATGTCTCCAATTATACTCTTCATCATGAATATTATTATAAATATAACAAGCAATTAAAACTGAGTTTTTTATTCTTGGCAAAAATTCATTTATAACAATTTCATATGATTCTTTTGAAATTTCATATCCATCAACAACTAAACATAATATATGTTCTTGGTTAGATAATCTTATTAAAGTTCTTTTAAATTTCTTTTCTAATTGTTGTTGCTCATATTTTTTTCTTTTCATTTGAAGTTCATATTGTCTTTGAATTAAGTCATCTTTACCTATTATTGGGTTTGAATTTAGTTCAGGTTCTTCTAATACTTCTCTTTGAAGATGTTCATTCATTGTTGAAGTTTGTTTTGATGTTGGTCTTGTACTTCCTTTATTTTTTGTTGTTGTTGATATTTCATCATCATTTATTGTCATTGCTCTTGAAGGCATTTCAGATAATCTTCTTTGATTTGAAGTGTCTGAAGATAAAACAAAATTCACAGGTCCACCTAAAAACATATTTTATTATTTTATTTGAAGTTTAATTATATATTTTTTATGAATATTTAAATAATAAATAAAACAAGCACACAAAAATTTCAAAAGATAAAATAGAAGAAAGAAAATAAAACCCAGAAAAAAAATAACAATAAAAATTAAATAAAAAAAATTCCAAAATCTCCAAAAAAAGGAAAAAACGATTAAATGAAAAAATAAAAATTAACGATAAGATTTTTGGAATCTTGCTCTGGCTCCAGGTCCTCCATATTTTTTAGGTTCAATTCTTCTATTATCAGCAACTAGAAGAGTTTTATCATAATTCATAAAATCTTTCCTAACTTTATCTTTTTCTTCTTCATCAACATATTTTTGATTCCAAGCAACAATTCCTTTGGCAATAGCCATTCTGGCAGCATATAATTGAGCTACTGCACCTCCTCCAGAAACTCTTACTTTTATTCTTAAATTTTTAAATTGATCTACTCCCAAAATTAATATTGGTTCAAAAATTTTTATTCTTAAAGGCTTTGGCTCTATATTTTGAATGGGAACTCTATTTATTGTTATTATTCCTTTCCCTTCTTGTATTACTGCGTTTGCAATTGCATTTCTCTTTTTACCATGTGTGTATACCATTTTTAATTCTTCGTTCTTTTTTAATCGGGCTTTCATGTTCTTTCCCATTTTTTAAATGAATTTTTTATGGATATTAATTTATTTTTTTTTGTGATAATTAATTATTTGGAAATATATTTGTTTTTTTTATTTATTTTTTAGTTTTATTTTGTTTTAATTTTTTTTGTTTGGGTTTTATAGGTTTTTTGTTTTATAGTTTTTATTTGATATTTATTAGAAAAAGATTTTTGGGTTAATAGGTTGTTTAAAGTTAAGATTTTTGGGTTTTAGTGTTTTTTATTGGGATTTTATTTTTATTTTTTTTTTATTTTATTTTTTAATATATATTGATTTTATTTGTTTGTTTAATTGAAATAAATTTGGAAAAATTAAATTAAAATGTCTTATATTTCAATTCTTCTTCCTGCATTTCATTTTAACACTACAAATAAAACTGAATTAATAAAATTATGTAGTACTCAATTTAACATAGAAGAAGATAAATTTGAATTATATGAATTTAATGATAATACCAATAATAAAAATTATGTAGTTAAATTTAAAGAAAGTTTTCTTAGTTTAAATTCAATTGAAGACCTTATATATCAAAAAGAATGTTCAAAATGTATATCAGAAAAATCTTTTGAATCTTTAAAAGCATTAACTCAAAGATTATCAGAATTAGAAAATCAAATTAAATCAAAGAAAGAAAATGGGAATAGTGAAGAAATAAAAAAAAATTTATTAAATGATAATATAAAATTAAGAGAAATGTTAAAAAAAGAAATTGATCATTCTGAAAATTTCAGAGCAAATACAGAAAAAACTTTAAATATAATAAGAGAACAATTTGCATCAATTGTAAAAGAATTAGAAGCAATGAGGAAAAAATCAAATAAAAATAAACAAAATCCTCAAAGAGAAAATACTGTGTATAATAATACAAATACTATTATTCCTTTAGGGAAAAAAAATAGAATAAATAGTAATAGTTCAGATAATAAAAATGGAAGAAATAATAATGGAGTTGTAAAACTTAATTTTAAATAAATATATGTTACATATATATATAATTATATATATATTTTTTATTTTGGTATTATTGAGTAATACGATTCAAAAATTTAATTTTTTAAATTCATTAATTAATGGAAAATCTTGAAAGAATTAATTCAAAATATCCTTTACCACCAACTTATTATAAAGATTTTGAAGAACCTAATTCAAAGAATCCTCCTGATTTAAATATTATTTCTAAAATGAATTCTTTTAAATCTTTTGGTGTGGAATATAAAACTAAAAATATTAATATATTTTTAAATCCAGTTGATGTTTCTAAAATTAAGAAAGAAGAAATTAAAAAATATTCATTAGAAAATATGGAATATTTTCAAAATCTTAATGATTCAAATGGTAATTATATTGGATATAATTTTATTAAATCTGAAACTATTAATTTTAATCCTATTAAGGAATTAGAAAATGAAATAAATTTCATAAAAAAAAGATATAAAATATTATTAGATAATTTATGTAATAATATTGACGGAGCTGAAATAGATGTTAAGTTAATTAGATTAAGTTTCCAAAAAGTATTTTTTTATTTGCAAATTTTAAAAAAAAAACAAATATTAAATGAAGCAATCAAATTTTTCAAAAAAGAAAATGAAAGAAATAAATTAATAGAAAACCAATTAAAAGAAAATATAAATAATTTCCAAAATTTACTAAGTGAAAACTTAAAAGAGATAAAAGGAGATTTAAGAAATATAG
>JAEEGI010008944.1_pt1 | contig 22038 bp, 9 predicted proteins | sample 8958751 | NCBI WGS metagenome assembly JAEEGI01 (sample SAMN16246545, study PRJNA631951) | gut metagenome | biome: gut microbiome; feature: rumen; material: KS-attached | host: Bos | place: Iran: Karaj | collected 2018-10 | reverse complement strand
GGGTGGCATAATGGTAATTGGTCTTTAACGTGTTCACCGACTTGCCGGTGATGCGCGCTATTTCCTCATAGCTCAACTCATCGTAGTAGCGCAGGTTGAACGCGATGCGCTGCTGCGTGGGCAAGGCAAGCAGGGCTTGCTGGAAGAGCATTGCGGCCTCGTTGCCATCGAGTGACGACTCGGCCTGCAGCTTGGCCGTGAGTGTATCGCTCAGCGAGTCGAGGCTCTGGAACAAGTGCGTCTGCCGTCGCAGGTGCTGCAAGGCTTCGTTTGTGGCAACGCGGTAGAGCCAGGTCGCCAGTGGACCGTCGCCCTTGAACGAGGCAATGCCGTTCAAGACCCTGATGCAGGTTTCCTGCATGACGTCCTCGGCATCGTCATGTCCCACAACGATGCGGCGAATGTGCCAGTAGAGCGCTTGCCCGTACTGCTTCATGAGCACCCTGAACCCCTGGTCACGGCGAACGGGGTCGTGGAGCATCTCTTGCAACGCACTATCGTCGGTCATGGTTGTCATGCGATATAATGATGAGACAAAAGTACAAAAGTTAAATCGCGAAAGCAATTTTTTAGCCTCGGCATTTAACTTTCGACGGATTCTAGCATCCTTTGAGTGTAAAAACCTCAAAAACTATTTTGTTATGGTACACAAATCCTTGCGTATTTTACTGCTCTTGACGAGCATGTGTCTTATGGCCCTGAGCGTCCAAGCCCAGACCTCGTCGTGCGATCCCGGCGGAGGGTGCGGCGAGGACGAGACTCCGGGAGTGTATAACGTATTGGCGCCTGTGGGCCAGTCATCGGTCGAGATGATTGAGCTGGCGCCACGACTGGAGACCCTCGAGGGCAAGACCACTGCCCTTGTGGGCGGCTCGTTCATGGCGAGCGTGACCCATGTGGAGCTCAAGAGAATCATCCAGGAATTATACCCGACGGCAACGGTCTATCTCCTGAACGAAATCGGATCGGCAGGCCTGTTTCCCGGTCCCCGGGTGCGCAAGCCCCAGGTGGAACGTTTCCAGCAGCGTTTGCAGGAGTATGGCGTTGACCTCGTCATCTCAGGTAACGGCGGTTGCGGCATCTGCACGCCCAAGGAAACCGGCAATTGCATCGCCGCCGAATACATCGGCATCCCATCGGTGATGATTGCCGCACCTGGATTTGACACACAAGCCAAGACCACTGCCTATAACAATGGACTTCCCGTCCTGCGTGTGGCTGTCTATCCTGGCGCTTTTGCCACGCACACCGAGGAAGAGCTCAAGCAGAACACGCGTGAAGTGCTCTGGCCACAGATTCTGGAAATGGCTACCACACCGATTACGGCCCAGGAAATCATCGAGAACCAGCAACTGGAGCCCACCGACCCTCAAGAGCCCGTCTTCAGTGGCACCATCGACGAGGTGAACGAGTTTTACAACGACATGCTGTGGAGCGACGGCATGCCCATCATTCCGCCCACACTGGACCGCGTGCAGGAGTTTATGAAATATACCGACTACCGCTGGAACCGCACGATTGCCGTGCTGTCGCCATCTTACCGCTCAACGCTGGTATGGCATGTGGCCGTCAACGGCGTGATGGCCGGCTGCAAACCCGAATACATGCCGCTGCTGATTGCCTTGACCAAGGCGATGACCTCGGGCGACTTCCGCCGCACCTTGGGCAGCACACATGCCTGGGTTCCCTACTGCTGGGCCAACGGTCCCGTGGCGCGCCAGTTGGGCTTGGACCACGGCCAGGGACAAATCAACGAACAAGCCAACGTCGCCATAGGACGTTTCCTCAACTTGGCGATGCTCAACCTGGCGGGATATTACGTGAAGCAGGACCGCATGGGCACATTCGGTTACCCCGCATCCTGGTGCCTAGCCGAGGATGACGAGGCGTGCCTGCGCGTGGGTTGGAACCCTTATCATGTGCGCCAAGGAATCAAGTTGAACGAGAGTGCCATCACGGCAGCCTCCACCCTGCTGTGGGGCAATAACATGCCACCCGCCACCACCGATGGCGAGAAAATCATGCAGCTGCTGGCTTGGGACATCACCGAGCGATGCCAGTTGGCCCTCGGCAGTGGCGTGCAGTTCACCCACCGCGCCATCCTCATGACCGAGGAAGTCGCCGCGTTGCTCAAGGACAAATACGGTACTGTCAGCAACCTGGAAGACCAACTTATCGCCACGGCCCGCCGCCCGCTCTATGAGCGCACCTATGCCCACTACTATGCCAATCCGGGCAGCGCCATTGACCCGGACAGGGTTTCCCTTGCCGAATACATGGCCCAACTCGAGGAAGATGAAAATGCCGAAATGACGCCCACCCCCGAGTGGTATGCCAGCGACGCGGACCAGATGATGACCATCCCCACGATGGTCAAGGGCGAGACAGCCTTCATCATCACGGGCGACCCCTCACGCAACAAAATCCAGACGATGCCCGGCGGAGGCATGTCGACCGTAGCCGTTGAGTTGCCCCAGGCATGGGACGACCTGATGGAGGAATTGGGTTATGAGCCATTGCGTTCCTTCTATCTTGAGCCCCTCGACGATGAGGGCAACGATCCCATGACCTCGGTCGAGGAGGTGCCCGCGGCGCCGACTGCCGCCGATGCCAGCAAAGTGAGGTATTACAACCTGAAAGGTCACGAGAGCAAACGCCCGTTTGAGGGCATCAACATCGAGGTGACCACCCACAAGGACAATACCCGCAGCGCAAAGAAGGTTTTACGCGTTAATTGACAGTTAATTCCATGATGAAAAGTTATTTTAAAAACAGCATAATGCCTCTGATAGCACTCTGCGTGATGCTGGCCGTTTCATTCAATGCGGCAGCGACGGGCAGCCTGCGAGGAGACGTGAGCGGGGACGGCATTGTCAACATCGCCGACGTGACAGCCCTCATCGACCAACTGCTGGGTGACGGCATGGAGGTGGACCCCGAAGCCTCGGACGTGAACCGTGACGGAACCATCAACATCACCGATGTGACCATGCTCATCGATTACCTGCTGGGTGGCGTCGAATTTCCACCGGACGAGCCTGATATAGAAGAATTCACGGTGGGTGACGTGACATTTGTCATGGTTCCTGTCGAGGGTGGCAGTTTTACGATGGGAGCCACAGCCGAGCAGGGCAATGATGGCAACGAGCGCGAGCGGCCCGTCCACGAGGTGGCCCTCTCTTCCTATTATATTGGCCAGACCGAGGTAACCCAAGCGCTGTGGCAAGCCGTTATGGGCCAGAATCCCAGTTATTTCCATGGGCCGCAACTTCCTGTCGAGCGGATATCGTGGGAGGATTGCCAACTGTTTATCTCGGCCTTGAACGCACTGACAGGCAGGACATTTCGCCTGCCCACCGAGGCCGAATGGGAATTTGCCGCCCGGGGCGGCAACGAGAGCATGGGCTACAAATATGCCGGCGGCAACGACCCCACCAGTGTGGCTTGGTACTCCTACAATGACTCTTGGGAACTGAGAGGCACTGGTTACTATGGCCCCCACCCGGTAGCCACCAGAACTCCCAACGAATTGCTGCTCCACGACATGAGCGGGAACGTGCACGAGTGGTGCCAAGATTGGTTTGGCGACTACACCAATGAGGTTGCAGTCGATCCAACGGGCCCTGCCATGGGCAGTGACCGGGTGTATCGCGGCGGCAGTTGGTACTTTGACGAGTGGTTCTGCCGTGTGTCGTTCCGCAACGGCACCGCGCCGTCCTATCGCAGCTACGGCATCGGACTGAGGCTGGCACTATAACAAAGCGACCTTAGGCAGTATAATTTCTTCAAAATCCCCCGCACGTGGCTCATGTGTCGGGGATTTTTATTACCTTTGCAGGTTAAAACGCTGATTTTATATGAAGAAAGACGACGACGAACTGGAAGGCAAGGAGCAGCAAGAGCCTGCCGAGGGCAATGCCCAAGACAATGACAACAGTGCTGGCGCTGGAGCCCCCGAGGGCGACGGTGGCGGCGACGGCAACGAGCCGCAGGCCCATTCCTCCTACCAGGTGCCTAAAGATAAGAAACTGCAACTGAGCGGCATGTACGAGAACTGGTTTCTCGACTATGCCTCCTATGTGATACTCGAGCGCGCCGTTCCCCACATCGAGGACGGCTTCAAGCCCGTGCAGCGGCGCATCATGCACGCCATGAAGGAGGCCGACGACGGCCACTTCAACAAGGTGGCCAACATCGTGGGTCTGACGATGCAGTATCATCCCCACGGCGACGCCTCAATCTACAGCGCTTTGGTGCAGTTGGGACAAAAGGAACTGCTAATCGACACCCAAGGTAACTGGGGTAATATCCTCACCGGCGACGGTGCGGCTGCCGGCCGTTATATCGAAGCCCGCCTGAGTGAGTTCGCCCTGGATGCGGTCTATGATGCCAAGGTGACCGACTGGGGCCTTTCCTATGACGGCCGCAAGCGCGAGCCGCTCACGCTGCCCGCCAAGTTTCCCCTGCTGCTCACCCAGGGCGCCGAGGGTATCGCCGTAGGCCTGTCGTGCAAAATCCTGCCGCACAACTTCAACGAGGTGATTGATGCGGCTGTGCACTACCTGCGCGGCGAGGAGTTCCATCTCTACCCCGACTTCCAGACGGGTGGCTACATCGACGTGGGCCACTATAACGACGGCGAGCGCGGTGGCTATGTGCGCGTGCGTGCCAAAATCGAGAAACTCGACAACAAGACGCTGCTGGTCAAGGATGTGCCTTACGGCAAGACCACCGGCACCGTCATCGAAAGCATCCTCAAGGCAGGTGAGCGAGGCAAGATCAAAATCCGCAAGGTCGAGGACAACACCAGCGCCACGGCCGAGATCATCGTCTCGTTGCAGGCCGGCACGAGTAGCGACATCGCCATCGATGCGCTGTATGCCTTCACCGACTGCGAAATCTCCATCTGGCCCAACTGCTGTGTCATCAAGGACCAGAAGCCCCAGTTCCTCACCGTGAGCGACGTGCTGCGCTACAGCGTGGACCGCACCCGCGACATCCTGCGACAGGAACTCGAAATCACGCGCGGCGAGACCATGGAGACGCTGCACAACGTCTCGCTGGAGAAAATCTTCATCGAGGAGCGCATCTATAAAGACAAGGAGTTTGAGAACGCCAAGGACCAGGAGCGTGCCCTCAAGCACATCGACAAGCGACTGACGCCCTTCAAGCCCCAGTTCTACCGCGAGATCACCCAGGACGACCTGCTGCGCCTGCTGGAGATCCCGATGAAGCGCATCATCAAGTACAACAGCGACAAGGCCGACGAGAATATCGCGCGCCTCAAGGAGCGCATCGAGGACATCGACTACAAGCTGTCCCACCTCACCGAGCACACCATCGAGTGGTTTGAGAGCCTCAAGACCAAATACGGCGCCAAATACCCGCGCCGCACCATCATCCGCGAGTTTGACACCATCGTCGCCAGCAAGGTCGCCGAAGCCAATCAGAAGCTCTACATCAACCGCGCCGACGGCTTTATCGGCACGGGCCTGAAGAAGGACGAATTCGTTTGCAACTGCTCAGACATCGATGACATCATCATCTTCTACAAGGACGGCAAGTTCAAAGTCACCAAGGTCGCCGACAAGATCTATGTGGGCAAGAACATCTTGTACCTGAACGTGTTCAAGAAGGGCGACGACCGCACCATCTACAACGTCCTGTATCAGGACGGACGCGGCGGCACCACCTATATGAAACGCTTTGCCGTCACGGGTATCACCCGCGACAAGGAGTATGACATCACCATGGGCAAGCCGGGCAGCAAGGTCGTGTGGTTCACGGCCAATCCCAACGGCGAGGCCGAGGTGCTGCGCATCACCCTCAAGCCCAAGTTCAGGCTCAAAATCCTGCAATTTGACGTCAATCTGGCCGACCTGGCCATCAAGGGCAAACAAGCCCGCGGCAACATCGTCACCAAGAACGAGGTGCACCGCATCTCGCTCAAGGAGGCCGGACAATCGACGCTGGGCGACCGCGAGGTGTGGTTCGACCCCGACATCCTGCGCATCAACTACGAGAAACACGGACGCTCGCTAGGCCTCTTTGGCGGCGATGACCGTATCCTGGTAGTGATGAAGACGGGCGAGTTCTACACCACGAGCACCGAGGCCAGCAACCACTACGACGAGGGCATCCTGCGCATCGAGAAGTATGAGCCCGGCAAGGTGTGGACGGCCGTGCTCGACGATGCCGACCAGGGCCACCCCTACGTCAAGCGCTTCACCCTCGAGGACAACAACCGCAAGCAGAGTTTCATCGGCGCCAATCCCGAGTCACGATTGCTGTTGTTGACCGATGAGCCTTGCCCGCGCTTCGAGGTCAAGATGGGTGGTGATGATGCTCATCGCGAGCCGTTTATCATCGATGCCGAGGAATTTATCGGCGTCAAGACCTTCAAGGCCAAGGGCCGCCGTGTCACCAACTGGCAAGTAGATGCTATCACCGAAATTGAGCCACGCGAGCCGGCACCCGTCGAGGAGCAGACGCCCACCGTGGCCGAGACCGACGAGACGGCCGACGACACCCCGCCCACCGACGGCATCAGCCAGGACGAGGTGCTCGACAGCTTCACCGGCCAGCAACGCATCCCCTTCGACGAAGACTAATAAACTACGAATTACGCTAATTTGACTAATTAGGCATCCGCTTTCAATTGGAACGAATTAAACTACTAATTAGGCAACCGCAGCGTTAGGCATCACGCTAAGCCGCTAAGGCGCTAAGTTTTTTGTTGGCATCCGCGCAGGTCGAAGGCCATGAGGTTATCACATCACGTGATATCACGCAGAAAATGAGAAAAATAACAACATACCTGACAATCCTCTTCATCGCCCTCACGGCGGTGGGGCAGGAGTCGCGGTCGATGTTGATGGTCGATGTGGGCTATGCATCGGTGCACGACAGTTACCTCACGCCCATCACCTACGACGGTATTGACCTCGCAGTGAGTGTTGAGGCCCTGCGGCCTGTGCGGCAAGGCCAATGGACGTGGCAACTCAACGTGGGGGCCGACTACAACTACGTCGAGAATCCCGTGGGCAACAACGACCTGCACAAACTCATGGGCGACCTCGCTTTTGACATGCAACGCGTGTGGAGGGGCATATTTAACCCCAAACTCAACTTCTCGGCCGGCCCGATGGCACAAGTGCGAGCCGGCATCGTCTATGACGCTGTCAACAGCAACAACCCCGTGACCGTCAGGGCCCACGCCAACCTGGGCGCCGCGGGCACGGCCTGGCTGAACACGCGGCTGGGGCGCAAACCCATCACCCTGCGCTACCAGCTGCAACTGCCCATCGTGGGCGTCTTTTTCGCCCCCGAATACGACGAGAGTTACTACGAAATCTACTTGGGCAACCACAAGAACCTGGCCCACCTGGGCTGGTGGGGTAACCGTCTGGACATGACCAACTACCTGGGCGCCGACTTCAAGATGGGCAAGACCCAACTGCAGCTGGGTTACCGCAACCGTCTCGAGCACTGGACCGTCAACCACCTCCACGTCCACGACGTCACCCACTCCATCGTCCTCGGCATCTCTTTATAAAAAACAACTCAAACAACTATGCTATCCAGATTCATATCCTGCGGAGCTAATGCGAATTACGCTAATTTCACGAATTGGTTATTAAAATTCGCGAAAATCGCATTGAAAAAAGAGCGCGGAAGCCATAGTATGGATTGTACTTATTGCCTTCTTTTTATCTGTTTGTTATTGGGTTGTATGGGTTGTGCCGAGAAGGATGAGTTTGAGCATGACCAGGTGGGCAACTTCGAGGCGTTGTGGTCGATTATGGACGAGCACTACAGCTTCTTTGACTACAAGCAGGTGGACTGGAACCAGGTGCACCAGCGATACCGTGCCATGGTGTCGAACGAAATGACTGACCGCGAACTGTTTGACGTGTGCAGCGACATGCTCAAGGAGTTGCGCGACGGCCACACCAACCTCATCGCCAGCCACGACGTGTCGCGCTACTGGATTTGGGAGCAATGGCCCGTCAACTACGACGAGCGCATCATCGACGAGCACTACCTCAACTTCGACTACAAGATGGCGTCGGGCATCAAATACCAGATCCTGCCCGACAACTTCGGCTACATGTACTATAGCTCCTTCTCATCCAACATCGGAGAAGGCAATCTCGACCTCATCCTCAGCTACTTGAGCACCGCCGACGGCCTCATCATCGACGTGCGCAACAACGGCGGCGGCCTGCTCACCAACGTCGAGAAACTCGTCTCGCGCTTCATCGACGACAGGACCCTTGCGGGCTACATCAGCCACAAGACCGGCCCCGGCCACAACGACCTGAGCGAGCCCTATGCCTACTACTTCGAGCCCACCCGCAACCACATCCATTACCTCAAGCCCGTCGTCGTGCTCGCCAACCGCGGCTCCTTCAGCGCCACCAACAACTTCGTGTCCATCATGAAGGGGCTTGACAACGTCACCATTGTGGGCGACACCACGGGTGGCGGCTGCGGACTGCCCTTCACCAGCGAGCTGCCCAACGGCTGGCGCGTGCGCTTCTCGTCCTGTCCCATATTGGACGCCCAGGGCCACCTCACCGAATTTGGCGTCGCCCCCGACGTGCGCATCGACATGGACGACACCGACCGCTCCCACGACGCGATCCTTGATACCGCTGTCAAAGTGCTGAGCACTTTGACAGCGAGTCCCTAGTTTCTAGTCCCTAGTTTCTAGTTGATTACAGTCACTCAATACGCTTTCACAATAATGAAATCAAGTGAATTCAGAGATCTAGTAGTATGGCAAAAGGCAATGGACCTTACTGTCATGGTTTATAACATGGTCAAGCTTTTGCCAAGGGATGAAACATTCGGACTTTCCGATCAAATTCGTCGCGCAGCAGTATCAGTCCCTTCAAACATTGCAGAGGGGCAAGGACGCGTCACTTCCAAGGAATTCATCCGTTTCCTATCAATGGCCAGAGGATCGCTTTGGGAACTTTCAACGCAGATTGAACTATGTGAACGATTGCATTATTTGGATAAAAACCAAACAGCAACGATTCATAGCAAGATAATAGAAATAGCCAAGATGATTAACGCGCTATCGAAATCAATTTCAGACTAATTAATAACAATTCCCTCCAAACTAGAAACCTCTGGAACGCGGATGCCAACTAAAAGCCAAAAGGGCTCAAGAACGCGGATGCCAACTAGGGACTAGGGACTAGGGACTAGAAACTATTTCAAGAAAATGAAAAAATTTATCTTTCTGGCCGTTTTGGCCATCGTTACCGCCCTCGGCGCCAGCGCCGAGAAAGGCGACATCGCCGTAGGCGCACAATTCGCTTATGCTTCCAAGAACTCCATGGCAGGCCTCGGCCTGCAGCTGCAGGTCGAACCCGTCAACCGATTCCGCATCGCCCCCGAGTTCATGTATTACTTCAAGAACAACGGCGTGAGCGCCATCAACGCCAACGTCAACCTGCACTACGTCATCCCCACCAGCAGCTCCTTCGCCATCTACCCGCTGCTGGGCTTCACCTATGCCAACTACAAGTACGACGGCGGCATTTTTACTGACGTCAATGAGGGTCATTGCGGTGCCAACGTGGGTGTGGGTGCCGAATACCGCATCCAGGACAGGCTCTCCTTCTTCAGCGAGGAGCGCTTCCAAATCATCGAGGACTTCAACCAGTCCGTCACCGTCCTGGGCCTGAAGTACACCTTCTGACGCAGGCCATGCGGGGCCATCCTCCCGCATTGAGTATCAGGATTTTACACTACAACAGTGCGGGCATCGACCCGCACTGTTTTTTCATCCCCATTTGCCACCTCCAAAGAGCTCCCCCTCCTCTAAAACAGCTCGCTACAGCGAGCGTTTTTTCCCTTTAACCATTAACCTCTAGCCATTTTCGACTGATTCGCTGACAAGAAAGGGCCGCGTCAGCAACTCCCCCTCTAAGTTAGAGGGGGTGCCGCGAGAGCGGCGGGGGCGTATGTAAACTCCCCCCAGGCGGGCTCCCCCTCCTCCGGCCTAACGGCCACCTCCCCCAGGCGGGGGAGGAGTTTGGGACGCGGATGCCAAATTAGTTTAATTCGCTTAATTCGAAGGCAAGAAAAAATCCGCCGACAAGAAAAGAAGGGCCGCGTCAGCAACTCCCCCTCTTAGTTAGAGGGGGTGCCGCGAGAGCGGCGGGGGCGTATGTACTCCCAGGCGGACTCCCCCTCCTCCGGCCTAACGGCCACCTCCCCCCAGGCGGGGGAGGAGTTTGGGACGCGGATGCCAATTCGATTAATCCGTAAAATCCGCCGACAAGAAAGGTTCACTGACAAGAAAGTTAACTGATAGCAAGAAAAATATGGCATGAAAATTGCAGATATTAGAAATATGGTATATCTTTGCGGGATAAAACGCGTTAAAGAGTTATCATAGAATGGGAGAAAGGTCTTGCTGGAAAGCCGATAGAAGCGATGATAGCAAAAGCGCCACGATTGATCGACTACAACAATTATCAGGAATATAAATGACTGATAAACAATAGACTTGCCTCTCTCCATCACTAGACAAACCGTTTGACACTTGTTGAGGATATTTTTTAACTGTTTAATATTTTTGTAATTATGAAAATGAAACTAACAACTTTGATGTTCAGCCTTCTCTTAGCAGTCGGCTGGACCAGTAATGTCTTCGCCCAGCCGACAACGTACTCGGCGGAGAGCATTAAAGATTTGACGTACTCGTGGACGGACGCCAGCGGCGTTACCCACTCCGACGAGCATTACGTCAAGTATGATGACGAAAAGAAAGCATGGGTAGCCCCCGAGGTTTCCGATCCTTACCAGATCTACGGTCTGTTGCGTGGCGTCTATATGGAGAAGAAACTTCCTGGCCCTTGGCAGAGCGCCTTTGACCAAAACAACGGCCGCGAGGACGACATCTACTATGGTGGCGTAAAAAAGGGCTGGGACATCCCCGGCACGCACGTGAGCGGTGGTGCAACTTCAACCATCGGCTCAAAAAGGATTACCGTCTCGAATGGTAATGATGGTTATTACTATACTCCCGCCAGGATCTATAGCATTAAAATCGTTTCCGGTTCCACGGTCATCTCCAGTTGGGACTACGCTACTAACGGTAACAGTTTACCATCGGGTATGAGCCTTAATTCAGGAAATACAAGCATTGATTATGAGACGAATGATAATGGCCAAAGACAATATTACCTGTCTTTCCTTGGCAGTGGTGGCAGCATTGACATCTCAGCAGCCTTGACAGCCGGCTACCCTAATGTAGAGATTGTCATAAACGCAAAGAGCGTAACTGGTATGAGTTCTATATCTGTAGGTGGCACATCGAAAGATATCAATACCGCCTATTATAGCAATTTTGCATGGAACTTCAACGGCGTAACTCCCGAGATCTTTGCCAGCAACACTTACAAGCCTGAAAAGGAGGGTTACACCGCTATTGTTGTGGCATTGAAGAATACTCCGTATATTGCTCCTGAGCCCTCGGGCTTTGGTGGATCTTCCGCCTATACTCAGCCCAGTGAGGTCATCAACTACATCAAAGAGAATATTCAGTTTGTAAAACTGCTGACCGACGGTCTGCGCATCACCGATGCGAGCGGCAACCCAGGCACCGTGTTCAACTGCGATGGCACTTACAACAAGTTCTTCTTCCTGGGCAAGGGCAAGGCCCGCCAGAAAGGTGCTGAGGTGCTTGCCAATATTAATAACGGCACTTATCCTGAATATGCTGGCGAGTGTGTCATCTTCTGGCCCATGTATGAGGAGTTCAGCCCGCAATCGGCTAAGCTTGTGGGCGCTTCGACGACCGTCGATTTCTTCGACCGAATGATGGAGGGTAACATCTATGACGTAGTTCACGACTGCGCAGGTGTAATCCAGAACAGGCACGAGTTCTCGTTGGCCGGTGAAGAGGGTACTGATGATTACGCCTTCACGGCCATGAACTTCTTCATCCCCGACTACCGCCTGAAATACTGGGTAGGAAGGGATAGTCTTTACAACAACGGATCCTACACTTATTATGACATTGACGGCCGCGACATGAATGCCATGTACAAAGTTGACGGCTCATCGCTTAGAGACGTCAGTGCTTACTATTCTAACTATGCCCAGTACAATCCCGACTATGCTCCCAAGGTGGGTATCTACAAGATTACCCTTTCGGCCACCGCAACCTTTGTTGGTAACGAAACAAATCCCGACCATACTCCAGGCAACTTGAACTATGTCGTGACGCTCCAGTGGGTATCGTCGCTGAACGAGATGTCGGGTACTACCGTGCCGCAGACCTATACTATCTACTGTTTCGACAATGTCACTGGCGAGAAGTTCGAGCTCGAGGCTACCGGTGTGACCAACCCCACCGGACAGACGACAGTAAGCTACCTCGTGCCTCAGCGCGAACACAGCTACACCATCGAATACATCGTTCAGGGTTCCCCCAACGACAGCGACCATCCCACCTTTGTGGCATGGAGTAACCGTGACTTCGTGGTCATCCCCGGTTGGGACGACTTCGTCGGCCTGCAGCTCGACCACCACGAGAGTGACTTCGTCTCCAACGAGATGGCCAACTACTACCGCAACTTCCTGGAAGTGGTCAACGAGGACGTTTACAATGGTTTGACCTTGGCCGAGATTACCGGCTCAAACGGTCAGGCACCCATGAGGGAGTTCACCCTCTACCGCTTTGAGTACGAAGAGGTCAAGAACAGCGAGACTGGAGAGGTAGAACTGGTTCCGAAGGAGCCTTATACCCCGATCGCTAAGCTGACCTTCGGCAATCCTAATGCTGATGGAACTGTTCCCTATACAGTCCAATATGAAGACAAAAACCCCCAGGTGGTTGAGAACTATACCCTCGGTACGGTAACCGATGCTTACAGCGTTGATAATTTGGGCATTCCACTCTCTGACGTAGTACGCGTCAAGGGCAATGGCGACCTCGTCATCTGGCCCAACAGCTATCATGCGAACTTCAAGTCCATCAAGGTGTATAACGGCAACACCCTTGTGACCAGCTGGGATTACACTCAGGACGACCTGCCCGACGGTAGCAACGGCACCATAAAATGGATTGTATCGCCCGGCTCGAAATGGGAAGTGTTCTACAACACGACCAACAGCGATAAGGTCGGTTACATGGAGGGCGGTGGCTACATCGCTATCCCCGGCATCGTGACCAACCCCGTTAACCCCAACCTGAGGGTTGAAATCGTGGCTTATGGTGACGGTTCTTCAGTGTCCAGAATCTCTGTTAACGATCGCACGCAGACCCTCGAAAATCGTACTGCTAAAACCTATAAATGGGGCGGCAATGGCGCAGACGATGTACCCATCTCGCCTTACGCAGCACCTAGACGTGATAACACTAATAACAACTCTAACAACTGATAAGCGATGAAAAAGATATATATTTTGACAGCAGTTTTTGCACTGCTCACACTGTCGCTTAACGCGCAAACGAGAGCTATCAAAAAGGTGGTCCAGCCGACTGCCCCGACCGAAAAGGTGGCCACTCCTCCTGACGGCAATTTCCGCATGGGTCCCTCAAAGACTTCCACGACACCTGTGACCCCTCCCTATACCAACGACTTTAGTACCAGCGATTTATGGAACTGGTGGCAGGTAATTAGTGATTCTTACGGTAACACTTGGACATACAATTCAAATGGCTACGCACAGTATCAATACTCCAGATACTATGCTGCCGATGACTGGCTGGTGACCGCTCCTGTTTATCTTGAAGCAGGAAAGACTTACAAGTTCTACATTGATGCCTGGTTAAGATCGACAACGTATGGTTATGAACGAATGGAGGTAAGGATGGCATCGGCCAACACAGCGAGCGCGCTTTCTGATGGAACAACTATAGTTTCAGCTACCAATGTGACTTCCACTACCTCAACGACCTTCGGTAACGAGAATATTACTGTAAGTACAACAGGCAATTACTATTTTGGTATTCATTGTATATCAGACCGAAACGTATATTATCTGTATGTCGATAACCTGGTAATTGATGTCGAAGAGCCTATTCACGACATGAAGGTTTATATGAGTCAACCGTCGCAGGTTTATGCGGGCCAAACGGCTACCGTTGCTGCAAAGGTGACCAATAGTGGTGATTTTGACGAGAGCAGCTATACTGTAACCATTAAAGCTAACGGCACTACCATCTCGACCCAGACAGTGAATGAGACACTCGCAGTTGGAGCATCTAAGATGATCTATGTCCAGTATCCCACCACCGAGGCTGGCACCGTTAACCTCACAGCCACTGTAGCATGCGCCAATGATGCCGAAGCGACCAACGACAATGCAACGGCATCGCTGTCGGTAATTGCAGTGCCCGCTCCTGAAAATGTTGCGGCCAACGCTAGTGATCATAACACAACCGTGACTTGGGAGGCTCCCAACATTGCACCGGTTTCAGTTACCGAAGACTTTGAGGACACCGAAAAGTTCAAACCATTCTCTATCGGTGGTATCAGTGCCACACAGCACACGGGTGCGATTGGTGGATGGACTGTCTATGACTCCACCGGTAAAGCGGTTTGGCCTGCTGATGATGCTACATGGCCCAATATGGGAGTACCACAAGCATGGATTGTATTCAATTCAGCAGAGGTGCCTGTTGTTCTGGAAGGTAATAGCGGCGACCAGTATATGGAATCGGTCTGCCCGGAGGACGGAACTACTACCAATTCATGGCTGATTTCGCCCGAGTTAAGCGGCAATGCTCAGACCATCACTTTCTATGAGTGTGTGATCTCTTCTAGTTACCCTGAAACTTATCAGGTGCTTTATTCAACCACCGACAACAATCCCTCAAGTTTCACTGCTATAGATCAGTTCACTACGTCACAGACAAGTTGGACCCTGCGTTCTGTAGAACTGCCTGATGGCGCCAAGTACTTCGCCATCCGTGACATCACGCAAAACCAATGGCTCATGGCAATTGACGATATCACATACGAAGTTGCTGGTGAGCAACCGGTATCCTATAACGTTTACCTGGATGACAATACACAACCGGTAAATGTGGACGCCAACACATTTAGCAATGACTTCAGCAATTTGACTTATGGCAGCCACACGTGCTATATCAGCGCAGTGTATGCCGGCAATATTGAATCGGCATTAGTGCCTGTCACGTTCCTCAACGAGGCCAAGACAGCCACACCTACTATCACCTACGATACTTCTAATAAGGGTTACGTCATTGTTACCGCTACCGGTAACGGCACTGTGACCTTGACCGTAGATGGCCAGACCGCTAGCAGCGAGACCGGCACTGTCAGCATCAAGGTCGTGCGCTCGCTCGAGGATCGTACCGTTACGGCTACCGCTACCGCCCTTGAGGAGGGCAAGACAGCTAGCGATCCTGCTACTGCTAATGTTCCCGTTACCGCACTCAACACTGAGCCAACCGCACAAGCTAAGGAAGGTCTGCTGCGCCTGCACCTGCTGATTGTTGACCAAATGAAGCAGGAGATTCCTGCCGACAACAGCCATCCCGACCGCTATGGCTACGTGCTGAAGTATGAGCCCAACGGCCCTGGCGGTGAAGGCACCAGGGAGAGCGGTACTGTCGATGTCCGCATCCAGAAGGCCGACTGCGAGGTAATGGGTGCCTATACCCTTACCGAGGTTGACAATGATACCATCATCGGTCGTCTCGATGAGCAAGGAAATATTGTCCACGACCAAGGTATCAAGATGCAAGTGATTACCGCCGACGTTGCTTACGACCTGTCTGACAGCAACGATATGCTCTACGAATACATCCTGCAAGGTGCTAAAAACGGTCTGCCCAGGTACAAAAATGACTATCTCACTAAGCTCCGCAAGACCCAGAACTTCACCTACGTGGAAATGTACGAAGGTGTGCCCTACAAGGGTCACGAGTTCCCCAACGGTGAGCACCACTTCTTCGAAGCCTATAACCCTGTGACGGAAGTATTCAATCCCGATGCCCTCGAGACGGGTGCCTATGCCACCGACTACATGACCTATGCTCCCTCGGTATCGACCTGGGGTGTTCAGCGCCGCTACTTCGAGGACGACGGTTTGGACAACACCTATGGTGCTCCCTACTGGAAGACCGCTGCCGGCCAGGTCACCATGGATGATTCAGAGCTCATGGCCGAGCGCCAGAAAAACCAGTGGAACTCGGTGAACTGGACGACCGATGCTGGTACTGCCAGCCTGTATATCCTGGACAAGGTTAAAGCCGTTGGTCTGCTGCCGCACACCGACAAAGCAACGGTTCAGTACGAGCCTTACATGTTCCGTATCTTCGTCGAGAGCCCGAGCGGCTCGCTGCGTCCCTACAGGGTTGTTGAAGCCGTTGAGGGCAGCGATACCGAGGGCGAGCACCTCGAGGCTTTGGTACCCGACGACAAGCTGACCGATGCTCAGAAGTATGGTCCCATCAGCGTATGGGAGAGCTACATCGAGTATGACAAGGATGGCAACATCATCGGTGCTGATGCTGAGAACGGTGTAATGATAAGCACTGGTCCCGACAAGTTATACACAAACCAGACGGCCTACACCTTCCAGAAGAACAAGGTACAGAGGGACGCAACTCCCGAGCCTACCGAGGAGAATCCTCATCCCACCAAGCCCATCTGGGACAAGGACAGCAACAACGCCATGTTCGGCGCCCTGAATGCCATCTCGCCCGAGACCGGCAAGATCTCGACCGACGACTTGAAGGTATTCGTTCGCTTCTACTATGCTGTGAAGGGCGAACTTGCTGACCACACTGTAGTAAGGTACAGTGCCGGAAACCGTGGCGAGGGTAGCCGTTCAGGTAACGGTGCCGAGTCTGGCGGTGGTTCAGCAGGCGCTGCAACCAGCGTATTCGAGATTGCTTACCATGGTGAGGTGGTAGGTCAGACCTACTACAACATCCAGGGTATGGAGAGCGAGAAGCCGTTCGACGGTGTGAACATCGTTGTTACCCGCTACAGCGACGGTTCCACCTCGGTGGCCAAGATCGTTCGCTAAACGCGACAGTCAACAGTGGGCTTCGGCCTGACTGGCGACTAATACAACTCAAAATCATTGCTGCCCGCAATTGCAGGCAGCAATGATTTTTTTTGGTCGGCGGATTATACGGATTAAGCGAATTGGCATCCGCACGTTTAACTCCCCCTCTAAGTTAGAGGGGGTGCCGCGAGAGCGGCGGGGGCGTATGTGAACTCCCCGGGAGAGCTCCCCCTCCTCCGGCCTAACGGCCACCTCCCCCAGGCGGGGGAGGAGTTTTGGGACGCGCGGATGCCATCATTATAATCCGTAAAATCCGCCGACAAGAAAAGAAGGTTCGCGTCAGCAACTCCCCCTCTAAGTTAGAGGGGGTGCCGCGAGAGCGGCGGGGGCGTTTGTGAACACCCTGGGAGGGCTCCCCCTCCTCCAGCCTAACGGCCACCTCCCCCCAGGCGGGGGAGGTGTTTTGGGGGCCGCATTGGCTGGTCAGAAAATTTACAGTTTTCGGTAGTTGAAAAGGATAGGCTGCCGACCAGAAAAGCACATTATTAAATAAAAAAATTCCCCCATTTGTATTGCATATTCCAAAATATAAGTAAATTTGCAGCCGAGAGTAAAAAAACTTGCAAAAATCTGAATATAGACCCACCAAAATCAAGTATAGATCAGGACGACTATATTCATAACCAAGAAGACTGGAATTCAAGTATCTATGTGGCCTGGAGTGTAACAACTAAGCACGTTCTTATCACACCCAACCACCCCACGGCATAACGCCCTCCACTTGAATACCGTTGACTTTTAACTGCAAGCACAAACCAAAATTTTTATATATATATAATTTTTTGTCTATTATGAAAAATAAGTTTTTAATTCTAATGTTCAGCCTTCTGCTAGCGGTAGGCTGGACCAGTAATGCTTCGGCACAGAGGCTCCCAGACAAGAGTCCGTTAGAACAGTACACTGCTACTGTTGCCAAAACGGCTCAAGAGAAGTATGTGTCCGATGTTGAGTCAACGAACGGCCCAGCGGCTCCTTCACACTCGACGACTGCAGCCAAGAAGGGCCAGCGCCGCTTCGGCCCATTCCGCGCCGGTCAGGAGCTCGATCTGAAGTCGATCACTAAGCAACAGGCCGACACTTGGACCTACACGTGGACCGATGAGTCGACCACGCCAGCCACGACGAAGACCAGCGCATTCAGTGAAGTGGCCAAGAATCCTTACCAGATGTATGAGCTGTTGCGCAATGTCTATATGGACCAGCGTTTCCCTGGCCCGTACTACAGCGCTTACACCAAGGATGACGTGCGCGAGCGCCAGGTTTATTACGGTGCCGTGGATGGCGGTTGGGATATTCCAGGTGCGACCCTGTCCAACACAAATGCCACGTTCTTCAAGCCCAATGAAACCACCAGCTCAGTGACCAGAGCACCCGGGTCAAACACAAATACCAATCTTCCCGTAAGAGGCAACTATCAAGACTATGGCTACCGTAGCCAGATGATTTATACGGAATCGATGCTTGGCCTGCAGAAAGGTGATATCATCACCTCACTGACGTTCTATCCGACGAACGGTATTAACTTTGCAGGTAGTACCATGTTAGTGACGTTAGGACAAACCGATGCCGACAACTTCGGCACCAGCAGCAGTAGCTCTGTTGCCCAACTTTCGACCTCCGGAATGCGGACTGTCGCTATTATCACTCCTGAAGTGAACACCAGTGCCACAACCTGGACAATCAAGTTTAACAAACCGTTCATCTATGAAGGAGGCAACTTATTAGTTGATATCTATTGTATAGGTTATAGCCATGAAGAAAATGGTTCAGGCACATACGGCTCTTCCACTTTCACTGGCCAAAATCAAACCAACTACCAGAGTCTTTACGTTGGTGGCACCTCTTCCGCAACCCCATCAACGGATAAAACAGGTACCAACAGCCAGTTCCTGCCGAAAGCCAAGTTTGATTACAAACGGTCGACATATCAGCAAACGACCTATAATCCCGCAATCCAGTTTGGTGATATCACCATCTCTGGAACTAACTCATATGCGATGATTAACTCCATCAAAGTCAAATCTGGCAACACAACGCTATTCAGCTGGGACATCTCGACAGATGGTACTGCAGCAACCACAGGCGAATGGCCTTACGGTATGACGTTGGAATACTGGGGCGCTTATAGCGATGGCTCCGCTATTACATTTGATTCAGATCTTCATAAGATAACCTTGGATGATTGGCTGTTTATGGGTTATAGTACTCTGACTGTTGAAATCAGTGCCGCTAACAATCAATCAACCTATGCTGCCTCACTGATCGTCAATGGCGAAGCCAAAAACATCACAACTCCATATTCCAGCGCACAGGGTACACCTGAGACAAAAACTTGGACATTCAACGCTAGCGATTTTACTTATCCCTACACGAAGTATGATCCCGATTATTACAAGCCCACACAGGAAGGTTACACCGCCCTTATCGTGGCTGTAAAGAATGAGACGTCTCATCCGTCCTCTAACTCCACCTACCAAGGCAGCTTCTTTACTACCAAGGAAGAGATCGTCAATTATCTTGCCGCCAATGTTGACTCGATCCAGTTGTTGACCGACGGTATCCGCATCGGCAAGGGCAGCGACTACAGTATCGGTACCGTGTTTAACAACAGCGGCACCTACAACAAATTCTTCTTCCTGGGCAAGGGACAGGCTAAGCAAAAGCCCGATGTCATTATCAACAAGGAAATCGCCTTAAAACATGCTGTGGGCGAGCTCGTTCCATTTAAGTGTATGTTTGAGCAGTTCAGCCCGACCACTGGTGGACAAGGCGATGAAATCACCAACTTCTACAGCTTGATGAACGAGGGTAATGTCTATAATGTGGTTCACGACTGCCGCGACGTGATCAATCTGGGTCACCAGTTCTCGATGTCCGGCAATAGCGAAACTAAGGCCTACGCTATGACGGGTATGAACTTCTTTATTCCCGACTACCGCTTGAAGTACTGGGAAGACACATGGGGTGGCTATACCGTTGACGGTCGCATCACCAACCCGTACCAGGTTGTGAGCACCGATGGCAATCCTGCACAGCACCCGAATTTGATGTTCAGGGATCCCGTATTATATTCCTTCTGGTATGCCTGGTACAACCAGGATTATGCACCCAAGGTAGGTCTGTACAAGATTACCCTGGATGCTGTCGCCACGCCCGTGGACTATGACTACAACGAGGGCAACCGCAACTATGCCGTGACACTGACTTGGGTATCGTCACTCAACGAGATGACTGGTCACGATGTGCCGCAGATCTACACCGTTTGGTACTGGGATCCCATTACCGGCGAGAAGAAGCACGTCGAGGCCATCGGCATCACCAATGGCGAGACTGGCTTGACGACCATTACCTATCTGGTAGAGCAGAAGCCCCACAGCTACATCATTGAATACGTCGTAGAGGGACGTCCCAACGATGGCAACGAGCATCCGCAGTTTGTTGCAGTAAGCAACGTCGCAGGCGTGGTCATCCCGGGCTGGGAGGACTTTATCGGACTTGAACTCGACCACCACGAGAGCGACTTCGTAGTCAGCGACTTGGCCAACTACTACCGCAACTTCCTCACTGTCGTTAACGAGGACCTGGCCAACGGCTTGACCATAAGTAAGATCACCGGTGCCGACGGCGGCACACCGATGAACGAGTTCAACCTCTACCGCTTCGAGTACGACACTGACGGTGTAACACACCTCAACGAGAAGAAAATCGCTACGCTCACGCTCACTAACCCCACAAGCGAGCAGGTGAACTACACCGTAACCTATGATGATGTTAACAAGCAAGAGCAATATGAGCCCTCCGGTGAAAATGAAGATCCCGACAAGTATGACCTGGATCCTACTCACATGGACGTGCCCCTCACGGGTGTTATTCGCGTCAAGGGCAATGGAGACCTCGTCATCTGGCCCAACAACTTCCACTTGAACTTCAAGTCCATCGTCATCAAGAGCAACGGCGTTGCCATCCCCGGCTATTCGTGGAATGCCAATACCGACACTGACCTGCCCGCCGGATGGTACATGTCCACAGGTTCCAAGTGGGAAGAGTACGTTACCACAACCACCGGTGACAAGGTCGCTTATGTTGAAGGTGGCGGATACATCTACATCCCCAACATGCTCAACAACAGCAACTACCCCAACCTGACGGTAGAAATCGTTGCCTATAATGACGGTGCCGCTGTGACCAGGATCGCCGTGAATGATGTGAACAAAACCATCACCAGCACTCCTGGCATCACCTATACCTGGGGCACCGAGATTCCCATCTCGCCCAGCGCAGCACCCAGGCGTGACAACAACAATAACAACTCTAACAACTGATAAGCGATGAAAAAGATATATATTTTGACAGCAGTCTTCGCACTGCTCACTCTGTCGCTTAACGCGCAAGTACTAGCTAGCAAGTATGGTACGGAGGCTCCTCTGAAATCATCGACCGTGAAGGCTAAGGCACCCAACCGCGCCGTATCGGTAACGGTTAATGAGAATGCTACTACTACCAACGAATATATACCCGTATATGGTTACTATTCTGAAAGAACTGCCAAGGACCAAATAATTTATACTGCTTCACAGCTGAATATACCAAATGGTTCCCAGATTACTTCATTGACGTTCTATACTAGTAGTGGATTTACTTTCAACGGTGGTACAATGACTGTTTCATTAGGCTCTACAACAGAGTCTTCCTTCAGCTCTCAAACCGCCCTTTCATCTAATTGGACTCAGGTCGCTTCATTCACACCTTCATATTCAAATGTGACTGAGTGGACGATTAACTTTACTACTAATTATCTTTATACTGGTGGTAATCTTATTGTCCAAATTGAACACACAGGCGCAAATTCTGGTACTGTTCATTCGTATTTCTATGGAGCAGAGATAAGCAATATGAGTTTATACTCATATGAAGGTTATACCGGCACCTCAGCAACTCGTTATAGGTTCCAGCCTAAGACTA
>JAEEGI010008941.1_pt1 | contig 22043 bp, 15 predicted proteins | sample 8958751 | NCBI WGS metagenome assembly JAEEGI01 (sample SAMN16246545, study PRJNA631951) | gut metagenome | biome: gut microbiome; feature: rumen; material: KS-attached | host: Bos | place: Iran: Karaj | collected 2018-10 | reverse complement strand
TTCGGGTCATTGATGGTCTCTTTACACTTCCCGGCCCCGTCGCCAATAAACAGGACAGGACCTTCGGCGAGATATTCCTTGAAAGAGTCTTCGGTCACTACGCTGGCGACTGTGGGGGAGATCTGGCGGCAGTCGGGGGTGAACACTCCAGTATAGACTTCCATTCTCCGAGCGTCTATCATCGGGATTATGTACTTGCATCCTTCTGGCACAAGCCCTTCGTCGAGAGCCTGCCATGCCAGAGTGTCCAAGGTCCCGATGGAGATCAGAGGGATCCCGGCACCGAAACAAAGCCCCTTGGCAGTTGACACTCCGACTCTCAAGCCAGTGTACGAGCCTGGTCCTTTCCCTACCGCCACGGCGTCGCAGTCGCTGACTTTAAGTCCCTTTTCCTTGAGCATTTCACTGACATAGGGGGCTGTCATTGAAGCGTGGGCGCGGGGTTCCTCGCTCAACCTCTCGCAGACCACCTTCCCGTCCTCCACCAAGGCGGTGGAGCATAGTGATGTGGATGTCTCAATAAGAATCAGTCTTCGCATCATCACTTCTTGAATATCAAACCTTTAAGATATGGGAATACGATGTCGGCCAACTCTTTGACAGGGTTGTAGAATATGGATTCATCAAGCTTCTCAGGGGACACGAAGGGGATGTTGGAGTTGATCGCGTCGAAAAGAATTATGACCAGTCCTATGATCAGGAACACCTTGATAAGTGCGAAGACAACTCCGAGGAGTTTGTTCAGCCAGCCAAGCATGACAACTTTCAAGACCTTCTCCACACCTTTGCCGACGAGGTGAGTGATTATCATCACTATCAGGAGGATGATAGCGAAAGCGATGACATGCAATATGGTTGGTGAGACTTCAGTGTAAGACTGAAGGTAGTCTCCGAGAGGGACTGAGAACTTGAAAGAAAGCCATGCGCCAAGGATGAGCGCGACCAGAGAGAAAGCCTGGCTTACGAACCCCTTTGACAGTCCGTGAATCACTGCCGGCACGCAGCAGATGATGATTATTATGTCAATTATACTCACTTTTTCTCCACTTGATTTATAATCGGGAAATGCCTATCTTTGCAAATTCGGTTGAGCCTCTGTTTCGTGAGGCCTTCCGGATGCAAAATTAGAAAGAAAATTATGACATTCAAAGAGTACAAAGGACTGGATTTGGTTTCCGTAGGGAATGAGGTCCTTGAGAGATGGAAGAAAAACCGCGCTTTCGAGAAGTCCTTGGAAGTGAGGGAAGGTGCGCCTGAGTTCATTTTCTTCGAGGGACCACCGTCCGCCAACGGTAAGCCCGGGATCCATCACGTTATGGCCCGTTCGATCAAGGATGCGATTTGCCGCTATAAGACCCAGACCGGCTTCAAGGTCAACCGCCGGGCTGGCTGGGACACCCATGGGCTGCCTGTGGAGATTGGCGTCGAGAAGAAACTCGGCATCCACAAGGAAGACATCGGGACCAAGATCTCAGTTGAGGAGTACAACAAGACCTGCCGTGAGGAGGTCATGAAATACACCGCGGAGTGGGAGGAGATGACCCAGCGTGTGGGCTATTGGGTGGACATGAACGACCCTTACATCACCTACGACAACCGCTACATCGAGACTCTTTGGTACCTCCTGAAAGACATCTATAACAAGGGATTGCTCTACAAGGGCTATTCGATCCAGCCTTATTCACCATCCGACGGTACCGGGTTGAGTTCTCATGAGCTCAACCAGCCTGGATGTTATAAGGATGTGACGGACACGACCGCCACTGTCCAGTTCGAGGCTGTCAGGGATGATAAGTCAGAGGCGCTTTTCGCAGGATCCGACGCTCCCGTGTATTTCCTCGCATGGACGACCACTCCCTGGACTCTTCCGTCCAACACAGCCCTCTGCGTTGGTCCCAAGATCGACTATGTAAGGGTCCTGTCTTTCAATCCTTACACAGGCGGCAAGGCCATTTTCGTCCTCGCTAAGGAGCTAGTCGGCGCATGGTTCAATCCCAAGGCCGCATCTATTCCTCTTGAGGACTATAAGCCTGGTGATAAGCTGGTTCCATACAAGATTCTGGACGGATCGTTCAAAGGAATGGACCTGGTCGGCATCCGCTACAGGCAGCTGATTCCTTGGTTCACTCCAGTTGAGGAGGGCGAGCCTTTCAGGGTGATCTCCGGCGATTATGTCACCACGGAGGACGGTACCGGAATAGTCCATATCGCCCCCACTTTCGGAGCTGATGATAAGAAGGTTGCGGCCAATTATGGTGTCCCTGGCATCATGGTCATCGACAAGGATGGCAAGAAACAGGCCCAGGTCGATCACGAGGGACGTTTCTGCCGCATCGAGGATTTGGATCCGGATTATGTCAAGAAATATGTTGACCCGACTTACCAGGAATTCTCCGGAAGGTATGTGAAGAACTCTTTCGATGACTCCATCCCCGCTGACGCGCCCACTTTGGATGTGGATCTCTGCATGATGATGAAGCAGGATGGACGGTGCTTCAAGATCCAGAAGCACACCCACAGCTATCCTCATTCCTGGCGTACCGACAAACCGGTGCTTTATTACCCTCTGGATGCCTGGTTCATCAAGACAACCGCTGTCAAGGACCAGATGGTGGCTCTGAACAAGACTATAAACTGGAAGCCGGAATCCACCGGTACGGGCCGTTTCGGACAGTGGCTTGAGAACATTCAGGATTGGAACCTGAGCCGTAGCCGTTTCTGGGGGACTCCGCTTCCTATCTGGCGTACCGAGGATGGCAAGGAAGAGATTTGCATCGGTTCCGCCGCCGAGCTGTATTCAGAGATCGAGAAGGCCGTGGCGGCTGGTGTCATGCAGTCTAATCCTTTGAAAGAGAAAGGTTTCGACCCGTCCGACATGAGCAAGGCCAACTATGATAAGATTGATCTTCACAGGCCTTATGTCGATAATATATTCCTTGTCAGTCCTTCCGGAAAGAAGATGACAAGGGAGACCGATCTTATCGACGTGTGGTTTGACTCCGGTGCCATGCCGTATGCCCAGGAGGGACTCAGAAACCTCGGCTCAAGTTGTTTTGGCAGCACCTCTGACTTCATCGCTGAGGGAGTCGATCAGACTCGCGGTTGGTTCTACACCCTCCATGCGATCCATACGATGGTCAGCGGCACTCCCGCTTTCAAGACTGTCATCTCCAACGGCCTCGTGCTGGACAAGAACGGGAACAAGATGAGCAAGCGTCTCGGGAACGCGGTGGATCCGTTCGAGGCTCTCGACAAGTATGGCGCCGACGCCTTGAGGTGGTACATGATGACCAACGCCCAGCCTTGGGATAACCTCAAATTCGATGAGTCCGGAGTTGACGAGGTCCGCAGGAAATTCTTCGGGACGCTCTACAACACCTATTCCTTCTTCGCTCTCTACGCCAATGTGGATGGTTTCGATCCTTCAGCCCCGTCGTTGGAATATTCCAAGAGGCCTGAGATTGACAGGTGGATAATCTCATTGCTCAACACTCTGAAAAAGAAGGTTCACGCCGCATACGAGGATTTCGACATAACCCTTGCCGGCCGTATGATCCAGGACTTTGTCTGCGACGACCTCAGTAATTGGTACGTCCGCCTGAACCGCAAACGTTTCTGGGGCGGCAAGATGGACGAGGATAAGCTCTCTGCCTACCAGACTCTGATGGAAGCACTTGTGGATGTGGCTGTTATGGCCGCTCCGATAGCGCCTTTCTACATGGATCGTCTCTATTTGGATCTTGTTCCGGATGGGGAGGAGTCTGTGCATTATGTCATGATGCCCGAAAGCGATCCTTCCGTCATTGATCCTGATCTTGAGGAAAGGATGGCTTTGGCGCAGAAGGCGACCTCGATGGTCTTGGCTCTTCGCCGCAAGGTTTCGATCAAGGTTCGCCAACCTCTTTCGAAGTTGGTCATTCCTGTCATCTCAGACAAGGTTCGCGCCCAGCTTGAGCAGGTCAAGGGGATCATTCTTGGCGAGGTCAATGTCAAGGAGGCCGAGTTCATATCCGACACTACCGGCATCATCACCAAGAAGATCAAGCCGAATTTCAAGACTCTCGGTAAGGTTTACGGCAAGCAGATGAAGGAAATCGCGGGAGCCTTCGCCTCTCTCGATCAGGCCGTCATCTCCGACATTCAAACCGCTCAAGCGGCTGGTAATGAATATGTTCTGCCTTTGCCTTCCGGTGATGTCGTCCTTGGCCCTTTGGACTACGAGATCTCCTCTGAGGACATGCCAGGATGGCTCGTGGCCACCGAAGGACCTCTCACCATCGCTCTTGACATCCAGATCACTGAAGACCTGAAGAAAGAGGGTGTGGCGAGGGAGTTGATCAACCGGATCCAGAATCTCAGAAAAGACAGTGGATTTGAGGTGACTGATAAAATAGAAGTTATTATATTTGCAGACGAAAAAGCGAGTGGTGAGATAACGCCCGCTTTGGAAGTTTACAAGGAATATGTCTCAGCCCAGACTCTTGCGATTTCAATAGCGGTGGAGGATCTGGCGGGCGCTCCCGAAGGAGCGGCTGATGTGGAGTGGGATGAGGGCGCTTTGAGAATGGTGCTGAATAGAAGATAACAACCTGATTTATAGTTTTTTTGCCATGTCAGAAGACATAAAAGAGAATGCGGTTCCCGAAGTGGAGAAGACGCGTTATAGCGATGATGAGCTTGCCGAGTTCAAGGTCATTATCAATGAGAAGTTGGATAAGGCTCGGAAGGAATATAACACCCTTCGCCAGGTGATCATGCACAATGGCAGCAATGACATTGAGGACACCACGCCGTCTTTCAAGACCGTTGAGGACGACGGGGCTTATCAGCTTTCCAAAGAAGAGGCCAGCCAGCTCGCCCAGCGGCAGTACAAGTTCATCCAGAATCTTGAGGCCGCCCTTGTCCGCATTGAGAACAAGACTTACGGCATCTGCCGTGTGACCGGGAAACTTATCCCCAAGGAGAGGCTGCGTCTCGTTCCGCACGCCACCTTGACAGTTGAAGCCAAAGAGATGCTCGCCAAAAAAGGCCGCAACTAGTGAAGCTTTCTAAAGGAAATAAGTTACTGATCCTGGGGATCCTCCTTGTTGTCATTGACCAGATCATCAAGGTCCTGGTCAAGACAAATATGCACATCGGACAGCATATCTATGTGATAGGCAATTGGTTCCAGATTCTCTTCATAGAAAATGAGGGGATGGCTTTCGGAATGAAGTTCGGTGGTGCGATTGGGAAGTTCCTCCTTTCATTCTTCAGGATAGGACTATTCGCCGCCCTTTGCTGGTGGATATCCTCACTCGTCAAGAAGTCAGTTGATGAAGACGGTAAGCCGGCTCTGCTGGCCAATGGTGCCAAGAGGGTCCCTACTGGGGTGCTGATAGGTCTCACATTGATAACAGCCGGTGCCTTCGGGAATATTATCGACAGCCTGTTCTATGGCCTCATTTTCGATTACGCTCCGTTTATGTTCGGCAGGGTGGTCGATATGCTCTATTTTCCTATAATAGACACTACGTGGCCAACTTGGATGCCATTTGTCGGAGGCAAGGATTTCCTTTTCTTCGCTCCGGTGTTCAACTTCGCTGACAGTTGTGTGACAGTTGGAGCCCTATATCTCATCTTCTTCCAATACAGGTTTTTCGCCCGTGACGACCAGCCGGATGATAAACTTGCCTCAGGTGAGAAGAAATAATTTTGGCAGGACGGATTTTATCTTTATCTTTGCAGTCCGCTGAATGTAGCAAAATATTGGAGGTGTGGCCGAGTGGTCGATGGCGGCAGTCTTGAAAACTGTTGAACGGCAACGTTCCGGGGGTTCGAATCCCTCCGCCTCCGCGCAATGCAAAGCAAATGCAGGCGCCGCACGAAAGTGCGGCGTTTGTGTTAAGAGGCCATCCGTCAAGCGTTTGCGCTTGTAAGGACTGGCCTCTTGAGTCCTGGAGGTAGTATAAGTCCTATAGACAAAATCGGCCAAAACCGGATAGCGTTCAGGGGTCAACTCCTTTTCCATGGCAGGGGAGAAGCGCCTAAGAATGTATCTGATAGATGTCTTGGCATCTTCAACGGCCAGAGCGCCTCTCTCGGAAGTCCTTAACATCTTCCCGTTCTCGTAAACGATGCTGTCCATTTTGAAAGCCTCACTTCCGAATGCCGGAGGATCAGGAAGGAACTTCGTCGCGTCAGGCATCTGCTCGACGCTAAGGAAATACTTAGCCTTCTCAACCTTGTTGGAAGATTGCGCAAAAGAAGGTTGGGCAAGCAGGATGCCCACGGCCATGAAAGCTAAGAGGATTCTCTTCATATATGCTAATTATTTGTCAGACAAATATTTCCGCAGAGGCCTGTCGTATAGCCTCATGCAAAGGATGGCGATGAGAAGGCTCACCACGACGACCAACAGGGCCGCTGGCCAAGCCTCCTGGAAGGTCTTGGACACCCCGTTGCCATCAAATCCCATATAGTAATAATACAAGTAGAACAGGGGATAGTGGACCATGTAGAGGGGATAAGAAAGGTCGCCCAGGAAAGTGCATGTGGATTTGGTCCGTTCGCCGTAGGAACTGTCGGATGCTCCCAACCAGACAAGGCAAGGGAATACCACAATCACGCAGAAAGCCTCGAAGAGGCCATTCCGCCAAGTTTCGCTGCCTATGGTAGGCAGTACGGCCACCATCAATAGTATCAGGCCGCAGAGAAGGAATGCCTTCTTGACCTTGATTGGCCGGAATATCCTTGCCATCAACATACCCATCGTGTAGGGGAACAGCATCCGGATGAGTCCTTCCCAGAAGCCTCCATCGATGAAAGACCAGCCTACTCCCAGAAAACCATCTCTGGCCGAGATGCATGCCAACAGGGCGCCGGACGCTACGCACAGTACAGCCAGAGCCCATTTCGGCAGTCTTCTGAGGAGGAGGGCATAAAGGATGTTCCCGATATATTCAAAGAACAACGACCATGAGGGGCCGTTGAGGGGGAACATCTCCCCGTTGCCCCTGACTTCGTAGGGTGAGCCTGGAGCCGCTGGAATCATGAACATGGCCAGAAGCATCGCGAGCATCACCATGCCGGTTCCCACATGTGTCCCGTCCCATTTGACGCTTCCCTGGATGAGGAAAGTGACAGCTCCGATCACAGCTCCCATCACAACCATCGGGTGGAGTCGGATCAGCCTTCGCTTGAAGAATCCTCCCGTGGTCATCTTGCCCCAGCGGCTGTCATAGGCATAGCCGATGACAAATCCGGACAGTATGAAGAAGAAGTCCACGGCTAGATAGCCGTGCGGTATAGGAGTCCCAGGAAGCAGCTCGAACACATGGTATATAATCACGATCAAAGCCGCGACTCCCCGGAGTCCATCCAGTATGTCGTAGTGAGGTTTGCTGTCTTTGAGTATCATAATTGGCAAAGATAATATTTTCTTATATTTGTCTCATTATGAAAAAGGGAAGGATCATCCGTGAGGCGAGGGTGGCTGACATTGACTGCATAATCCCTGTCTTGGAGGCCGCTAAGGGGATCATGCGTTCCGACGGCAATATGAGCCAGTGGTCGGACGGTTATCCCTCGAAGGAAGCGATCCTCGCCGATATCAGCCGGAGTGGCGGTTTCGTCATTGAGGATCCGGCCAATGTGATTGTCGGCTATTTCGCCTTCCTGCCGTCACCGGAGCCGACTTATGGCTACATTGAAGGCGGCGAGTGGCTGGACGACGGGAAGCCTTACCATGTTATTCACAGGATAGCCAGTTATCCTGATGTCCACGGAATATTCTCGGACATTATGGAATTCTGCTTCTCAAGGGATCCTAATATACGGATCGACACCCACCGGGACAATTCGATAATGCGCCACAACATCGCCAAACATGGATTCACTTATTGTGGCATAATCTATCTCGAGTCGGGCGACGAGAGGCTCGCTTATCAGTCTGACAGGACTTTGACCGGCCCCAATAAGCCTGATGGAAGCAGCTGATCCTCAGCGGAATAGTGATGCCAAGTGGTGAAGGTGTGGCGTTCCTCCTTGGGAAGGGCCTCATCACCGATGAGGCGGTTCTGCCATAGATTCACGACGATCACCCTCAGATGGTTATTCCCTTCAACCAGGGCATTGCTTGTGCTGATGGTCCAGGGCTCGGTCCAGACGACTCCAAGGTTTTTATCATTGAGGAACACCTGTGCCATGGCCTTGACATCCCCAAGGCTTATCTTGTAGTTCTTGGCGGGATCAAGACCCTCCATAGTGAAGTCAGTGTCATATGTCGCCGTCCCGGAATAGTATTTAATCCCCAGATCCGGACTTTCTGTCCAGTCAAACAGCTCCGTTATGGTCACAGGCTCCTCAGGACCACCCCATTCCGGGTCGAAACGGACCGTCCAAGGTCCTTCCAATGAAGCCGCTTGGATCGCTTCCGCACGGTCTTTCGGAGCTTGGGCCCTGGAGAGCTTATCTTTCGGGAATACAATGAAATAACCTTCGTGCGGCTCGAATCTCAGAGGCATTTTTGTGATAGTTCCGTCGTCGGAGAAAGTAGCGACTTCCTCATGTAGTCCCACCATCGGGTCCCAAAGCTCAGGCGCCCTGCCGGTAGTGCGGAAAGAACAGGTCGTGGAGACAGCATCTCCGGTGCGGTTCGAGACGAAATAGATCTCCGCCGCTGGTAGGGTCCTGTGAGTGAAACGTATGCAACCGGCTTCCGACACGAAATCAGGTGGCGTCATCTTGGAAAGGATGGCGGAGGTATATTCATAAGGAGGGTAGAGATTGTCCGATGGCCCGTAGTAGTTGATGACATTACTGGAAGCGAACAGCTCGCTGGAGAGTTTCGCCACTTCTTCGTCGCATGCTGGGTAGTCCGAAAGGCTGGGGGAGTTCTTGAAGGGTTTTCCAACGATTGTGGCTCCCGCTTTAGCCAGCCGGATTATCTCCTTGAGCAAGGCTGGAGTCGCTGTCGGATAGTCAGGTAAAACCAATAGATTGTAGGTGGCTCCGGAAGGGAACACAATATTCCCGCCTTTGACTTTTGCCGAAGCGAGCATGCTGGGTGGGCAACCGTCGAAACTGTAACCCTTGCGGTCAGGCATGAAGGTGCCGGCTTCATCGTAGGCTGAATCTGGCGCCCGGAACACATGCGGGGTGCTCTCAGGAGCTAGATAGAGTACATCCGCGACGGTCCGTCCCCTTTGGAGAAGGTACTGTGAGCGTCCGATGTAAGTGTGATACGCATGTGACATTGTCCACCATGTCTGTCCACGATCCCAGTGGACACCGTAAGGCCCCATGGTCATCCCGGGACGAATTGAATCGGGCAGGCATTGATGCTGGAAGGTGTGGAACATCAATCGGTTAATGCCGGCCGCAAGAGCCCAGTCAGTCTGGTTCTTCATAGCTCCGGGATACTGTCGCCATGCGTCGAATTGGGCTGTGAATGACTCTGCCGGGACTACATTTTGGCCCAGGAGGTGGGCGGCTGATGTGCCTTCAGCAGGGGCGAAGGTGGTGTTGAAGCCGAATCCGTCGCTCCAGAACTCCGCCATGGGCATATCGGCCGCCACGGCCAGCTCCAGGTCGGCGGTGGGATTCATGTCGTAGGGCTCGATAGACACCTTAAGTCCATGCTCACGGGCATATCTCTTGACAGCTCCGACATGATTTTCTATCACGAGATCCTGGGCGGTCTTGCGGACATCCCAGAGGAAACGCTCTGTCATCAGGCTGTCTCCTACGATAAAGCCATTATAGGCCGGGAAATATGGCAGCGGATCGTAGCCGCGGCGTTTGATGAACTCCTCCCTGAAATTCTGGTTCCAGTTCTGGGCACCCATCTCCCAACTGTCCATGTGCAAGAGCTCAATGCCGCCATTCTTGTTAGACAGGCTTCCACCGCACGCTTCAAAAAGCTTGTCCGTGAAATTTGACAGGTGGGCCCTGAGGGCTTCCTCATCGAACTTGTCACACTCCATTCCCACTCCTGGCACCGGAGCCGGTCTGGTGCTCGCTCCATTGTTCCTGGCTCCCATCCTAAGGATTGTCCATTCACCTTCAGGCGCGTCCCAAGTCAGTGTGCCGTCCGGAAGCATCTTATCCGTGATGTCGATAACCTTCGCAACGTCCACCGCACCCTCTTCGGTCTCGCCGGATAGCGGCCCTTCGGGAGCGGGGAAATACGGCCTCACTCCCTTCATCGAACTGTAGGGATGGCGGATGAAAAGGCCCTTTTCCTGTATGTCAGCCATTCTCTTTTCGGACGAAGGGGTAGGGAACGCCAGCACGCTTACATCCTCATAATAATCTTGCCAGTCCTTAAGCATTTTCGGCGTGAAACTATCTTTCCCGAAGTAAGGTGGATTAGGGGCGGGAACGGGCAGCGTCACCTGAACCTTCTGGCCTCCGGAAACATCTGTCCTTGAGGCCATTAGATGCCGCATGGACTGTTCGCCCTTCACCCAAGGGCCGCCGCTTCCGGTCCAGCCTGGGCCTATGCCCAGCACTATCTTGATGCCGACTCTCTCGCATTCACTGACAATGTGTTTGAATATATCCACCCACTCAGGGCTCATAAAATCAACTTTGCCTCTTGGCACACCCACGTTTACTTCCAGGAAGACCACATAGCCTATGCCCTGATCGCGCATGGATTCAAGGTCTTTGGTGATGCCTTCTTTTGATAGGTTACCGTCCATGAAATACCAATAGACTCCAGGGCGGGCATCATCAGGAGGGGAAAGGAAACTCTCCGACAGGCTAACGATGGAGGTCTTGTCTGTGGCCGGCTGGGAGCAAGCCGCCAATGCGGCACAAACGAGCAGGGCCGCGATTCCAAGGCAGTTGAAAGACTTCATATCAGGGTGAAAATTAGTGTTCTATGCGAAGATAATAATTCCGCCGTTTTTCCACAACTTTCATTATCTTCGCGGTACTTTGTGTATTCTTTGAATGTTATGGCGGATTATATCCTCGGAATTGAGTCAAGTTGCGACGACACTTCGGCCGCTGTGTTGAGGGATGGTTGTCTGCTATCCAATGTGATAGCGAGCCAGCAGGTCCATAAGGACTTCGGAGGGGTTGTTCCTGAATTGGCCTCCAGGGCACATGAGCAGAACATAGTCCCTGTCGTCAGCCAAGCTTTGGATAAGGCTGGAATCAAGGCTGCCGACCTGACCGCCATAGCCTTCACCAGAGGACCTGGACTCTTGGGCTCTCTTCTCGTCGGAACCTCTTTCGCGAAGGCCATGGGTATAGCCCTTGACATCCCCATCATTATGGTCAATCACCTCCAGGGACACATCCTGGCGGGTTTTGTGGATCAGGAGGGCAAGGAGAACCGCCATCCGGCTTTCCCGTACCTTTGTCTCCTTGTCTCTGGCGGCAACTCCCAGATAGTGAGGGTGGACAATCCTTTGGAATACACTATCCTGGGTCAGACCATAGACGATGCGGTCGGAGAGGCTTTCGACAAATGCTCGAAGATGATGGGGCTCGGCTATCCTGGCGGGCCGGTCATCGACCGTCTTGCCAAGGAAGGCGATCCTAAGCGGTTCCAGTTCGCGAAGCCCCACATACCAGGCCTCGACTACAGTTTCAGCGGTGTTAAGACTTCGCTCCTTTATTTTGTCAGGGACGAGATAGCCAAGGATCCGGATTTCATAGAAAAGAACAAGGAGGACATCTGCGCCAGTTTCCAGAAGACCTTGATAGACATCCTTATGGACAAACTTGTCAAGGCAGCCCGCCAGACAGGAATCAAGGAGATCACGATCGGAGGTGGAGTGTCCGCGAACAGCGGGCTCAGGGCCAGGGTGGAGGCTGAAGGGAAGAAGAGGGGCTGGAACACCTACCTCCCCGAGTTCAAGTTCACGACCGACAACGCCGCGATGATCGCGGTTGCCGGCTGGTTTCGCTACAAGGCAGGGGAGAGGACCCCGCTTGATGTGGCTCCGGTTTCAAGAATAGCTGATTATTAATAAGATATAAAATGATAGAATTTGAGATGACAGGCCGGGTAGGCCGTGACCTGAGACCAGACGACGTGAGGATTGTGGCCGCCCGAGAGATGAACCTCAGGGGAAATGCCGTGATCAATGTGATTGATCCGACCAAGTCCTTCCAGCCTACTTTCCCCAACGCTGATGTGACATGCGTCATCGCCCGCAGGTCGATCGATGCCAGAAATGATGTGATATACCGCTATAAAATAGAAGGTTACAATCACCGGTTTGAATCCTACGTCCCCTATGAGGTGGCTGAATACAAGGATGTCTCCGAGGCAGAGAGCGTCATCATTATAGGGGCCGGCCCCGCCGGTCTTTTCGCGGCGCTTAAGCTCCTGACCCTTGGAATAAAGCCCATCATCTTGGAAAGAGGCAAAAATGTCCGTGACCGCAAGTTTGACATGGCCAAACTGACTCGTGAGGGAGTTCTGGATCCCGACTCCAACTTTTGCTATGGAGAAGGTGGTGCCGGGGCTTTCTCTGACGGGAAACTTTACACCAGGTCCTCCAAACGGGGTGACATCAGGGAGGTGCTCCAGCAGTTCGTGAATTTCGGGGCCAACCCCCAGATTCTTGTGGACGCCCATCCCCACATCGGTACCGATCGTCTTCCGAAGATAGTTGAGAACATCCGGTTGACCATTGAGGAAAAGGGAGGAGAGTACCATTTCGGTACCAAGGTGACGGATATCACCCTGAAAAAAGACGGCACGATTGAGGTCAAAGCTCTTGACAGTGAGCATCTTACAAAGACCACCGGCAAGCCTAAGTCAGTGAAATATTCCGCGAAGAAAGTTATTCTTGCCACCGGCCATTCCGCTAAGGACATCTACGAGATGCTTCAGGCGAAAGGATGTGAACTCGAGGCTAAAGGCTTCGCTATGGGCGTGCGGGTGGAGCATCCGCAATCCCTTATCAATGAGGCTCGTTATCACGGCCAGTGGGAACAGGGGATGCCTGCCGCCGAGTATTCATTCACGCAACAGGTTGACGAGCGCGGGGTGTTCTCGTTCTGCATGTGTCCTGGAGGTGTGCTCGTTCCTTCTGCCACGGAGCCCGAGACCATCGTCATGAACGGCATGTCCAATTCAGCCCGTAGCGGCAAGTTCGCCAACGCCGGAGTGGTCGTCCAGATCAATCCTGACGATGTGCCTGAGGAGTATTCCGAGGCCGGAGCCTTCAAGGGACTGGAGTTCCAGAAGGCCGTTGAGAAGAAGATGTGGGAATATGCCCACTCTCGTTCCGACAATCCGATGGCCGCTCCCGCACAGCGGATGATAGACTTCTGCAATGAGGTCGTATCTTCCGATATGCCAGAGACTTCCTACAAGCCTGGAGTGGTTCCCGCCCCGCTTCATAGCCTTCTTCCGGAGTTCATCTCATCGAGGCTCCAGAAAGCTTTCCCTGAGGTCAACAAACACTCCATCAGGGGGTACTTCACCAATGACGCCCTGCTTGTCGGCGTCGAGTCGAGGACTTCATCTCCGGTGAGGATCACCCGTAATCCGGAAACCCTTGAGTCTGACTCTTTCCCGGGACTTTTGCCGTGCGGGGAGGGAGCAGGCTATTCAGGTGGCATTGTCTCATCCGCCATTGACGGAATCAATTGCGCCGTAGCCGCCGCCCAGTCCATTCTCCAATAGCCATGAGCGACGAGAAACCCACCGTCCACGCTGGCTTCCCATCGCCGGCGCAGGACTACATGAACACCTTCATTGACCTCAATAAAGAGCTTGTGAGGCATCCCGCGGCCACTTTTTTCGCGCGGGTTGCCGGTGATTCGATGGTGGACGCCGGCGTTGAGGAAGGAGATGTGCTGGTTGTGGACAAGTCGCTCGAACCTCAGGAAGGTGACATGGCGGTCTGCTTTGTGGATGGCGAGTTCGCGTTGAAGTTCATCTCTTTCAAAGAGCCGAATCAGACTCATTCGGCTAAGGCTTCTAAGCCTGGTGTGTCCTATAACATCTTGGATCATAAGAAGATGTGGCTTCTTCCCGCCAATGGGAAATATCAGCCGATCGAAGTGAGCGAGGCCAACGACTTCACAATTTGGGGAGTCGTGACCTATGTCATAAAGAAAGTGTGTACGCGCTTGTAGATTGTAACAATTTCTTTGTCTCGTGCGAGAGGGCCTTCCAGCCTGAGTTGGAGGGACGTCCTGTTGTGGTGCTTTCCAATAACGATGGCTGCGTTGTGGCCAGAAGCAATGAGAGCAAGGCGCTCGGGATCCCTATGGGGACCCCATTCTTCAAGGTCAAGCATCTCGTGGATCAAGGGAAACTGGAAGTCCGTTCTTCCAACTACACTCTCTATGGCGACCTTTCGGCCCGTGTCATGTCCCTTCTTGCTGAGGTAGCCCCGAAACTGGAGGTCTATTCAATCGATGAGGCTTTCATGAATATGGACGGGGTCCGGAACGAGGACCTTCCCGGAATCTGCCGGGAACTGATCAAGAAGATCCGCAAATGGACCGGAGTTCCTGTCAGCATCGGTATCGCTGAGACCAAGACTCTCAGCAAGGTGGCCAACCATTTCGCCAAAAAGTACAAAGGCTACAAGGGCGTTTGCATCATCGATTCTCCGGAAAAGATGCGGAAGGCGTTGTCACTCACCCCGATAGATGATGTCTGGGGTATAGGCTGGAGGGGCGCTCCCAAACTTCAGGCTGTCGGAGTGAAGACTGCCCTGGACTTTGTTGGCCGGCCAGTTGAATGGATAAGGGAACGGATGGGGGTCATCGGTGTCAGGACTTGGTCTGAACTGCAAGGCATCAGGATGGTCGAGGAGGAGAAAATCGAGAAAAGGAAGACCATATGCACCTCCCGTTCTTTCGCCGACACGATAACGGATTTCGACGAGATCTCGTTGAGGGTCTCGGACTTCGCGGGAAAGTGCGCCGAAAAACTACGCAAGGAGGGCACCGCTGCCGGAACTGTTGGTATATTCCTCTACACCAATCGTTTCCGTTCGGATCAGGGGCAGTATTATCCAAGCGCCAGCGTACGTCTGGATGTGCCGGCGAGCAGCACTCCGGAGATTGTCGGGGCGGCCTTGAAAGTTCTCCGTTATGTCTATAAGCCTGGGTACCAATACAAAAAAGCTGGGGTGATTGTGGCTGACATCGTGGACTCGGATTCCATTCAGCAGATTCTTTTCGGTTTTGATGAGCAGGCAAGGGAGCGTGACGACCGGATCTCCCAGGTTATGGACAAAGTCAACACTTCAGGAAGGAATGTGTTGAGGCTGGCCACACAGCGTGGAGGACATTATGCTGATGGGATCCGAAGGGATTTCTGTTCCGGCTTATACACAACTTCCTGGGCTGATCTGATAGAAGTTAAGTGATTTTTTATAAATTTGTGTCGTAACATTTGACACGATGAACACTCAAGAGAAATTTGTGATTACCATCAGCCGTGAAGTCGGCTCCGGTGGAAGGACAGTCGGAAGGAAACTCGCTGAGAAACTCGGCGTGCGCTACTGCGACAAACAGTTGATTAAGAAGCTGACCGAGATGTTCGGGCTCAATGCCTCGGAGATCGAGAGCATCAAAGCGAAGAAGAAGAGCTGGCTCGAAGACCTTTTCTCCAAGATCACACCCGAGTTCGGTTCCGAGATGTTCATCCCGAAAGGAGTAGAATACGCTCCTGAGGTGACTTCAGGCGAGATTTTCAACTATGAGAGCCAAGTCCTAGAGCAGCTGGCGGAAGAGTCTTCCTGCGTGATCGCCGGGCGTTCCGGTTTCTTCGTGCTGAAAGACCATCCCAACAAGTTCGATGTGTTCATCCACGCCTCCAAGCCCAACCGCGTCAAAAGGATCATGCGCAAGCAGGAACTCTCTGAAAAAGAGGCGGAAGAGGTGATTTCCTATGTTGATAAGGCGAGAGAGAATTACATTCAGCAATATGCCTCCACAAGCCGGTATGACTTGCGGAATTATGACATTGTGCTGAATATGGACTATCTCACGGAAGACCAGGCGGTCGATCTCATCCTGAAGGCTATTGGCCGGGATTGATCTCCACCTCGTGTTTTCCGCTTGAATATTCCTCCCACTGGAAAGTGGCGGAGACTCCGACAGGAAGCTCGAAAAGCAGTTTCCTGCCGGTTCTTTTTACGACTATGGTTCCGTACGGAGTCTCCTGAGTCACAGTGACTTCCTCGAGCCCCTCGGGAATCTGTGGATCCAGGATTATGTGCTTGTATCCGGGAGCGTCCGGGATGATGCCTCCGAGTGCTTGGTAGAACCAGCTCCCAATTCCGTTGAAGCAATTGTGAAGGCGGCTGCGGTTGGCGTCCCAATGTTCCCAGGTGGCGGTCGCCCCGTTGTCTATCATGTACAGATAGCCAGGGTAAGTCCTCTGTTTGAGAAGGTTGTAGAACCAGTCGCACTCTTTCGCGAGTGTGGCCCATTCCGCGATGACAGGCACTCCGACCAGACCGGTCTTGAGATGGTTGTCATAGACTTTGGCTGTCCGTTCAATAAGTTTATCCCGCACCTTGCCGATAAGGTCGGGAGGGACTATCCCGACCAATAGCGGGTAGGCCATGTCAACCTGGGAACCGCTGCCGTAGGTGTAGTCCTCCATGTGGAACAAGGCCTCGTTTATCCTCTTGGCAAGAGCGTCGTACCTGGCCTTGTATTCATCAGCGTCTTCAGGGTGTCCGACTATTCTCGAGATGGCCTCGAGCTCTTTATAAACCTGGCAGAGTGAGCAGTTATTGACCAGGTCAATAGACTGAGGATCAGACACATCAACGCCCTTGGGAGCGGCCCAGTCGCCAAGGTACCAGGTTCTGTAGCTAGTGGCTGGCCAAGCGCCGAGGAGACCGTCCACAGTGTAGGCATCGACATATTCAAGCCAATGCTTCATCTGTGGGTAGCACCTTTCAAGCAGGCGGGAGTCACCATAACTCATGTAAGTCCTCCAAGGAGCCTGGACTATGAACCCGCACCAGTAAGGGCCTCCTCCGGCAGGATAAGGGCAGGGGGCTGTGTGAGGCAGTCCTCCATCGGGCTGGATAGCGTCGTTCCATGCCTGCAGCCAGTTCATGTAGAGCGGAGACACTCCGAACATGATCTGGAGTGAAAGTGTGGAGGCGTTGCCGTCGCCACCATAACCGAGTCGCTCTATGTTGGCGCAATCGACCATGTAACCGTCAAAAGCGAGGTTCTCCAGTGTGTAGTTCACCATGTCATGAATCGCATTGAGATCCTGGTCCGAAGACTTGAAAGTGGCTGTGCGCCCGTAGTCGGTGCGCATCCTCATCGCCTTGATATCCTTAGGGTTAGGGGCTGTTGTCAGACTGTCCAGGAGCACATAGCGGAACACATGATGGTTGAACTTGTTGACAAGATGATCACCATCAGTGGCTCCGGAAGAAATGTATTGGTTGACGGTTACAGGGTTGATCGTGCCGTCTGGCTCGAAATCATCAAAGAAAGAAGCCATGGCGATTTCGCCTTCCGGCATCGCGGGGAGGTTGATGTCAAGCATTCCGTTAACCACCCTGCCGAAATCCACCAGATAGCCACCGTTCTCGCCATAAGGCTTGACACTGACGGCTGGGAAACACTCTTGAATCAGGCATGGCTCGCACATCATCATGGAAGCCTCTATCCCTTCAATTCTCACAGTATCAACAGGTTCCCAAACCATCTTGTCGAGAGCGTCCGAACTCATTGAGGAAGGCACCACACTGGCATCGATGGCTTCACCGCCAAAGTGCCAGGAACGCCAGTCGCCGAGATCACGATAACCGCTCCATGTTCCTTGCCATGTCTCGTCCGTGCACACAATCGCTGTGGATCCTTCCGGGGTCACGGCATCCAGTTCAGCCTTCACGAGGGGACCTTCGTACGCGGCTCCGAAAGTTTTAGGCTTGTACCATCCGGAACTGGCCCAGATAGCGAGGTCATTATATCCCTTCGTCAGCAGGCCGGTCACATCGTAGGCCACTATCAGGGACCGTTTGTCAAGCTGGGAGACAGCGGGGTTCAGAACCGCCTCAGAGACCTTTTTACCGTTAATGTATGCCTCATGATAGCCTAACGAATTGACATAAAGGATGGCTTGCCCGGGTTGTTCTTCCACCTGGAAAACCTTTCTAAGGATAGGTGAGCGCCCTTCTCCGGGTGTCGCGCCTATGTATTCTCCCTTCAGAGTGTCTTCTCCGATTATGCCGATTCCGAATCGCTGGGGAGCACTCCATGCTGAGACTTCTTTGTCTGATTTCCAGACGCGTACCCTCCACCAGCACTGCTGCCTGGAAGTCAGGCCGGAGCCTTGGTATGACACCATGACTTGGTCGGCGGAAGCTACTTTCCCTGAAGACCATAGGAGGGAAGCGCCCTTTTCCAAGTCCGCCTTTGAACCGGCCACCTGGATCTCGTAGGCCGCTTGCTCCATAGGCTTGGCTGAGCGGATCTTCCAGCTGAAATGCGGGATGGGCGAGTCGATGCCTAGAGGTTCGGAAAGGCCCTCACATTTAAGGTCATACACTTCGAATGAATGTCCGCAGGAAAAGGCCAGGAAGGCTAAGGCGAACAAAAGGAAACGGTCGATTATCTTTCTCATAGCCACAAATTTAAGAAATATCTGCTCAATATTCTTGTTAGATACGGCATAAATGTCTAATTTGTAGGACGAAAAACAAACCATAGATATGGCAACAGACACTAGACCAGTGAGGGTAGGATTCCTCTGCACCGGATTGAACACTTATTGGGGGCAGTTTGAAGGGCTCCTGGACCATCTCCTCAGTTATTCGGGGACCATCGTCTCACATATTAAGGCTCAAGGAGATGTGAGCGTCCGTGATGTCGGGATGGTGGATTGCCCCGAGAAGGCCGTTGAGGCAGCAGTCGCTTTGAAAGATGCTGGAGTTGACTTGGTGTTCTTATATGTGGCGACCTACAGCCTGTCCTCCACCATACTTCCTGTGGCCAGGGAGTTGTCCTGTCCGGTCATCCTGCTCAACCTCCAGCCTGGGCCTGCCATTGATTATTCAGCGATCAATTCCCTCTCTGACAGGGGTAAGATGACGGGCTTGTGGCTTGAGAACTGCCAGGCCTGCGCAATTCCTGAGATCGCATCGGTGTTCAACCGCAGCGGCATTAAGTACGACATCATCACAGGGCACCTGAAAGACGAATCGGCTTGGAAAGAGATCGCCAGTTGGGTTGAGGCAGTCAAGGTCTGCCGTCAGATGCGTGGCAACCGTTTAGGCTTGCTGGGACATTACTATTGCGGCATGCTCGATGTGTACACCGACCTTATGAAGGTCTCGTCGGTGTTCGGCACCCATGTGGAGATAGTAGAGATGGATGAGCTGGCCGCATTGAGGCGTTCAGCCACGGAGGAAGAGATCGGAGATAAGCTCGATGAGTTCCGTAACCAGTTCAAAGTCAGTGAGTCCTGTTCGGAATATGAGCTCCGCCGAGCCGCCGCTACCTCAGTGGCTTTAGACAAGCTGGTGAAGGCTCATGATCTAGGGTCTGTCGCTTATTATTACGAAGGTTATCCTGGAGGGGAGCATGAGAACATCATAACATCCGTGATAGCCGGCAACACTCTCCTGACCTCGAAGGGCGTGCCTGTGGCCGGGGAATATGAGGTCAAGAATGCCTTGGCGATGAAGATTATGAGTCTCCTTGGTGCTGGAGGCTCATTCTCGGAATTCTATGCGATGGATTTCAATGACGATGTCATCCTGCTCGGTCATGATGGTCCCGCCCATCCATTGATCGCTGACGGCAAGGTCGAGCTTGTGCCGCTTCCGGTCTATCATGGCAAACCAGGCAAGGGACTGTCCATACAGATGACCGTCCGGCCAGGGGATGTGACCTTGCTGTCCGTTTGCGAAGGCCCTGAAGGGGTGTTCCTGTTAGCGGCTGAAGGCGAATCGGTTACGGGAGATGTACTTAACATCGGCAACACGAACAGCCGCTACCGTTTCCCTTGTGGGATGAGGAGTTTCTTCGAGCAATGGTGCAAGGCTGGACCTTCCCATCATTGCGCCGTGGGTGTCGGCCACCAGTTGGAGATTATCCGGCGCATAGCTTTCTTGCTCGGCATAGGTATCAAGGTTGTCAAATAGTTCTGTCATGGAAAGTATCTCTCGATGCGTCCTTTGTTTCCTGGCATCGGCCTGCCTGGTTTTGTGCGGCTGCTCCGGCTCAGATTCCCTTAAGGTATTGGCGGATGGTTTCGATTCTCCGGATGATGCCTATGGCACGGAGTGCTGGTGGTGGTGGCTCAATGGAAATGTCTCGAAAGAGGCCATAAGCAGCGAACTTAACGCAATGAAAGAAAGGCATTTCCGTGGTGCGATGATCTTCGATGCGGGTGGTCACGACCAGCGTGGCAATAAGGACATCCCGACCGGACCGAAGTTTGGCTCCCCGGAGTGGAATGACCTTTTTGTCTATGCTTTGGACGAGGCCAACCGACTTGGCCTTGAGATCGGCTTCAATATTCAGAGCGGATGGAATTTGGGAGGGCCTCCGGTGACTCCCGACTATGCCGCTAAGCAGGTGACTATCTCCAGGACGGAAGTCGATGGGGGAGGCCTCCGGCAGGTCGGGATCGAGAGGCCGAGAGTCAACAAGGATTTCTACAAAGACGTCGCTATCCTGGCCTTCCCGGTGAGTGAAGATAAGAAATTGGCGAGCGTCAATTTCCTCGATTACAAATCCGCTGTGCATGAACTTGGTGGTTCGGCTCCTGATTGCCGCTTTCTGCTTGATAATGAGCGCCCTGACAAGAAAGTGGAAGGAAAAGAGTCCTACAAGGTGTGCCGTGGCGACATCCAAGATCTCACCGACAGTTTCAAGGATGGCACTCTCGAATGGGATTTCCCGGAGGGACATTGGGTGGTCATGAGGATAGGCTTCACATGCACTAATGCCGCAGTCTCGACTTCCAGCGACACCTGGCAAGGGAATGTCCTTGATTATATGAGTGCGGAAGCGTTTGATTATTACTGGAAAACGGTCGTTGACCCGATTCTGGAGGCCGCTTCACGACATGTCGGCAAGACCTTGAAATACATGGAGACCGATAGTTGGGAATGTGGTGGCATGAATTGGACGGATGGCTTCCAAGGCGATTTCAAGGAATACAATGGCTACGACATAATCAGTTATCTTCCTGTGCTTGGAGGCTATGTGGTTGATGATCTGGAGACTTCCAACGCCTTCCTGGCGGATTTCCGTAAGACGGTGGCCCATCTGGTGGCTGAGAATCACTACAGGCTTTTCGCTGAATATGCCCATAAGCGCGGCATGGGCATACAACCCGAGTCCGCAGGTCCTCATGCGGGCCCGTTGGACGGTCTAAAGAACTATTCCTACAGTGACATAGTGATGAGCGAGTTCTGGTCGCCTTCCCCTCATCGTCCGGCCCCTCCGACACGTTTCTTCCTTAAACAGGCATCCTCCGCGGCCCATATTTACGGCAAGAAAATAATTGCCGCTGAATCGTTTACGACCATCGGACCGCATTGGAACGATGAGTTGTGGCATGACCAGAAATCGGCTTTCGACCATGAGGTCTGCGCTGGCCTCAACAGGGTTTATCTCCACACTTTCACATCTTCGCCCGAGTCCATGGGGCTTCCTGGGCAAGACTATTTCGCCGGCACTCACATCAATCCACGTGTGACATGGTGGAATGAATCCGGCCCATTCTTCGATTACCTCAGAAGGGTGCAGATGATAGCCCAGAACGGACGCTTCGTGGCGGATGTCCTTTATTATTATGGAGACCATGTCCCGAATGTGTTCCCTTACAAGCACTCCGATCCTGCCGGGGCAATGCCCGGATTTGACTATGATGTCGTTGATGAGACTGTCCTTCAGCGGCTTAAGGTCAAGAACGGCAAGATTGTCACTCCCACCGGAATGGAATACAGGGTGCTGGTCCTTCCAGACCATGGGGTATTGTCTCTCGAGGCGCTCCGGGCGGTTAAAGGACTTGCCGATAAGGGCGCCGTTGTCCTTGGACCAAAGCCCGAGCGGCTTGTTTCCCTAAAGGGTGGAGAGGAGGC
>JAEEGI010008936.1_pt1 | contig 22049 bp, 19 predicted proteins | sample 8958751 | NCBI WGS metagenome assembly JAEEGI01 (sample SAMN16246545, study PRJNA631951) | gut metagenome | biome: gut microbiome; feature: rumen; material: KS-attached | host: Bos | place: Iran: Karaj | collected 2018-10 | reverse complement strand
GAGAGAAGCAAGTTTGGACCACAGAATGGAAAGCTCCAGATACCATGCAATGAATTATAAAACTATTAACAGCATGGCAATGATATATATACTGCCAGCCCCAGTAAAGACTTTGAGAATACGGAGCTTCTAACTATTAATACAAATGATATAGAGGTATATATGGCTAAAGATCAGAAGACGAATATAATCAGTGGTCTTTCTGTGGGCAAAAAGCTGACTGTTATGGTTATGGTCATGCTGATCCCCTTTACATTGATCACTGTATTCTTATTATATAATCTCTATCGATTTGGTAATTCTTATAATCTTGTCGTATCCAATGTTGCGATTGCCAATCAGTACAACCTTGAATTCAGGGAAAAATACGATGCGGTCCTCTACCAGATGGTAGCAAGATCAATTACCAAAGACCATATAAATGAAGAACTCGGCCTGACCAACCCGGATGATATGACAAGCAGTGTCAGACAGAGTTTTGATAGCCTTCTGACATGTTCAACCTCTCCCAATGCCAGAAAAATAGCGGAAAGTGTCCTTAAACTCCTATCCACACTAGATGATAGGTGTAATGATATCAATAATAATATAATCGAAGGCGGGTCATATGATGTCAACATGAGCGCTCTTGACAATGATATCCGCGTAATCACTGAGCTTATACAAGAAAGAATCTCCGAATACATCTATTATGAAGCAGGCAGCATGGAAGTTATAAGGGCTGCAATGGATGCTGAGCGTATCAGAGTGATACGTTTTATTGGTATGTTCTTTATTATCTTTTTCATATTTGTACTTCTATTAGTAATATATCTGTCCTCGGCTATAACTCATGAAGTTGACATCCTGGTCGGCGAAGTCAAGAGCGAGCAGATCAATTCAAGGAACCTCGAATTAAAGCTCCTTCAGTCGCAGATCAATCCGCATTTTTTGTACAACACTTTGGACAATATAGTATGGCTGTCTGAGGGCGGTCGCAAGGACGATGTAACAGGTATAGTTACGTCTCTTTCAAGGTTCTTTAGGACTACTTTGTCCGGAGGACTTGATTATATAACTATCAGGCAGGAGATATCACACATAGAGTCGTATCTGCAGATCCAGAGATTCAGATATCGTGACATATTGAACTATGAAATTGATATACCGCAGGAGTTTCTTGAATACAGGATCATCAAGATGACACTTCAGCCTGTAGTTGAGAATGCACTGTATCATGGAATCAAAAATAAACGCGGCGGTGGAACTATCAGGATATCCATGCACTATCACGACAGCGACCTTGAGATAGATGTAGAAGATGATGGCAAGGGTATGAGCCCCGAAGATACCCTCCATCTTCAGCGCCTTGCAGACGGCCTTGAGAAAGCAAGAGAGGATAATGCAGGCTTTGGAATGGCCAATGTCGGCGAACGTATGCGCCTTAACTATGGTGATAAATATGGTCTGAAGATTGAAAGCGAATATGGCAAAGGAACTATAGTAAAAATATTGTTTCCTAAGGAAGCGCAATAATGCGAAATTCACGACTTTCAGAAGGCTCTGATGACATCTGTCATAATAAAAAATCAAAATTTTTCCCGTAAAAAAACAAACTTTTTTAAAAGTTCATAAAAAATATAACTAAAAAGCGAAAATAATGTATCGAAACCTCGCCCTCCATACAATACAATTGGTAACAGTTACAGACCAACAATTATCAGATCCCTATTCAAGATAAAAGAAAATGCGCTTATCAGATGGCATTTTTTCTTTTCCCTGATAGGGTCCAAAGGAGGGTTCAAATGAAAAAGAGAGTACTTGGAGCATTAATGTCTTCTGCAATGGTTGTAAGTCTTCTGGCAGGCTGTTCATCAGGCGGTGCAGAAACTACACAAGAGCCTGCAGGTGACGCTGGCCAGGAAGAAGCTGCTGATAACAATACTGATACAGCGGCTGATGTAGAAGAGGCTGAGAAGGAAGTAGCTGAAAATACCGAGGCTTCAGATGGGGAACTGATCAATATCGGTTTTGCACAGGTTGGACATGAGTCTGACTGGCGTACAGCTTCTACCAAATCCTGTCAGGATGTATTCTCAGAAGCTAATGGCTATAACCTGAGCTTTGTAGACTGCGATAACGATTCTGCAGCTCAGCTTGAAGCAGTTAGATCTTTCATCGAGCAGGACGTTGACTACATCATCATCGATCCTATCGTATCTACAGGTTGGGATACAGTCCTTACAGAATGTGAAGAAGCAGGAATCCCTGTAATCGTAATCGACCGTACAATTGATGATTCTGACAAGTATGCAGCATGGGTTGGATCTGACTTCAAGCAGGAAGGTCTTGCAGCTGGTGAGTGGCTCAAAGCATACGCAGATGCTAATGGTATCTCAGAGATCAACGCACTCGTTATCTCCGGTACAACAGGCGCATCCGCACAGATCGGACGTTCTGACGGATTCAAGGAAGTTGCTGACAAGTATGGATGGACAATCCTTGATGAGCAGACAGGTGACTTCACAGAAGACGGCGGACAGGAAGTTATGGAATCATACTGCAAGAGCTACGAAGGCAAGTTCAACGTAGTTGTATGCCAGAATGATAACGAGGCATTCGGTGCTATGACAGCTATGGACAATGCAGGTGTTACATATGGTCCCGACGGCGATGTAATCCTTATCTCTTTTGACGCATGTACAGCAGGTCTTGAGGAAGTTAAGGCTCGTAAGATCACAGCAGATTTCGAGTGTAACCCTCTTGCAGCTCCTACAGTAGAAGAAGTTATCCAGACTCTTAAAAACGGCGGAACACCTGAAGCAGAAGTTTACATGCCTGAGCACTGGTATGCACTTCCTGATGCTATCGTTGAGTTCTCAATTAACGGCGAAGCTCAGGAGATGACAGAAGTTACAGATGCTGTTATCGAAGCTCAGTATTAATTAAAAAACGGAAGATTTTTCCACAGATAGTTTATTAAAAGATTAAGAAATCCTTTTAAAAGAATACATACTAATAATGGCCAGGATCTTGTCGGGTCCTGGTCATTGTTACAAAAAGATGTTTATGATCAAGGGAGGCGCGAATGGAAGAAAGTGTTGTTCTGACAGCCAGAGGAATCAGTATGACTTTCCCCGGTGTCAAGGCTCTCGAAGACGTAGATTTCACTCTTCGAAAGGGAGAGATTCACGCGCTGATGGGAGAGAACGGAGCCGGCAAGTCTACGCTTATCAAATGCCTTACAGGTATCAATGACTTTGAAGCCGGTGAGATACATATAGACGGGATACAAGGCCCGGTACGTAATCATTCTACAAAAGATGCACAAGAAGTAGGTATATCAACTGTATACCAGGAAGTTAATCTCTGCCCCAATCTTTCTGTAGCAGAGAATCTTTTTATTGGAAGAGAACCACTTACCAAATTGCATACTGTCGACAGACGTTCCTATTACAAAAGAGCTGCAATGCTCATGGATGACCTTGGAATAGCTGTTGATGTAACTCAGAACCTTGAAAATTACTCGCTGGCAATTCAGCAGATGGTCGCTATAGCAAGAGCTGTCGATATGGAATGTAAGGTCCTCATCCTCGATGAGCCTACATCATCTCTTGACGATGAAGAGGTTGAGAAGCTCTTTGGTCTAATGAGAATGCTGAAAAATAAAGGCGTTGGAATTATATTTGTAACCCATTTCTTAGAGCAGGTATATGCTGTCTGTGACAGGATCACAGTTCTTAGAAACGGAAGACTTGTTGGTGAGTACAAAGTTGAAGATCTGCCAAGACTTAAGCTTGTAGCTGCTATGATGGGCAAGGATTTCGATGATCTTGCCAAGATCAAATCAGATACATCCAAAAAGATAAATGACGAAGTTGTTATAAGTGCAAGAGGCCTTAGTCATATCGGTACCGTTAAGCCATTTGACCTTGATGTTCACAAGGGCGAAGTCGTAGGAGTTGGGGGACTTCTGGGATCTGGCCGTAGTGAGCTTGTAAGGACCATATACGGAGCTGATAAGGCCAATACCGGAACACTTAAAGTTAAGGGGCAGGAAGTTAAGATAGCTCAGCCTATAGATGCTATGAACAAGGGAATGGGACTTCTTCCTGATGACAGAAAAGCAGAAGGTATCATAGCTGATATGTCTGTCAAAGACAATATCATCCTTGCGCTGCAGGCCAAGAACGGAATGTTTAAGCTTCTGTCAGCTTCTGAGCAAAATGCGATAGCAGATAAGTATATCGATATCCTGTCTATCAAGACTCCAAGCAGGGATACACTTGTCAAGCAGCTCTCAGGTGGTAATCAGCAGAAAGTCATACTTGCCAGATGGCTTGCGACAGATCCTGATTTTCTGATCCTGGACGAGCCTACAAGAGGTATTGATGTAGGAACCAAGACAGAGATCCAGAAGCTTGTGCTTAAGCTTGCAGAAGAGGGCAAGAGCATCATGTTCATATCATCTGAGATATCAGAGATGATAAGGACCTGTAGTCGTATGGTCATTATGAGAGACGGGGCCAAAGTCGGGGAGATAGACGATGATCTGACCGAAGATCACGTTATGAAAGTCATTGCGGGAGGTAAGGAAAATGAGTAATGAGAAAAAAGGCAAAGAGTCATTCTTTGCAAAAGTAAGGCGATCACCTCTTTTTCTTCCAATAGTCGCACTTATACTGGTAATGGCGGTTAATATAATCCATGACGCTGCTGTAGGTTCCAATCCACTTGGATTTTTTGTAATAAGGCTTCAGAATACGACCAGTAACGGAACGATTCTGTATGGTCGAATTATCGATATTCTTAACAGGGGAAGCGAAGCTGCAATACTGGCACTAGGGATGACGCTGGTTGTATCCAGCTCGGCGGGAACTGATATCTCGGTAGGATCTGTAATGAGTCTTTCAGCATCTTTTTGCTGTATGCTCCTTGCAGGCTACGGCGTATCATCTACCACCGAGCTTGCAGTTCCGCTCTTTGTAGGAATCCTTGGCGGTCTTTTGATGGGATGCGTATGCGGATGCTTTAATGGTTTCCTTGTAGCTCACCTTCATATACAGCCGATGGTTGCGACGCTTATCCTGTATTCTGCTGCAAGAGCTATAGGACTACTTCTGTGTAATGACCTTATCGTTTATATAAGAAATGGTTCTTATGGTATATTCGGAAGTTTTCTTGGTCCGATACCTACACCTGTTATTATTACAGCTGTATGTGTATGCATCCTGGCTGTGGTCCTTAAGAAAACAGCCCTTGGTCTTTATATTCAGTCTGTTGGTATTAATTCAAAGGCAAGTCGCATAGCAGGACTTAATTCAAGACGCATCATCTTCCTTACATATGTTATCTGCGGCCTTTTTGCAGGAATTGCAGGAATCGTGAATTCATCCAGGATCACTTCTGCGGACTCCAATAACATAGGCTTGTATCTCGAGATGGATGCAATCCTTGCAGTAGCCCTTGGCGGCAACTCTCTTGGAGGCGGTAAGTTCTCACTGGCAGGTTCTATAGTAGGTGCATATACGATCCAGGCTATAACTACAACCCTGTATGCTCTTGGCGTATCAACAGATCAGGCACCTGTATTTAAGGCAATCATCGTTATCATAATAGTTGCAATCCAGTCACCACCTATCAAGGCATATCTTAGAAAAAGAAATGCAGCAAAGGAGGTGGCTAGAGTATGAGCAATCAGACAGAAAGAAAAAAGAAAACACTAAACAGCCATACCATCCTACTGATAATAACAATAATACTATTTATAGTATTGTATGCAGGTGGCTGCATAGCATATGGAAGTAAAGGTTTTACTCATCTTCAGACATTTCTTAATATCCTTATCACTAATGCAGGACTTATCTGCGTAGCATGCGGGCTTACCTGTGTCATGCTGACAGCAGGAATTGATATCTCAGTCGGCGGCCTTATCGCTATGGACTGTATGCTTCTTGCAACAGGTATGCGCAATGGAATCGGAGCATTCCCCATGATAGTTCTGGTACTTGTGATAGGACTTATATTTGGTGCGGTTCAGGGATATCTGATAGGATACCTTGAGATACAACCATTTATAGTAACTATGGCCGGTATGTTTTTTACCAGAGGTATGACTGCAGTTATATGTACTGAGCAGGTATCTATAACACAGGAAATGAACAAGGCGTTCTATGATATAGCCAACATCAAGATCAAGCTCCCCTTTGGCGGATATGTCAATGGTAAGGGAGTGTATATGGCTCCATATGTGAGAGTAGGTGTTATCATAGCTTTGTGCGTATTGATCCTGATATTCCTTATGCTAAGGTATACAAGATTTGGAAGAAGCTTGTACGCAGTAGGCGGCAATGCACAGTCTGCCGCGATGATGGGTCTTAATGTCAAGCTTATCAAGATGAAGACTTATATATTGTCATCATTTTTGTGCTCGATTGGAGGCATATGCTTCTGTCTTAATACTATGTCAGGTTCTGTACAGCAGGCTTTGGGACTTGAGATGGATGCCATATCATCAGCGGTCATAGGTGGAACACTCCTGACAGGAGGTGTTGGCAATGTTATAGGTTCATTCTTCGGAGTACTTATAAATGGAACGATCTCTTCAATAGTTAAGACTAATGGTAAGCTTGCAAGCTCCTGGCCCAATATCCTTACAGCAGCGCTTCTGTTCCTGTTCATCGTAATTCAGAGCATAGCTGCAACTCTTAGAACAAGAAAAGCAAAGTAATGATGAACCCCCGGCTATGTGGCCGGGGGTATTGTATCGTAATGGTATAAGTTTGAAAATGGAGCGTTTTAAATCCAAATTGAAGACGTTAGCTCCATCAATTTGAACCATTAGGCACTTGCTTTACTCGCGACTTGAGGGTATCTATGATAAAATTAAATCTGACATATATCAGTATGCAAGATTGTCAAGATTTATATAAAGATGTAGATAGATTCACAGACAAGTGATTTGATCAAAATGTAATACACTAAATTCAATATCGACAGAGAAGGGGCTTGAGCTACGCAACATATGCAAAAAAGACTTGGCAGGATTATATCTATTTTATCTATAATAAATATTCAATCAATATGTATATGCGGCTGTACGGATCAAAACAGTTCATATCTTCAGGATTACGGACAGATGGTCAATGAAACTGAAGCTGACTCCAATGCTTCGGATACTTCTTTTAATGATGTAGCAGAGTCGGAATCATTGGATGAAGCCGGGATATATGTCAATACAGGAGATACTATCACAGTTGGTTTTTCACAGATAGGAGCCGAGTCTGACTGGAGGCTTGCCTGCACCAATTCTGTGGTATCGGCATTTACAGCAGAAAATGGTTACAACCTGATATATGATGACGCCCAGCAGAAACAGGAGAATCAGTTCAAAGCAATCAGAGAATTCATAGATCAGGATGTTGATTATATAATCCTTGATCCTATCGTTGAGACCGGTTGGGAAGGCGCCCTTCTTGAAGCTAAGGAAGCAGGGATTCCGGTTATAATCGTCGATAGAAGAGTAAGCGTAGAGGATGATTCATTATATACCGCCTGGGTCGGAGCTGATTTCTATCTTGAAGGAGCAAGAGCCTGTGCATGGCTTGATGCCTTTCTTTCTAAAAAAAATATTGAAAGTGAGATTGGCATAATAGATATTCAGGGAACACTTGGAGCGTCCGCTCAGATAGGCAGGAGTAAGGCGCTTGAAGATGCTGTGGATACCCATGATAACTGGACTTTGCTTGCCGCAGAAAGCGGAGATTTTGTCAAAGCCAAAGGACGGGAAGTCATGGAGCAGATGATAGAAGAGTATGGATACAAGATAGACATAGTCTACTGTGAGAATGATAACGAGGCCTACGGCGCTATAGAGGCATTGACTGATGCCGGCTACAAGATAGGAAGTGATATTGAGAATGGTGATGTGATGATCATCTCTTTTGACTCAACTAGAGAGGGCCTGGAGCTTACACTCGACGGGACGATAGCAGTTGATACAGAGTGCAACCCTTTGTATGGACCTGTCTTGACACAGACTATCGCCTGCCTTGAGAACAATACCTATCTGCAAAAAGAAAGCTATGTTCTTGAAAGCCAGTTCTCGGCGGACAGAACGGTATATTCCACAAGAATAGATGGAAATACATACAAGGTAACTATACTGTCACAAGATATAATCGATCAGAGAGTATACTAGTGTGGCGAATTAACCTGCTTAATTCGCTGATTTTGCACTTTTTTATTAGGAAAATGGTGATAGAATTATCTTGTAAGCACGAAGTGACTGCCGCAGATGATGGTGGTTGCCACAAAGCTTATGATCCGGTATCTGATCTGACCGGAGATGTTTCTTATTTATTTTCAATGAAAAAAATTTATTGGCCACGAAAGGAGATAAAATTATGGATATCACAGTTGAAGCAGTAGAAAAGGTTATTGACGCTACAGGCGTAGATTTTAAGACTGCAAAGAAGGCACTTGAAGAGACAGATGGTAATCCTGAAGATGCTATCAAGTATCTGACTCCTGAGAAAGATAATACTGAGGTTCAGGATATCATCGATAAGATCAAAGCAAGGGTTGAAGAGGGCAATGTTACAAAAGTTCAGATCCGCCGCAAGGATGAAGTGCTCCTTAGCTTACCTGTCAACGTAGGAATTATCGGGGGCGTTGTAGGTGTGGCAGCAGCACCGTGGGCATTCATCGCAGGCGCTATCGCAGCATTCGGATTTGGATGCACAGTTGAGATCGTCAAGAAAGACGGAACTGTTGATAAGGTAGAGTAAGCTGATAGCAGAATATGACAATTTAGTCAAAAGTCATATTGATCGCTGGCTATTTGAGCCAGGATATGATCTTAAATTTGGTAATGTGTATGAGCAGCTGGTAAGACTGTAAAGTTTTACCAGCTTTTGTTTTATGACTTCATGTTGATGGCAAAATGAGCGGCCCCGCAGGTTTAGCATGTTACATGCCGTGAACGGGAAGGTTGAGCTTGCGGCGAAAGTGCTCAAATCTTATAATATGACGTAAGGGTCAAAAGTTATTTCGATTCGAGCTTGCTCGAAATCGAATATGAATCTACGACCCGCCAAACATGAGCAAAGTAGCACGTAGTGCGGATTTGCGAATGTTTGAGGGCGCAAGACATCCGGGGGATGTCTGCTTTGCGCCGACCGGAGTGGAACGTAGATATGAGAGTTTCGAAGAAGAGGTTAGGATGAAAAAAAGAGATGATATTAAAACTCATACGCATATAGATGAAAATGGTCATGAGTATACCCATACGCATGAAGACCATGATCATGTGCATGCTCATGACAATAATACACATGAAGGCCATGATCATGCTCATACTCATCACTCTCATTCACACACCCATGACCCCAAGGAGATGAAAAAGATCATAAATCGTATCTCCAAATCAATCGGTCATATGGAATCCATCAAGCGAATGCTTGAAAATGGTGAAGACTGCGCTGATGTTCTGGTTCAGATAGCAGCAGTCAAATCAGAGATCAATAATGCAGGCAAGGCACTACTCAAAGAACACCTTGATCACTGCATAGTAGAAGCGGTAGCTCAAAATGATACCGAGTCTGTAGACAAGATGAACAAAGCAATTGATTATTTTATGAAGTAAAATTCATACCTTTTAGGTGGTTGTGTACTTTTTTCTGTACTTTAGAGGGGTTATTCCCTCGTATTTGTTGAACATATTTATCAGACCTCTTGCATCTGAGAATCCGCAGTCCATGGCTATTTCGAGAACGGACTTGGAAGATCCTGTAAGAGCATCCTTGGCAGAATTGATACGCATTCTTGTCAGGAATTCTTTATAGGTTATTCCCATATTGGATCTGAAGAATCTGGAAAAATAGCTGGCAGAGTATCCGAAATGCTGTGCGGCAGACATCTCATTTATATCCAGCCTGTAGTTATCTTCTGTGTAGGAGATTATCTTTCTTAAAATATCAGCATTTTTTCTGTCTTTTTTGGGCATTTCCATGTCTTTAAGAGTCAGGTCATCTCTGCAGATATAATATAAAAGCTCATGTACAAGGCCGATGAGGCGCATATTTTCGTATTTATTCAAAGCTTTTCCATCAGCATATCTTGCAAGATCTTTCATTATCTGAGCGGGTCTTTCTTCATTTGTTTTGAATACCGGCAGGAAGTACAGGTCTTCAAAGTTTGGAATGAAGCTTCGAAGAAATGAATCACTTATCTGAAGCACGGTAGTCAGTGTATCCGGCATATCTTCATATGGAGTTGTCCTGTTGGATATGACCTTGTGAATACTTCTTGAGTTAACGATGATGAACTGGTCAGCTTCCAGATGGTGAGGTACACCATCTGTATAGTATATTCCGTCATTTGAATAAGAGTAGACTATTTCAAGCTCGTTGTGCCAATGATCGAGAACATCACTGGCAGTGGAAAGGTTACCGTTTCTGTAAAGATCCCTTTTATGCACATTTAATATATTGAAAGGCATCTCTGTATGGTAGTGTACTACTTCGTATGAGATATCTTGAGTGGTTGATTCCGGCATATTTCCCCTTATACTTCAGATTATATTTGGCAAAAAAGTTTTATTGCATCAGGTATAAAAAATTAAGATATGATATCAGGCGCTTTAAAGACAACTTGATATAGACATCCTGTTATATGTAACAGAGATAATTATATAAGACGAAGATTAAAAGTCAAGAAAACGTAATTTTTGTGGCAAGAAATGTAAAGAGCAAATTATCAATTTTTAATATATTAGTTTCCAGAGAAGGAATTAAGGGTCCGGCTTCATAATAGCCATTATGGTGGCATCAAGGAGTGATACGGCGGCTTACTGATCTAGAGCTCATGCCTATGCAAGAATGGCAGTACGAAAGGTTAGCAGCAGCCGGATCGAGGACCCTATATAAAGGGAGGAAACATATGGAAGCTATATACGAACAAAGTCAGGACAAGAAAGTACGTCTTTCTGCCACAGAGAAGTTATCTTATGGAATCGGTGACTGCGGCGCCAATGTAATAGTTGCTCTGGCATCATCTTTTCTCACAGGATATTATACAGATACTGTAGGAGTTGCTGCAGCTGCTATAGGAACCATGATGCTGCTATGCAGAGTATTTGATGGTATTACTGATCTTATTATGGGTGCACTTGTTGACAAGACTAAGTCAAAATATGGTAAAGCAAGACCATGGCTTTTGTGGACAGCACCACTTATGGGAATATCACTCTTTTTGATATTCAACGTACCGGCATCACTTGGTGCAACTGGTAAGCTTATCTACATCTATCTTACATATATCTTCCAGAACTGCATCATCTATACAGCTAACAACCTGCCTTACAATGCACTTCTTAGCCGTATGACACTTGATGTACAGGACAGAGCTCAGACAGCTTCTATCAGATTCGTAATGACTCAGGTTACATCACTTATTACAAACGTCATCACAGCTAACCTTATAGCAAGCGTCGGCTGGAGATCAATATCAGCTATCTATGGTACTGTTGCCTGTGTTATGTGCGTTCTGTGCTTCCTTGGAGTAAGAGAGCACGTAGATGCTGAGGATGATGGAACAGTCAAAGTAGAAAGAGTTCCGCTTTCAAAGGCTCTTCCGGCACTTTTTAAGAACAAATATTTCTTCATTCAGGCACTTATGTTCATGTTCCTGTACATAAACGTAGTAACAACAGGTTCTATGACCTACTATTTCTGCAACAGCGTACTTGGTAACATCGCATTCCTTTCATGGACATCAGTAGCCGGAACTGTACCTGCTATGATCGTAAATCTTATGATGCCCGGACTTGTTGCAAAGTTTGGAAAAAGAAAACTCATGATCACAGGTGCAACAATCATGGCTATAGGCTCATGCATCATTGGAGCAGCAGGATCTAACCTTCCACTTGTAGTACTTGGACTTATAGTTAAGGGCTTTGGTACAGGACCTATCATGTCAGGAATCTTCGCTACAACAGCTGACGTAGTTGACTATGGCGAATGGAAGACAGGGGTTCGTTCTGAAGGACTTGTTAACAGCTGCACAAGCTTTGGTATGAAAGTTGGTATCGGTCTTGGATCAGCTATCTGCACATGGATCATCGCAATCGGCGGATATGTAGGAACTGCAGAAGTTCAGACTGAGTCTGCTCTTGCATCAATCCGTTTTGGTTATGGATACTTTGGAGCAATCCTGTCACTGGTAGTACTTGCACTGTGCATCATCATGAACATTGACAAGCACATCGACCAGATCCAGAGAGACCTTGAAGCTAAGAGATCTATGGCTTAAATGGTATAAAGGCATTTCAACCAAAATAGGGGATAGGAATTAAATAATAGTGCGGATGAACTGATTTTAGGTTCATTCGCATTATTAAATAACAAGTGTAGTAATAAGACTATAATTGATATAATAAAATATAGTTAAAAAATATTATTAAAAAGAATATTTTTAGGTAAAAGATATATATAAACGAAGTGAGGTAGTAAATATGTCAAAGACAAGCGACACAATAAGAGAAATGTTTTCAAAAGGCGATGCCATGAGAGATGCAGGCCTTGAGATTCCTGCAGATATAAAAAGATATAGTGATATTTCTTATGGTGATAAGGGCGAGCATCCGCAGTGGCAACTTCTTGATGTATACAGACCGGCTGACTTCCCGGAAGATAAGAAGCTCCCTGTGATCGTAGTGATCCATGGCGGCGGCTGGGTATATGGTGACAAGGAAGTATACAAGTACTACTCAGCTTCTCTTGCACAGAGAGGATTTGCAGTAGTTTGCTATTCATACAGACTTGCACCTGAATATACATTCCCAGCTAGCCTTGAAGATTCCTGTGCTGTTATTAACTGGATCGTAGATAATGCAGATAAATACGGCTTTGACCTAGATAATATCTTCGGCGTTGGCGATTCTGCAGGTGGTACGCTTATAGGTATTACAGCAGCCTTCCTTACCAACAAGGAGTATGCTGACAAGTTCGACTTCACAGCATCCGACAAGTTCAGGTTCAAAGGCATCGCATTCAACTGTGCTGCATTTGAGATAAAGTCTGTAAAAGAAGCTGATGACAACATGGGATCACTTATGGATGATCTTTTTGGTAAAAAAGTCACTGACGATGATCTTGATGTAATGAATGCCGGCAACTATATAACAAGCGCATATCCGCCATCATTCCTTATGTCCGCAACAGGAGATTTCCTTAAGGATGAGCTTCCCAAGATGGCAGAAGTTATGATCAGAAATTCTGTACCATTTACCTGCAAGTACTATACAAGTCCAAATGGAGAACTCGGACATGTATTTCACTGTAACATGAGACTTCCGGAAGCTGCCTGGTGCAACGACGACGAAGCACAGTTCTTTAAATCGCTGATATAAAAAGATATATTGTGCTGACATATAGATTTTTAGAAGTATAAAGCCTGACGATGAATTCGTTGGGCTTTTATTATTGGTGAAAATGAAATAAAACGTTGGTTTAGCTTGTAACATGAGGTTAAGTTTAAAAATGTCATTCATCGCATAAAAAGTGCATTTCGTCAGATAAGAAAGATACAAATGGTAAATGAGTGTATGATTATTCGGGAGTTTGAGTTTTTTTGACTATTACTATATTTTTGAATCTTTGATTCAAAAATATATAGGAGCAATATTAAGCAACCTAAGATATTGAGCAATGTGATTAAATGTGTTTAAATGTGCTCGAAGGAGTAAGCTATTATGAACACATCAAATATCACAAATTACAAGCCAAAAGATTTTGCCGAACTATTGGGTGTTTCCGTTAAGACATTGCAGCGATGGGATAGGGAAGGAACTCTAAAGGCGAACCGAACTCCAACTGATAGGCGTTATTATACTTATGACCAATATCTTCAGTTTAAAGGTAAAAACACAGAAAATGATAATCGTCAGATTGTTATTTATGCCAGAGTGTCTACAAAAAATCAAAAAAATGACTTACATAATCAGGTATCTTTTTTACGGCAGTTTTGCAATGCTAGAGGTATTATTGTAGACCAATGTATTGAAGATTATGGAAGTGGTCTAAATTACAACCGTAAAAAGTGGAATGAACTATTAGATGAAGTCATGGAACAAAAAATCAAAACTATCATAGTAACGCATAAAGACAGATTTATCCGTTTTGGCTATGATTGGTTTGAAAAATTCTGTATGAAGTTCAATACGACCATAATGGTAGTAAACAATGAAGATCTATCACCACAAGAAGAACTAGTACAGGATATTGTTTCAATACTCCATGTGTTTTCTTGTAGGTTGTATGGACTTCGCAAGTATAAAAAACAAATAGAAAGGGATGAGGAAATTGCTAAAGAGCTTCAAGACGGAAATTAATCCGACAGCCGAGCAAAAAGTTAAAATCAATAAGACTATTGGTACTTGTAGATATGTCTACAACTTCTATCTTGGTCATAACAAAAGCTTACATGACAAGGGTGAGAAGTTCATGACAGGCAAGAGTTTTAGTGTATGGCTTAATAATGAATATATTCCTAATAACCCTGACAAAGTATGGATTAAGGAAGCATATTCAAAAGCAGTAAAGAAATCTATTGAAGATGGATACACTGCTTTTACAAGGTTTTTCAAACATCAGAGTGCTTTTCTAAATTTCAAAAAGAAAGGCAAGTCAGATGTAAAAATGTATTTTGTAAAGAACAACCCAAAGGATTGTTGCTGCGAAAGACATAGACTAAACATACCGACTTTAGGTTGGGTACGTCTTAAAGAAAAGGGCTATTTACCTACAACTAAAGACGGATGGAAAATTAAAAGCGGTACAGTGTCCATTAGAGCAGGTAGATACTACGTATCAGTTCTTGTTGAAATTCCTAATGTCAAGATTGCCAATAATAGCAATGATGGCATAGGGATTGACTTGGGCTTAAAAGATTTGGCGATTGTCTCTAACGGTAAGACATATAAGAATATCAACAAATCAACAAGATTAAGGAAATTAGAAAAACAATTGCGTAGAGAACAAAAATGTCTCTCTCGTAAGTATGAAAATTTAAAGAAAGGAGAGTCCACTCAAAAAAATATACAAAAACAAAAGCTCAAAGTACAGAAAATCCATCATAGGATAGACAATATCCGTACTGATTACATTAATAAAACAATAGCTGAGATAGTGAAAACCAAACCATCTCATATAACTATAGAAGACTTGAATGTTTCAGGTATGATGCAGAACAGACATCTTTCAAAAGCTGTTGCATCGCAGAAGTTTTATGAATTTAGAACTAAACTAAAAACAAAATGTGATGATAACGGTATTGAACTTAGGATTGTAGACAGATGGTATCCATCATCAAAAATATGCCATTGCTGCGGTAATATCAAGAAAGATTTAAAACTTTCAGATAGAATTTATCGATGTGACTGCGGTTATGTTGAAGATAGAGATTTTAATGCAAGTCTAAATCTTAGAGATGCCAAAACTTACGAAATTGCATAACTAAAGCAAACGTAAGTATGTACTGTGGGCTATCGCAGGAATTTACGACTGTGGAGTGTACAAGAACTTGTGAGTAGCGTATTGCTTGCAATCGCCAAAGCATACACGTTGAAGCAGTAAGAAGTACCCGTGAGGACTTCAATTTCTCGATGTGTTAAGTATATTTAAACACATTTTGAGTGGCAGCACAATTATGAGCAGAATGAAATGGAATCTTGATCTGGAATAACTGTGACAAAAAAGGCATGTATGTTATAAACAAAAAACGATTTTGATAAGGAGCTTTCAGATGAAGAAAATCTTAATGATTCCTCTAAAGGTTGGAAAACTTTTGCTGGCCTTGATGATGTTAGGGGGTCTTATGTTTTATGAAGTAGCGGTTAGTAAAGATGTGATTAGCACTGATACTGCAAACGATGGAGTCTATGTTGAATATACAGAGAATGATTTTTCGTGTGATTCTAATGCATATCTTTCAGCTGAAAAATGGGATTTCTATGAGAAATTTATCGAGGAAAATGGTACAGAAGCGGATATTATATTTTTTAAAAAAATAAGAGATGGTGAGTATGGGTGGGCTCTTGAAAATGTAGATCATAAACAGCTGTCTGATACAATTAATGTGTTTTTGGCAGATTACTCAAATGTAATGATGCAACAGGATCCAGATGGATTTCTCGTGTATGTAAATGCTATATCTCTTCAGGACGGAGAATGGGGGACAAGCGGTACACAGGAGACACAAACACTGCCGGAAAGTTATTTTGAAAGAATATGTTTAGGATCATATTCACTTCAGACGGATTTGTTTGATTTATTATCTGGATATAATTATCCTAATTTTAAGACTGAAGCTGAAATGAATGTATATAATGCATTGCTTGAACAGTATTACTATGCATATGATCAGACAACTATGTGGGAATCTTTATATGCTTTTTCATATGTAAGAAATGTTTCTGTTGCAACTATAACAGACACTACTTTTCAAATTGATAGCATAGAAATATATAAATATGAAATTACAATTTATCTTCATGGAAATCCTAAAAAACAGTCTGAGTATCCTCTTTTAAAAGATCAAACAATAATAATTGGAAGAAACGATAATTTTGTAGAGCATATGAAGCACAACCTTGCAAACGATGAAAATGCCGCGTGGATTTCTTGCAATCAGAAAAGAACTTGAAGAATGTATAGATACGGTAGATTATGCGTACTATACGAAGTTATTTGGTAATGAAGGCTACTATCAGTTTAGTTCTGCAGATGGTACAGGGAATTATATGTTTGTAAATGAAGAAGGGATTAACGATCCCAAGGTTTATGCAATGCTTACAACATGGCAGTCAGAAAAATCACTGACTAAGACAATGGAAGCATTTGGGGTCGAATATGACTTTGATGAAGATGAAGTGGTTGAAAAACTTTATGATCCTGATGCTAAAAAGGACTACTATGAAAGTTATTATGATAATAGTGCTGATGTAGCATTGGCAATGATGGGAGCGAAAAATCGTTCATATGATCCTATTAGCTTTACATATACATTCGGAAATTCCACATATAAGATAACATATCAGGAATATCTTAATGCAAAAGAAATATTAAGTGGTCTGGGTGTAGAGTTGGATGATTTGTATGATGCAGTTAATACAGATGATTATCCAATACTTCCTGAGGAATAATATACAAATAAAGATAAATAGAAAAGACTATGAATAATATTGAAGAAAATGGGAAATGCTGGTGATAATATTTCCCATTTCCCGTTTTGTTATTATCACATCAGAAGGCTGCATAAAAACATGGAATAATACGTAGAATGGTAAATGTAGCGTACCATAAGGTAACTATAATTGATTCAAAAAGCTGTAAACAGATGGACGATACCTCTTGTTTATTTCGGAAAATGGGAAATGGGAAATGATATAATTTCTTGTTGTGTATCTTGATTTTTAAGATATGACATTCGATAAATGGTTTGATATGATTATAAATATAATAACAACTATTCAGATGGAGTATGAAAGACGCATATCTCAAAGAGGACAGGGGACTCTTTATCAACTTGATATAGCCCGTGTTGGTAAAGGCTTTGATGGTATATCAGTTTAGCACAGATCGGAGGGAATTATGTTCAGAAAAATGAGAAGATTCAGGCAGCAGCTACCGGATGAAGAGGCAATCAAGATCCTTGAAAATGGCAAAACAGGCGTACTTGCTGTTAATGGTGATGATGGTTATCCGTATACAGTTCCTATCAACTATCTGTATAGAGACGGTAAGATCATAATACACGGTGCCAAGGCAGGCCATAAGTATGATGCCATGCTTAAAAGTGATAAGGTATCCTTCTGCGTTATCGACAAGGATGAAGTCGTTCCGGATAAGGTTACCAATTACTTTAGAAGCGTAGTAGCTTTTGGACGAGTTAAGATAATAGAAGATGAAGACTTAAGAAAAGAAGCCGCGCTTGCCATAGGAAGGAAGTTCTCTCCTGAAGAAGCTGTTCAGGAAGATATGAGAAGATCATATGCCAATGTTGTGATGTATGAAATTAGTATAGAGCACCTGACAGGCAAAGAGGCTATAGAGCTTGTGGCTATGAAAGCGGCTCAAGATAAATAGCTAAATATATAGCCGATGTCGTAATAGATGGAAGAAGCTGTACAGTAACTAATACACAGACGACTGCCAAATGATATTTATGACGTCTTGAACGAAGTGACAATAATTCATAATTTTGTTAAAAATGGTATAGTGTATTTGAAAAAGATTTTTGAAAAACAACTTAAGAAAGAATAAAGGTGTTAGAAATGGCTAGAAAGAAAAATGATTTTAAGGTTTACACAGATTTTATCATGGAGAAGAGTAAGGAGCTTCTGTCAATTGACTCTCCTACAGGCTATACAGATGATGCAGCTGCCTGGGTCAAGAAAGAGTTTGAAGCTCTTGGCTTTAAAGCTTCATTTACAGGTAAGGGTGGCGTTCTTGTAGAACTTGGTGGCAAGGACAAGAAGAATGGCCTCTTCCTTGAAGCCCATACAGATACTCTTGGCGGTATGGTATCTTCTATTAAGGGAACAGGTCGCCTTGTAGTAACACCTCTTGGCGGAATGAATGCTAATAATGCTGAGACAGAGAATGTCCGCATTGTTACTAAGTTCGATGGAGATTATGAAGGAACATTCCAGCTTGTAAATGCATCAATCCATGTTAATGGTGACTACAATGATATCAAGAGGACTTTTGATACCTGCGAAGTAGTCCTTGATGAAGATGTTAATTCTAAAGAAGATGTTGAAAAACTTGGTATAAGCGTAGGCGATATCGTATGCTTTGATCCTTGTACACGCATCACAAAGTCAGGTTATATCAAGAGCAGATTCCTTGATGATAAGTTCAGCGTAGGTATACTTCTTGGATATGCCAAGTATCTTAAGGATAACAAGATCACTCCAAAGCGTGCAGTATATGTACATGTAACTGTATTCGAAGAAGTAGGTCATGGCGGATGTGCATCAGTTCCTGAAGGCGTAACAGAAGCAATCTCAGTTGATATGGGATGCGTCGGCGAAGGTCTTACATGTACAGAGCGTCAGGTATCCATATGTTCCAAGGATAGCGGCGGACCCTACGCTTATTCAGTAGTTAAGGGCCTTATAGAAGCTGCTAAGAAGATGGGCGCTGACTATGCTGTTGATGTATATCCTCACTACGGATCTGACGTAGAAGCTACACTTCGTGCAGGCTTTGATGTAAAACATGGTCTTATCGGCGCAGGTGTATATGCTTCTCACGGTTATGAGAGAAGCCACAGAGACGGAGCTGAGAATACACTTAAACTTCTTGTAGGCTATATAGATTGATATTTAATAAGTATCAAAAAAGTATGTTTTTTTGTGAGTAAATAACAGAAATCCGCACCAGCTGCGAATAATGAGACTACTGTTTTTGCTATCGCATTAACAGTAGTTTATTTTTATGAAAAAAGTATTTATTAGGAGAAATAATGATTATTGGAATTGACTTAGGTACGACCAATTCACTGGTCAGTGCATGGACAGATGAAGGAATTAAACTTATTAAAAATTCACTCGGAGAATATCTTACGCCTTCAGTTGTCAGTATAGAATCTAACGGTGATACTTTTGTAGGCCAGATTGCCAAAGAAAGACTTATCACGCATCCTGAAACTACCTTCCAGGAATTCAAAAGAAATATGGGATCAGATGTGACATATAAAGCCTTCGGCAGAACCTATACAGCTACAGATCTTTCTGCAATTGTTTTAAGGGAACTTAAACAGGATGCTGAAAGAGAGCTTGGCCAGGAAGTCACTGAAGCTGTTATCAGTGTACCTGCTTATTTTTCAGACAGTCAGAGAGCTGCAACAAGAAATGCAGGGCTTATAGCAGGTCTTAAGGTTAACAGACTTGTAAATGAGCCATCAGCTGCAGCTCTGTACTATCATGTGAGTCATATTAATGAAGATGAGAAATACATCGTATTTGATTTTGGCGGAGGAACACTTGATGTAACTTTAGTCGATGCCTTTGAAAACATAATAGAAATTCAGGGAATATCAGGTGATAATCACCTTGGAGGAGCTGATTTTAATGAAGCTATAGCTATTGATATCTGCAGCAAGAATGACCTGATATGGCCGGCACTGACTGATTATCAGAGAGCACTTATTTACCATCATGCAGAGATTATTAAAATCAGACTTTCAACAGAATCCGAACTGGAATATAAATTCAGATTTTCAAGGAATAAAGAGGATCTTTTTGCAAAAGAAATTGTATATAGAATAGATCTTCAGCATCTGGTTGATATATCTGCTGATATTTATGAAAAGATCAAACGTGTGATGATAAGACTTTTCAATGATGCAGGTATGACCAAAGATGATATTGATGATGTTGCCGGAATAATCCTTGTTGGCGGTTCATCCAAGATGCCGGCCGTAAAGCTTTTCCTAAGATCCATGTATGGAGGTAAACTTCTCGTTGATGAAAACCCGGACGAGATAGTATGTAAGGGAGTGGGCGTTGCGGCTGGAATACAGCAAAGATCAGGCAATGTCAAAGATCTGATTCTGACAGATATATGTCCATTTACACTTGGCGTTGGGATAGTTAATGACGTTATGTCACCGATTATCCACAAGAATGAAATCCTTCCATGCAGTAGAACTGAGACTTATCAGACTATTAAGGATATGCAGGATAAGATCATTTTTAACGTATATCAGGGAGAATACCACACTGCATCCAGGAATAAACTCCTGGATAAGATATCGCTTAAAGTTGAGCCGTTACCTGCAGGTGAAGCTACTGTTGATGTGACATTTTCATATGATATAAATGGTATTTTCGAAATTGAGTTTGAGTCTGAATACATGGATGAATCTGTGATCAAAGATATAGCGCAAAGCAGCGGATTATCAGAAGCAGATCTTGCGGCAAGAAGGAATAAGCTCGCTGAACTAAAGAGTAAGTCCAAAGAAAACAGGAATAAGTTGAGCCTTCTTATGGAAAAAGCTGACAAGCTTTTTGCAGAATCCAATATGGAGCAGAGAATTATTCTTGGTAGTGCTATGGAGGAATATCAGAGAGCGCTACGAAATGCTAATGCAGATGCAATCGAAGCTTCGAAGCAAAATCTTGAGAATATAATAGAAATTATTGAAAGAAGTATTTACGGTCTACCTCATCCTGAAATATAAGTATTGGGAGAAGGTACGAGCAATCTGCCCTGTCGTGAGTGAAAGGTAAGGTATGAATAAAGGTTATTGGGCAATCTTGCAGATAGAATCTACTACGGATGAGAAAGCAATAAAGAGAGCATATGCAAAACTTTCAAGACAGTACCATCCTCAGGAACATCCCGAAGAATTCAAGAATCTGAAGGAAGCCTATAAAGAAGCTATTAATTATGCCAAAAGGCATAAGAGTTTGGATGAAAAAGCTATAGATGATAAAAAAGTAGTAGAAGAAAAAACTGATAATCAGGAATCGGTATCATCTTTTAATAAAGATGATTACAGACAAAAAGATGAGGTGAAATCTGATGATCAGGAAAAGAAAGCTTTTAAGTATCATGATATAAAGACAGACAATCTGGAAAAGATTACTTATGATCATCAAGATAACAAGACAGATAATCTGGAAAAGATCACTTTTGAACATCAAGATATCAAGACAGATAATCTGGAAAAGATTATTTTTGAACATCATGATATAAAGACAGATGATCAGATATATAATCAGAAAATCAATTTCAACCTTGAAGATGTAGAGTTTTCGGATGAACCCGAGGAACCTGAGAATGAAAATCCTTCCGATCCAAAACTTAAGCTTAAGGAGTATAATCTTTTTACAGAATATGTAGAAAAGGTAAGACAATTGTCTTTTTTATCAAAAGGTGAAAAAACGTGGATGCTTATCTTTTTACGACAGTCTGCTGTTTTTTATGACACTAAGAATAACCTGACAGCATACTGTGAATTTTTTTGTCGTGATATTGCTGAAAAGTATAAAAGTCTTT